>Ga0114962_10005217_pt1 | contig 10202 bp, 10 predicted proteins | sample C_130820_MF_Meta_FD_87017 | JGI IMG/M metagenome (GOLD analysis project Ga0114962, IMG submission 87017) | Freshwater microbial communities from Lake Croche, Canada to study carbon cycling - C_130820_MF_MetaG | ecosystem: Environmental > Aquatic > Freshwater > Lake | place: Lake Croche, Canada...
CCGCTCGGTCCGGACCAGCCTGCGGAACACAGACACGCGGTCGCACCAACCGCGCTGAATGTTGCGTAGCCATTTCCGCACGCCGCACACGCGCCGTCGCCGGGGCCCGCCTTGTACGTGCCGGGCGCGCACGCGACGCACGCGCTGCCGTTGCGCGTCGCGCCGGCGCCGCACGCGCACGCGCTGGGGCCCACGCTGCCGGCGGGCGACCACCCGCCCCCCGCGCACGCCGCGCACTTGCCGTCGCCGGCGTCCGCCTTGTACGTGCCTTCCGCGCACGCGGCGCACGCGCCGCCGGCGCTGATGGCCGCGCGCGTCGCGCCGGCGCCGCAGACGCACGCTCCCGCCTGTCCCGCGGCGCCGAGACAGGCCACGCCCGCGGCGGGGCTGATCTGAGCGCACGACATTCCAGTTGCGCTGCTAAGACACGACGCAAACGAAGCACACTCTCCGTAGCACGGCGTCAGGCTCTGCCACCCAGCCAAGCACGGCGCGAATATCGTGTCCGCGGGCACTGCGTAATACAGCACAAACCCGCAGTAGAAATCGAGGAACCGTGACGGTGCCTGCCGTCCACACGCCGTTGCATTAGACACATTTTGTGTTTTCGAAAGATCCGTCCACATACTCGTCATGGTCTGCGCCGTCACAGCGTCGAACGCCGCCAGCTGCGCCGCGCTCGCGTTCGTCCACAGGCCGTTCAGGATCGGGCACGCGCTCATGTTCTCGACGCGCGTCGTGCAGCGCTGCGGGTTCGGTCGCGCGTCCCACACCGTCCCGTTGGGGCAGCTAGCGGAGGGCGCCGGTGTAGTTGCGACGGCGCTAACAGGCGTAGTTGTAGTAGGCGCTGTACCACACTCCAGCGTCCAGGTCGAAATAAAGTACCCGTTCATCGATGCATCACTGTCCAGTCGGATACTCAGGTATCCCGTGTTTGAAGTATAACTATTTTGTCCAATTGTCGGCTGATTACCAGTGAAAGTACCAATGCGATTGTTACAAGAGGATGGTGACGTGCACGTTTCGACGTATATATAGTCGTGATTCACCTCCGTGTTAAGAGACGAGAACTTCAACACAATCTTGTTCCAAGCGCTCGTAGTGATGAGCCATGTACAGGTTGCGCTGTTTGGATACGGGTTCTGATATATGTAGTCAGAACTCGTGGGTGCCGCGGAGACGCATCCACAAGAGCCCCAGCAAGTCACGGTCGCGTCGCAAGCAGCGACAGACACCTTTACATATGTGAACACCAAAAGCATAGCTGCAGCACGCACACGCAGCTCGTTCTGAGCAGCCAACGCGCGCATGCTCGCGCCGTGCGCCGCTTATATACACCAGCGCCAGCACGGTGTATATAAATAGCGACGCTGCAATATCACCCAACCACGCACCGGTGTCAGATACCGGTGCTAGATACCGGTATACGCTAATAATAGCGACGCTGCAATATCACCCAACCACGCACAGCCGCGGTAAATGATTGTCACCCATTTACCGCCGCGGTAAATTACACTCCCGCTATTACAATACAAATTACCGACACTGTAAATAGTTGAGTAAATCTCACTGTACTGTTTTTTACACTATTTAAAGACATACATTTGTATTTAAATCGAGGCGTAGCGAAGCGTTGCTTAACATGACGCTCAAATATGCACGATTGACTAAACACAAACCCGCTCAAATATATTTTTTGGCCATCCAGGCCATGTGCCAGGCCAACAAGCCCAAACAGCGTTGATGGTGGCCGCGGACTGTCGCTCAGTCACGCTGGTTCATCTGGACCACCTCGTCTTCGCGCTCTTCTTCGCGCGCTCGCTCATGTTCTCGTTCTGGGACATCGCCGCCTGCTTCGTCTTCTTCTACATGTGGTTTGTTTTCATGCACGCGACCAAGGCCGACGCGTGCGAAAATGACGCAATCGAGCACGCCGCGCTGCGGTATATAAACGAGACGCTCTTCGACTGCACATGAAGGGCCCGTTTGCGCGCAGCGCGGACGTCCTGCTCGCCGTCTTCGCCGACGCCGCCGCGCGCGCCGGCGACACCCTGCCCGAGCTCTGCCTCGACGACGCGTGCAACGACGCGTCCACCGCGCAGTGGCGCGCCTTCGCCGAGCGCGAAGACTCCGTCGCGTGCGTCTCGTGGTGCGCCGACAAGCTGCGCTTCTGGGGCACGCCCGCGTTCAAGCGCCGCCGACACGAGCCCCCCGTCCTTGTTCCAGACATGCCCGTCGCGCCATTTGCCATCATGAGCCCCGACGGCCGCACGGACTGGACCATCGCCGCGTGGCACATCCACGTGCGCACGCGCAGCCCCGCGCCCTTCGACGAGCACGTCCTCGCGCGCACCGAGAGCCCGCCCGCCCTCGCGAGCACGCGAGACATCGCCGCGCTGACCAGCGCGTCGTAAACCGCAGATTTTATCTGCACCACGCCATGTTTTTTTACGCATCGTATCCATATGCGAGCGCAAGAAGGCACCGGCATGGCGTCGGCTCGGCCGACGCACCCCACGGCCCGCAGGCCTGCCATCAAGCAGGCTGGCTGTTCTACCTTACCCACGGCCCGCAGGCCTGCCACAAAGCAGGCTGGCTGTTCTACCTATCAGCTTATGACACAGTATGTACACACGAATAGAAGCGCACAGCGCAAGGAGAAGGCAAGCCTTTGAAAAAAAGATACCACCCGTGGAGGGAACCACACACATTCCACCGCACACTCACGCGCACCACGCACACACACACGCACCACGCACACACGCGCACCACGCACACACACTCTCAAGTTTCGTTGGAATGTTCATTAAACGGAACCAGACGAAATCGACTCGACTCAGTCTATCAGCTGCGGCGCGTAGCACGCCTCGTCCGCGCTCGGCGTGCTGTAATCGATCCCAAGGAACCACAGATCAGAGCCCTGCTCCGCGCGGGCCGGGACCAGCCACGACAGGTCAGCCTCGTCGGCGCCGGGCGTCGAATCCTCCGCTTCCGCTTCCACAGCGCAAAACCGGACCAGGCACGACAGGTCAGCCTCGTCGGCGCCGGGCGTCGAATCCGCTTCCACAGCTTCCACAGCGCAAAACCTGCGCTGTCGGCCACGCGTCGTGTACGGCCAGCGCGCGATGCCCAGTCGCCGGCAGACCTTCTTGAAAGTCGTATTCGAAACGCCAAACACCTCCGCCGCGCATGGACCCGGCATGTGCATTCGGGCGGCCACCTTCTCCAACGTCAGCTCGACCGTCTTCCCGGCATCGCCCCGCGTGCGCACGCGGATTGTGGCAGGCATTCAAGCTGGAATCGAAGAAAAACTGGAAAGCATTTAAGCTCGTCCCACTAATTAAACCACAAAAAAACACAAAAAACCCAAAAACGCAAATCACGAAGCGCCACGGCCGCAGCTTGCGGAGATCGATTCAAGTGCGAGAATGAGCATGTACAACCACGCGCGCTCCCGCGCGCGCGTCCTGCGCGACGAGCGCGCCTTCCAGTCCCACGTGCTCATGCACGCCGAGCTCCTCACCGCGCACGTGCCCGAACTCATCGTCCAGCTCGCGCTCGTCGTCGTCGTGTTCATGGTCATGGGCTACGTCGCCAGCGTGTACCTGCGCGCGCTCACGCATGTCTCCTGGTCGCTGTGGCACGCGGGCGCGGCCGACGTCCTGGGAAACGCCCACGTGCCCGTGCACAGCGCGAGGCACGCGCCCGGGCTGGCGTAGCGGGAGCACGACGCTTCGCCGCTTTTTTCGCGCAAATACAATACCTATTTATTTTAATAAAATATTTGTTGCGTCGTTTGACGGCGTCGTGCCACGCAGCCATGCTCGAGCTCGACGACATCGCGGAGCTCGTCCTCGGCGCCTTCTTCGCTGGCACACTGCAGACGTCCACCTTCAAGCCTACCAGCTTCCACGCGCGTCCCGGCGGCGAGCGCCTCACGCGCCTGTTCGTTCCACGCCACATGCGCGCGGCCGGCCTCGTCGCGAAAGGCTGGCAGCGGGAGTTCCGCAAGTACCTCAACGTCAGGGCGGCCAAGATGATGCCGACGCTGCTCTATCGCGCGGTCCAGCGCGCCCTCGACACCTGCGAGTGCGAGAGGTACCCCTACCCCTTCGACATGGACCAGAACGAGGCCGCGACCGTCTTCGTCCAGAGCGTCTACATGGACACGCGCGAGCTCTTCTCGGTGCGCTTCTGCAGGCAGCGCACGCTCGTCCCTGGCGAGCACGAGCTCGTCGTCACGCTCGCCAAGCCTGCGCCCGACGGCTCGTACACCACGGGCGAGCCGCGTGCTTTTGGGGTTGCTGCCGCTTGCTGGGTGTCCGTCATGGATATGTCGTTCAGCACCAACGAAATGGACACCCTCGACTACTTCCTCGAGTGGCGCTACAACACGGCGCGCGACATCGAGGCCTGGCTGAAGGACTCGCTCGTCGCTTTTGGCGCGATGCCACTGTTTCTCATGTAGACAGCTTCTAGAAACAAAGTTTAATCATAACAATAAACATGCTCACACGACCTCGAAACGCGCAGCGCCGGCCGCGTTCGCGTAGCGCTCGCGCCACCACGCGCGCCCGTTCATCCTGCGGAACTCGGTCCACGTCCACGCCAGCATGTCGCGCCTCAGCTCCGCGAGCCACGCCGTCGCCTCCGCGCGCTGCGCCTCGGTGCGGTCCCGGTCGAGCAGGTAGTAGTCGGGCCTGCCGTGGAGCCGCCAGGCGCGGCTCACCAGCGTCCAGTCGCCGTGCCGTTTCCCGGCAGGCCACGGTGCCACCTGGCGGATCTCCTGACCGCAATCGTCGACTGGAAAGTGATTGAGCACCACCGACACGCACGCCGCGTGGAGGTCCGCGTCATAGTCCTCGCCCGACGTCAGCATGGCGTCCGCCGTCACGCGCAGCTCCAGCACCGTGTGCGAGACGCACCGCGTGCGCGCGCTGTCCATGCGCAGGATGCAGACGACATCGCCGCACGCAGCACAGTCGAGGCACGTGGGCATCACACTCGCGAGCGCCGCCTCGAAGAACGCCGCGCGCAGCGCCTCGAGCTCCTTGCGCATGAGACGCCTCGCCTCGGCGTGCCACGCCTTGCAGACCACCGCAGGGGTCTCCTCCATCCGCGCGAGGTGGTCGAGGTTCGCCACCTGCAGGCGGCCCTGCACGAACGCGGCGACCGCGTTCACGGTGACCACCCGGTCCGCCGTGAAGTACACGGCAAGAACATGCTCGAAGACGTGCTGCATCGTTCGCCTGCTGATCCGAGCACACGCGAACCTTTCTATTTTTGTCTAATTGTTTTTGTTCGCGAGTTTTTATTTTTTTCATTTTTGGATCGTTCGCGTGTCTCAATATCCATCCAAGCTACGGAGGGGACAAACAAAACGGACATGCAGCAGCAGGCGAGCATGCAGCGGCAGGCGAGCACCAAACACATCGACCTGCTCGAGATGCTCGACCTCTTCTGCGCAGCCGTCGTCGAGGACAGCATGCGCATCGTCATCATGACGACCGACCAGGACCCAGACGACGGCCTCCCGGTCATCCAGCCCGGCGGCGAGGCGTTCGCCTGCCACACACAGCCCGTGCTGCTCGGCACGCTCGCGCTCGTCTCCAAGCGCTGCCACGAGAACGTCGCGAAGTACAGGCGCAAGCTCGTCCTCGCCGGCGTCGCGTACCTGCACAACTGCGCCAGGGACACGGTGCTGCAGCTCTGCAACATCCACCAGTACGGAGAGTACGAGTCCATGCCATCAGAGACCGGCATGGTCTTCAGCGTGCTGCTCGGCGGGCGCTCCATGCACACCTTCGCCTTCTGCCGCAGCACCCTCGAGCCCGAGCCCGAGCCCGGCACCCACCAGCTGACGTGCACGAGCGCCGGCCCGGTCGACGAAAACGGCGACCCCGCGTGGGTCACGCCCGAACACGACATCCCGCTCCACCCGCTGTGCTGGGTCGACACCCTCGACTGGTCCCGCGCACAGCACGGCGAATTCGGGCTCTGGCACGCGACCGCGTCCGCGGCTCTCGACGCGTGGCTCGAGGCCCAGCTCCCTGCGCTGCACCAGGCGCTTGCGGCGCACCCGGCGCTGCACTAGTCATGCACGATGCACTAGTCATGCAGTTATGCAGATTTTATTGATATGAATAAACTGCATCAAATGAGTTGTACTCGCGCGCCCAACCGCAGCCGCCCCAGCAGCGCAGTGAGCCCCGCGTGCGTACAATCGTCCTGAACATGGTCGAAAGAATAAACCAACGCTTTGTTATCACGATCCTTCCTCCACGCCGCCGAATGGAAGCTCATCGTCAAAATGACACCACCATTCGCGTCTTTCACACGCACGATGTCGTTGTCATGCTCACCGTCCACTTGCAACCAGTAACACAGCAGAAACGGCTTGCCGACCTCCAAAACGAAGTCATTCGTCAGTATACCATCGTCCTCGCCACCAATCGACGCTTCCTTCTCTTTGTCATCATGAATCCCGCGCCACCACAAAGACAGCACCGGCGTCGGCGCGCTAAACAGTGTCTTTGCATACAGTTCAAGATGCTTGTGCTCTGGCAGCTTGAATTCCCAGTCACACGCACCGGCTTGGTGCTCTTCCGGAACATACCACGGCACAAACTCGCCCTCTTCGTAGTCCTCACCGTCTTCCCGTCTTCTGCGCCTCACATACACACAGAAAATGTGCTGCGCCCCACAGAACATGCTCCTCTTCACATTATGCACCATCGTTTGCAGGTCTTTCAGGTTCTGTGGCTTCAGATCCGCCGCGAATATAGAAGCCTTCACGGCTGGACTCAGACACGCCATCGCACGCACATAATCGGGACTAGCAAGGCAGGCATCCATCTCGCGAGTCAGCACGCGACAGTAGTCACGTATCTGAGGATTCACAGCCATGCTGCTCCCACACATGTCTTAAATACGCGGTCTTCAAATGTTTATTGAAACGCAAGTAGACTACGCGAACCTCGCGCAGACGGTGCCCGCAATCGGCTGCTGCGCATACTCCACGCGCGCCCCCAGCGCATGCACCTCCGGCACGTGGAAGTCGTGCGCGTTGTCAGACACCCACACGCGCTCCAGCGCCGGGCACTGCGCCAGCGCGATGCCGAAGCGAGGCACGTCCGCTTGCTCGATCCGGCAGTCCGACACGCTGCACAGGCGCAGCGCCTGCAGCGCGGTGAGGGCATCCGCCACGTACCAGCTGAAGCCACCGAGGGCACAGTGGGTCAGGTCGAGCGCCGCCAGCGCCGGCAGCGCGCGCAGCGCGTTCGCCAGCTGCTGCGCGCCATTGTTCACGAACAGGCAGGCCAGGCTCAGCTCCTCCAGCGCAGTGCACCGCGCGAGCTCGGCCAGCATCGCCGTCTTCTCGTCCTGCATCCAGGTCATATTGGGCATGTTGTACGCGACGCTCAGATTCCTCAGTCCCGGCAGCCGCGCGCACGCACCCACGACAGCGGTCAGCACTGCCGGCTGCAGGCCCATGTTCGACAGATTCGCACTGCACAGCTTCGCCATCGCGGCCACCACCGCCGCAATGTTCGTCTGATCTGAGCTGCACTCGTTGCGCGAAAAGTCCACGGTCGTCACGCAGCCGAGCTGCCCCGCCCAGCCGTCAAGGCTGAACCCGCGCAGGCCACAGCTGCGCATCTTCAGCGTCAGCAGCGACGGCGGCAGGTGCAGGTCCCCCTGGGAATCGCGGATGAGCTGGTTCTGCGACAGCTCGAGCGCCGTCAACCCAGTGAGGCCGACGAGGCCGTTGCCCAGCCATCTTGAGCTACACCTGAAGTTCGCCAGGCACAGCGTCCGGAGGTCCGTCGCCAGGCCCAGCGTCGTGCCGATGTCCTGCCCAGCAGGAACGTCGACCAGAGCCCTCAGCGAAACTGCCTGCACCTTGTAACGCGCAAAGTGAACGCGCATATCTTCGAGGATGCGCGCGCCCTTGTCGGCATACCCAGCGCCTGCGCGTGGGGCAGCGTTGAACCGGTTCGCGGCCGCGTAGAAGGTCGACCACAGCTTCCTGCCGCCAACCCCGCGGAGCAGCGCCTCGGTGCGCGTGCACACCCCGCTCATGTGCCAGGCGCTGACCTGCACGTTCTCCAGCTGCAGCAATATCTGAAAGATGAGTTCATCACTCAAATCGAAAAGCACGAAGGACATCGTGCTGGATGCCCGGGCGCCCGTGCTCCTTTATATCAACCTGTACGCTCTCGTTCGCGGCGTTTGGTTTTTGTTTTTGGCTGAGTTTTGTTTGGTTTTGTTTTGTTTTCTTTCTTTGTTTTTGTTTTTTCGGATATCCCGTAATGCAGGGCCTCGAACGGCTTTCGATCACGTGCAAGGTGCTGTTCGATTTGAGGCTCTTCGAGCTGCGCCGCGAGCGCGACGCGCTCAAGGTCAAGGTCTTCTGGCTGCAGCACGACGACCTGAAGCTCCAGCAGCACCTCGCCTGGGCCAACGACTGCGACGCGGGCCCGCAGTGTTCTTGTAATGCTTGCTACTGGAACGGCAGATTCGACTACACGGACTCGCCGAAAGCCATAGAACCTGAGGTCGACTGCACGTTCGTCCCGTGGTTCCGCACCGAGATCGTCGCCTTCGGCCTCACCAGCTCACCCGGGCACGGCATGGACGTCACAACGCACTTCGCAGTGCACGACGACGGCGAGATCGAGTTCGCACGCTGGCTGCGCGACATCGCAACGTGCGCGCACCCCGACCAGCGCAGGGTGGCCGACCTCTTCGCTCACTTCAGCCGGCTCGCCGGCCAGATCGAGCAGCCGGGGCAGTGGGAGAGCCTGTGGGCTTAGCATGCTGCCTAAAGAACGAGCCAGCTGGCAAGCGTTTGCAATGTGTTTATTTCGTTGAAGTTCACGCTTTCATTAAAGTTCACACCAAGTGCGCAAACTAAGGGTAGCTCCTGCGCTCCACGCGCACGCCGCGCGCCTCCAGCGCCGCGATCGCCGGCACGTGGAAGTCGCTGCCGTTGTCGCCCGCGCGCAGCCTGCGCAGCGCCGTGCTCGCCGCGAGGCCGTCCCCGAAGCGCGTCGCCCCCAGAGCCGTGTCCACGCCGCACGAGCTCACGTTCAGCGCCACAAGCGCCGTGAGCGCGGGCAGCGCCTGCGCCACGTGCGCGCTCCACGGCCCGAGGCCCGTCTCGGCGAGGTCCAGCGCCTCCAGCGCCGGCAGCGACAGCAGGGCGCGCCCCAGCACGTCCGCCTGCTCGCCGACGAAGAGCCCGGCCAGGCGCAGATGCGTGAGACACTCGAAGCGCCCCAGGCCAGCCAACATTTTCTCGGCCTCCACGGCCTGCTCGGCCAGCTGCGCCTCAGAGTAGAACGCCTCGTCGTCATCGCTCCGATTTGCCACGTCATTGTGCGAGACATCGAGCGTCCGGAGCTTCGAGCTCAGCCCGGCCTTCACCACCAGCGCCAGCTGCGCCGGCGTCAGGTTTGCGTTCGCCACCGACACCTCCTCCAGCGCAGTGAACGCGGCCAGCGTGCCAGCCACGTCCAAGCCGCGCAGCTCGTTGAACGACAGGTCGAGCGCCGTCAGCCCAGGGCACCCGCGCGCCGCACGGCACAGGCCGCCCAGCGCACGCGCCCGCACGCCGCTGCTGCTCATTATCAGCTTGCGCAGTCCGGGCGGGAGCGCCAGGTTCACCATGTCTTCCGAAAACAGCTCGATGTCCCTGTTGCGCGAGACGTTCAGAAACGTCAGCCTCGAGAGCTCTGCGAGCCTCAGAAACGGCAACCGCACGGCCGTCCGCTCCAGGTGCAGGCCCTGGAGATGCTCGCCGTTGCGCGCGAGCACCCCGCCGAGCTGATCCAGGCACACGTGCGCGTGCACGCCGCAGGCATAGACGTCCGTCACCTGGAACCTCCGCAGGTGCGCCTCGAGCTCGCGCACCAGCGCCGCGCCCTTGTATGGCATATACGACAACCAGAACTTGCGCGCATCCACACTGTACCGCGACTTCAGCCGCACGCCCGCCAGGAGCGCCTCGAGCTGCTTGCACACCCCGCGCAGGCGATGCGCGTCCACCGCCTCAAAAAGACTGCACAGCACCTCCGTAGGCAAACCCAGCAGCTCCTTCGGCAAAACGAGCGAAACAGACATGCTGTGATGCCCGCACGCCCCTGCTCCTTTATAGTTATTCGATCTAGTTTGCGTCACGTAAGTCGGATTGTGCGTTC
>Ga0114962_10005218_pt1 | contig 10199 bp, 9 predicted proteins | sample C_130820_MF_Meta_FD_87017 | JGI IMG/M metagenome (GOLD analysis project Ga0114962, IMG submission 87017) | Freshwater microbial communities from Lake Croche, Canada to study carbon cycling - C_130820_MF_MetaG | ecosystem: Environmental > Aquatic > Freshwater > Lake | place: Lake Croche, Canada...
CAACCGTTCTGTGCACAGGGTGGAAGTCTGTCTCGCCATTGCTCCTGAAGAGCCTGGTCTTCAGCGCCATTCGGCAATGGTCGATCAATGGCGCTGTTTTTGCACTAACGAGTTCTGGCAGGATGACAACCCCGGTTTTTATGCTGGGACGGTGTTGCTGGGCTATGGCAGCGCTGCCGGAGAGCAGCATGATTGCACACAGATAGCCAGCAGCCGCCAGGAGTTGGTCATCGGGTATAGTGCTTTTTCCTTGCTCGGCAAGATGCTCTGGGTTTTGTTCGCGAAGCAATTGCACACAAGCCATTTCGTAGGCTTCGGTTTTGCTCGCTGGCCAGTTGTTGTCGCTTGTCGAATTGCACAGCATGTTCAACGTTTGCGGGTTGTCCAGCAAACCTGCGAGATCGCGATCTTCGGCGCCTCTCATGAATGCCTGCGCGCTGGCCAAATCATGTTGTTTCCAGTGGGAAATCAGCGCCTCTGTTTGTGACCGATCCAGTGGAGTGAGATGGAGTTCCAGGAAATTGTCGTCTCCGACCAAGCGTTTCAGAGCCGCGCTGTCAGCATCGCCTCGCCAATCGATTTCACGGCAGGAAAGGCGAAATTTTGGTGTGCCAAGGTCTTGAAGCTTGGCACGAATTTGCCCAAGTACGGATCCCCCGGTGGGACCGGCAGATATCTCATCAAGTCCATCAATGAAGATCAGGCTTTGCTGGCCCGTTGGTATTTTCAGATCCAGAAAATCCCTTGCCGTGATGTAGTAGCCGCCCTCGGTCTGGCTCAGGGTCTTGAGCGCATCCGTCTTGCCAGCTCCGGGGTCAGCCAGCAATACCCAGGCCTGCTTGTCACGGAAATGGATCAGCGGCTCTGGTTCGGATAGCCTATCGTCTGGCCTTCGCACACGGGCATTTCGCACCAGCGCGATGCGTTCATCTGCGTTCGCGATGGCGTTGGTCATCTTGGATTCAATCCAGGTCTAGCCAGTGTGCCAACGGATACGACAGAAATTCTGTCAGCCCAACGCCGCCGGTTCCGACCAGCAAGGGCCTGCAGGCCTGGTGCTGTTTCGTAAAGGCGCTGAGGCCACTGAGTTTTCCGGCCAAATTACCCGCTTTGACTTCAATTGCGGTTAGTCGCGCCGCGTTAGAGATCACGAAATCAACTTCGTAGGGGCTTTCACGCCAATAGCTGACGTCTTCCTGTGGCGCCGCCGTGTTGCACAAATGGGCACCTACAGTGCTTTCAACCAGTCGACCCCAGTAACTGCGATCGACCTTGGCTTGATCAAATGTGTAGGGGGTGGCGCTCGACATCAGCGCTGTGTTGAGCACGTTGAATTTTGGGGCTGAGGCACGTCTGCGGGCAGCTCCCACGTGATACTTGTGAAGGCCCGTCAGTAAGCCAGCCGAATCCAAGAGACCAAGGTAGCCCGCCAAAGTGGTTTCGTTACCGGCATCTTGCAGTTGCCCCTTGACCTTGCCCAGGGCCAGAATCTGGCCCGAATAGCTGGCACCGAGTTCAAACAGTTGTTTAAGCAATGCAGGCTTGTCCACTCGGGCCATTTGGAGAATATCGGTATCGATGCTTGGCTGTACCAAGCTTGCCACGACATAGTTGCGCCAACGGTGTTCGTCGCGGATCAAGGACGCGCTGCCTGGGTAGCCACCGAAATAGATGTATTCGTCCAACGTGAAATCGAACGCCTGGTGCATCTCAGCGTAGGACCAATGTGAGAGGCGCATGAGTTCGTAGCGCCCGGTCAGGCTTTCGGTCAGACCTTTTTGCATGAGCAAAGGGGAACTCCCAAGCAAGATGACGTGCATGGCGAGTCCCTGAGCACGATCGGCATCCCACAGTCCTTTGACCGTGTTTGACCAGCGCGGGATTTTCTGGATTTCATCCAGCACAAATGCGAAAGGCTGCTCCGGATTTTTCAGGGTGAACGCACGGAAGTGCTGGCGTGCTCTTTGCCAGGCGCGTATCAACCAAGCAGCGTCACGCGGCGCGCCATCGACCTCGCTGACGTCTTCCGTGGCTGCGACGTTCGGCCGCAGGCCTGGGGTATCGGGTTGATCGACCGCGATAAAGTAGTTCCCGCTGGTTTCCAGCGCTTGGCGCACTAAAGTGGTTTTGCCAACCTGACGCGGACCGGCCACAATTGTGATGAAGTGGGGCTGCTCCTTTAGGCGGTTCAGAAGCGTTTGAACCTGCATTCTCTGAAAAGGCATAAATCATACTGAGTAAATTTACTCAGTATGATTTCATGGCTCTGTGATGTTGTCAATACTCGCTTTCTTGCCACCTCGGATCGCCCTCCACAACCTCGCCGCCCGGCCAGTTTGCCCAAGGCAAAACTTGCTGGCATAACGCGGTGCTTCAAAACGCGGGTTCGGTTTTTGGTGGCAAATTTGCCGCCGACTATTGCTGCGCCCGGGGAGAGTTGCTGGATGCCAGCGTGGCGCTGCACGGCATGGCGCCGGGCCACATGCATGGCGCACAATCACCGTATCCGTTCCAGCGCGGCTACATGTATTCCACGGCCTGAATCCCAGATGCTCTATAAATTTCGCTCCAAAGCCAGTGCCGACCTCATCATGCTGGAGCCCAACGGGCGCCAGTTGCTCGAGATCATGGGTAAAGACCCCAGGCCTCCAGGCATCTTGCTACCGCAGGAGATGGCGCGGGCCATGCAGGCCCTGCAACAGGCGCTAGATGACGAGACGCAGGCCTTGCATGAGGCTGGTGTGCAGCCCCATGCCGTGCCAGCGGGCGCGGTGAGCTTGCGCCAGCGCGCCTTGCCCATGCTGGACATGCTGCGCCGTTGCGAGCGCGCCGGTGCTGAAATCGTCTGGGGGGTCTAGGGACAGCGCCCCGAATCCACCCGGGCGCCCGAGGTCTTTACCACCACGGCCCACTTTTTCAACTCACTGTCTATCAGTTTGCTGAATTCAGCCGGCGTGTTGCCGCTGGGTATGGCGCCTTGCGCCAGCATTTTTTCTTTGATGGTCGGGGTGTTGAGCGACTTGGCCACCTCTTGTTGGATGCGGTTGACGATGTCCACCGGTGTGCCCGCAGGCGCCAGCAGGCCAAACCAGGAGCTGGCTTCAAAGCCTTTGAGCTTGCCCGCTTCTTCTATGGTGGGCAAGTCGGGCAGGGCGGCTGAGCGTTGCGCGCTGGTGACGGCAAAGGCGCGCAGCTTGCCCGATTTGATCTGCGGCATGGCTGAGGGCAGGTTATCAAACATCACATCCACATTGCCGCCTACCAAGTCCAGCAGCGCCGGGCCCGAGCCCCGGTACGGGATATGGGTCATGGCAATACCCGTTTCGGCCTTGAACAGTTCACCCGCCAGGTGGATGGAGGTGCCGTTGCCGCTGGAGGCCATGCTTAACTCGCCCGCATGCGCCTTGGCGTACTGGATGAAATCGAGCACCGAGCGTATGCCCTTTTGCTCTGCTTTTTCGCTGTTCATCACCATCACATTGGGCACACCGGCCACCAGCGTGATGGGGGCGAAGTCTTTTTGCGGATCAAACGGCAGCTTGTCGTACAGCCACTTGTTGATGGATTGCGTGCCGACCGTGCCCATCAGCAGGGTATAGCCGTCGGGCGCAGCTTTGGCGACCGCATCGGCGCCCAGGTTGCCTCCGGCGCCAGCCCGGTTGTCCACCACGAACTGCTGGCCAAAGGCTTTGGACAACTCGGGTGCCACCGCGCGCGCCAGAATATCCGTCGTGCCGCCCGGCGCGAAGGGCACCACGATGCGCACCGGCTTGTTAGGCCAGGCGTTTTGAGCGAAGACTGCGGGTGCCGCCAACGCGCAGGCCACAGCGATGGCGCTGACCATCAGGCGGCGGCGTGTGAGGGCGCGGGGATGCATGGCGCGCTATCAGTCTGCGTACACGCCAGCGGCCTTAATGACCGGGCTCCACTTGGCGATTTCGGCGGCCACAAACCTCTTGTGTTCGCCCGCCTCCATGCGCTTATCAGCCACCACCACCGCACCCAGGCCCTCTTGTTTTTTGATGAACTCGGGGTCTTTCAGCGCGGTTTTGAGGGCCGCATTGAGCTTGGTCGTTACGTCGGCCGGTGTGCCCTTGGGCGCATACAGGCCGTGCCAGATGGTGACTTCAAAACCTTTCAGGCCAGACTCGTCCAAGGTGGGCAGGTCTTTCAGCGCAGGCGTAGTGAGCCGCTTGTGGGTGGAAACGGCAAAGGCTTTCACCTTCTTGGCTTCGATCTGGCTGCTGGTGTTGGTGGTTTGGTCGCACATGAGGTCGATCTGGCCGCCGATGAGGTCGGTCATGGCCGGTGCTGTGCCCTTGTACGGCACCGTGGTCATGTCGGTTTGGATGGCGCTTTGGAACAGCAAACCGCACAGGTGCGAGGCCGAGCCAATACCGGCATTGCCCAGGTTGATCTTGCCCTTGTTCTGCGCAATCCAGGCGCTTAAGTCGGCATAGCTGGTGCCAGGCAGGCTGGGTTTGGCAATCAGCGTCATGGGCACATCATTCACCATGCCCAGGTACTCAAAGTCGCTCTCTACTTTGAACGGTATGTTGCGCACCAGGGTGGGCATGGTGGCCATGCCGATGTGGTGCAGCAGCAAGGTGTAGCCGTCCGGGTTGGCCTTGGCCACCTTGTTGGCGCCAATCGAGCCACCGGCACCCGCCGAGTTGTCGATCACGATGCTGATGCCACCTAGCGGCTTGCGCATGGCTTCAGCCAAATCGCGGGCCACGCGGTCCGTGGGGCCACCTGCGGCAAAGGGCACGACGAAGGTGATGACCTTGTCTTTGACTGGATAGTCGGCTGCCTGGGCGGCGAACGCCGCCGTGCAGGCCAGGCCCAGGGCGATGAGGCGGGTGAGGGCAGATTTCATGGTGAAGACTCCTTGCAAACGGTGGCGCATGGTAGCGGAGTACGCCGCACGTTCCACTGTGGGAACTACCGACGCGCGCGCAGGCCGTGCGGCTGTTGCCCGGGCCTACTGGTAACTGCGCGCGTCTTCGATCACTTTCCCGTCGTTGGGCAGGCTGCCCACTGGCACTTGCTGCACCTGGCCGCGCAGCTTGGTCACCTCCCGTATGGTGTCGGCGATGCGGGGCTCCAGCCCGTCTAGCACGCTGTTGGTTTCAACTTGCAGCGTCATCTGGTCGTTGGCCATTTCGCCGCTCACCACCAAACGGGCTTTCACCACCTCCGGGAAACGGCGCACGATGTCGGCCACTTGACCCGGGTGCACGAACATGCCGCGCACCTTGGTGGTTTGGTCGGCGCGACCCATCCAGCCCTTGATGCGTTGGTTGGTGCGTCCACTGGGGCATGTCCCCGGCAGCAGCGCCGACAGATCGCCGGTGCCAAAGCGGATCAGCGGGTAATCCCGGTTGAAGGTGGTCACGACCAATTCGCCCACCTCGCCCTCGGGCACGGGGTCGCCGGTGCCCGGGCGCACGATTTCGACGATCACACCCTCATCGATAACCAAGCCTTGGCGGGCCTGGGTTTCGTAGGCAATCAGGCCCAGGTCGGCGCTGGCATAGCACTGGTAAGCGGCCACACCCTGCTGCGCAAACCAGTCGCGCAGGCTGGGTGGGCAGGCCTCGCCCGAGACCAGGGCCTTGCGCAAGCTGGGCAGTGGCCGACCCAGTTCGGTGGCTTTTTCCAGAATGATTTTGAGAAAGCTGGGCGTGCCACAGTAGCCAGCGGGTTGCAGGTCGTGGATGGCCTGTACCTGCTGCTCGGTCTGGCCGGTGCCCGCAGGGAACACCGTGCAGCCCAGCGCGTGCGCGCCCGACTCCATCATCGAACCGGCGGGGACGAAGTGGTAGCTAAAGCTGTTGTGAATCAGCTCGCCCGCGCGAAAGCCGGCGGCGAACAGCGCACGACCGATGCGCCAGTAGTCGCTTTCTCTTCCTTCGGGCTCGTACAGCGCTCCGGGGCTGGCAAATACCCGGGGCATGGCGGTACCGAAGGCGACGCTGGCAAAGCCACCGAATACGTTGCGCGCCCGCCCCTGCTGCTGCAGCGCCGCCAGTTCGTGCTTGCGCGTTACCGGCAGGCGGCTTAAGGCTGCGCGCGAGGCGATGTTGGGGGCGGATACGCCTTGCAGAATGCGGGCGAAGGCGCCGGTGTGGATTTGTGCATAGGCAATTTGGCGCGGTAGCGCCCCCATCAGCGCAGCCTCTCGTTGTGCCGGATCACGGCGTTCCTGTTCGTCGTAGTAGTCGGTCTGCATCACTCATCACTCCAGCGCGCTAGGCGCTTTTTCAGTTCATCCAGAAAGTGCCGCACGTCGGCGTGGCTTTGCAGCAGGTGGCGATCCCAGCGCGGCTGCAGGTGCGGGGCCTGAGCCAGCCGCACGCTGAGTGCGGCAGTGCCGGGCTCCAGTTCCACCATGGGCTTGGCCTGCCATGCAAAAGATACGCCGCGCTCTTGCAGACCAAGCGCACGCAAGCTGCGTCGCAAGCTCGTTTGTGCCTGCGCGGCATCAAAGGGGGGTGGTGCGAAAAAGTCGTCCAAGGAACCGGGCGCGGCAGGCTTAGGAAACAGGGCGTTTGAAACGGAAGGCTTCAGGCCAACCAGCGCTTTCTGCGCTTATAGGACTTCACGTTTTTAAACGATTGACGCTCGCTGCCGCCCATGCCTAGGTAAAACTCTTTCACGTCTTCGTTGCTGGCCAGATCAGCGGCGGCGCCGTCCATCACCACGCGGCCACTTTCCATGATGTAACCGTAGTCGGCGTATTGCAGTGCCATGTGGGTGTTTTGCTCAGCCAGCAAGAAGGTGACCTTTTCCTTCTGGTTGAGGTCGCGCACGATGCCGAACACTTCCTCCACGATTTGCGGTGCCAAGCCCATAGACGGCTCGTCCAGCAACACCACCCGGGGGCTGGCCATGAGCGCGCGGCCAATGGCGCACATTTGCTGCTCGCCACCCGAGGTATAGGCCGCTTGCGATTGGCGCCGCGTTTTCAGGCGTGGAAAGTAGGCATAGACCTTGTCCAAGTTGGCCGCAATTTCAGCCTTGCTGGAGCGGGTATAGGCGCCAGCCAGCAGGTTCTCTTCAATGCTCAGATGGGCAAAACAGTGCCGCCCTTCCATCACCTGCACCACGCCCCGGCGCACCAGTTCAGCCGGGCTCAGGTTTTCGATGCGTTCGCCGCGCAGTTCAATGGCGCCTTTGGTGACTTCACCGCGCTCGCCGTGTAACAGGTTGGAGATGGCGCGCAGCGTAGTCGTCTTGCCCGCGCCATTGCCGCCCAGCAAAGCCACGATGCGACCCTGCGGCACCTGCAGCGACACGCCTTTGAGCACCAAAATCACATGGTTGTAAATGACTTCAATGCCGTTGACGTTGAGGACGATGGCGGGTGTTTCCATAAGAGGCTTTCGGTGCCACGGCCCCGGCGCATCAACGCCGGGGTGGCCTGTGGGGCGATCAGGACTGGCAATCTGCCGGGGTACGGCGCGTCATTTTCTTGTCGGCCAGGTACTTGTCGGCACCGGCGCGCACCATGGGCTTGAGGATTTGCTCATCGGCCTCAATGAAGTCAGATGAGAAGTTCCACTTCGCGCCGTCCCAGGTGTGCACGCGCGCCCAGGTAGAGCCCATGTGGTCGGCACACGAGGTGGCCAGCGGGCGCATCACCCCTGAAAAACCCAGCGCGTCCAAGCGCTTTTGATCCAGCGCCAGGTTCTCTAACCCCCAGCGCACCTGCTCCCCCGTCATCACCTTGCCCTTGCCAAAGCGCTCTTGTGCGCGGCGCACGGCTTCCACGCTGAGCATTTGGATGATGAGGCCACGCGTGTACAGCACCGAGCCCACTTCTTCACGCGGACCGGTGCCCTGGCCCTTGTCGTGCACATGCTTCAAAATGTCTTGCACCACCTTGGGCTGCTGGCCCGAGGTGTTGAGCGCCAGCGCGTTGTAGCCCTTGGCGCCTTCGCCCACGTCTTTCACATCGGGCTCAGCACCAGCCCACCACACGCCGTACATCTTGTCGCGCGGGTAGCCGGTGGCTTGCGCCTCCTTGAGCGCGGTGGCGTTCATTACCCCCCAGCCCCATAGCAGCACGAAATCTGGGCGGCTTTGGCGCACTTGCAGCCAAGCCGCTTTTTGCTCCACACCGGGGGCGGTAACCGGGATCATTTGCAACTCAAAGCCATGCATGCGCGCGCGCTCTTGCAGCAGCGGGATGGGCTCTTTGCCAAACGGCGAATCGTGATAGACCAGCGCTATTTTTTTGCCCTTGAGCTTGTCTAGGCCACCTTCTTTTTTGCCGATGTGCTGGATCAAGATGTCGGCCCCCGTCCAGTAGCTGCCCATGAGCGGAAAGTTCCACTTAAAGGCCATGCCGTCTTGCGCCACCGACAGGCCATAGCCCAAGGTGATGAGCGGAATTTTGTCGGCGGTGACTTTTTCCGTCAGCGCGAAGGTGATGCCCGTGGCCTGCGGGTCGATCAGGGTCACGCCGGGGCGGCTCTTGAGGCGCTCGTAGCATTCCACGCCACGGTCGGTGGCGTAGCCGGTTTCGCACTCTTCAAAGCTGAGCTTGACGCCGTTGATGCCGCCGTCGCGCGCATTGATGAGTTTGATGTAGTCCTGCTTGCCGTTGGCCCAGGGCACGCCATTGGGTGCATAGGGGCCGGTGCGGTAGGACAGCAGCGGAAAGAACTGCTCTTTGGCCTGCGCCCAGGCGCTGGTGGTGAGCGTGGTCGCGCTGAGCAATGCCAGTGCGGCCAAAACGAGAGAACGTGGTTTCATAAAAGTCTCCTGTGAATCGGTTTGAAATGGTGGGGGGAATCAAAAAAGAGTCAATGTGGAAACGGCCAGAGCCGCATTTTTTGTTTGCCTATGGACCACAGCTTGGCCAAGCCATGTGGCTCGACCACCAAAAACCAGACGATGAGGGCGCCGAACACCATCAACTCGGTGTGCGACACCACCGTGGTAGAGGGCGCAAACCCAAACCAGCCGCCCACCCAGGGCAGCAATTGGTTGAGCGCAATCGGCAGCACGACGATGAAGGCGGCGCCAAAAAAGCTGCCCATGACCGAGCCCAGCCCGCCGATGATGACCATGAACAGCAGCCGAAACGATTGATCGACCGAGAACGCTGCGGGCTCCCAGGCGCCCAAATAGACAAAGCCCCACAGGCCACCGGCTATGCCGATGATGAAGGAGCTGACGGCAAAGGCGCTGAGCTTGGCGTACATGGGGCGTATGCCGATCACCGCTGCCGCCACGTCCATGTCGCGTATGGCCATCCATTCGCGGCCAATGGCGCCGCGCACCAGGTTCTTTACCAGCAGCGCCATCAGCACCAGAATGCTCAGGCAAAACCAGTATTTGCTGGCCGCGCCCTCAAGCGGCAGGCCCAACACCTGCAAGCTGTTAACCGATACCGAGCCCGAGGGCGAATCGTTGGTGAACCACTTGATGCGCAGAAACATCCAGTCGCTAAAGAACTGCGCCGCCAGCGTGGCCACCGCCAAGTACAGGCCCTTGACGCGTAGGCTGGGCAGGCCGAACAACATGCCAAATAGCATCGCGCATACCCCGCCCAGTATCAGGGCGGTTATCAAGGGCATGCCGGGAATGCGCACAAAAAAGTTGTAGGCGCCGTAAGCGCCTACGGCCATAAAGGCGCCCGAGCCGAGCGAAATCTGGCCGCAATAACCCACCAGCACGTTCACGCCCAAGGCAGCCAGCGCGATGATGAGAAACGGAATCAGGATGGCGCGAAACAAATAGTCACTGGCCAAGAGCGGCACCACGGCAAAAGCAAGCACCAGCAACAACGCGATGGCTATGCGGTCTTGGCGGATAGGGAAGATTTGCTGATCCGCCCGGTAGCTGGTTTTGAACTGGCCGTTTTCTCGATAAAACATGGTGCAGGTCTCGCTGACTCAGACGCGGTCGATGATTTTTTCGCCAAACAGCCCTTGCGGCCGTACCAGCAAAAAGCCCAGCGCCAGCACGTAGGCAAACCAGATTTCAATGCCGCCGCCCACATACGGCCCCAGGAACACTTCGGAAAGCTTTTCGCCCACGCCGATGATGAGCCCGCCCAGAATGGCGCCGGGCACCGAGGTGAGGCCGCCCAAAATCACCACCGGCAGCGCGCGCAGCGCCACCGTGGCAAGCGAAAACTGCACCCCGAGCTTGCTGCCCCAGATCATGCCGGCCACCAGCGCTAC
>Ga0114962_10005219_pt1 | contig 10198 bp, 10 predicted proteins | sample C_130820_MF_Meta_FD_87017 | JGI IMG/M metagenome (GOLD analysis project Ga0114962, IMG submission 87017) | Freshwater microbial communities from Lake Croche, Canada to study carbon cycling - C_130820_MF_MetaG | ecosystem: Environmental > Aquatic > Freshwater > Lake | place: Lake Croche, Canada...
ATAATTACACTCAAACCCATTATCAATTGTTTTATAATAAAGAGATTACTGCAAACTTAAAATGGAACACTGCTGTTTTTTTAACCAAAGGACGTGGTTATTATGAAGAATACAAAGCAGGGGTAGACCTAGCAAATTATGGTTTTACCATTCAATCTAATAATCCAGTTGATTTAATTAGAAGAAGATGGCTTGATAATAATTTTTATGGTCAAATAGCCTCTATCTCCTATGAAAAAAATAAAGACAAAATTACGGCTGGTGGCGGATGGAATCAATATGATGGAGCACATTTTGGTGACTTACCGTATGGCATTCCAAGTATATTAAGCCTAGCTCAAATCACTAAAACCTATTATGCAAATAAAGGGATAAAAAAAGAATTCAATAGCTATATCAAATGGGAACATCAAATAAACAATCGTTTAAGTAGCTTTTTGGATGTTCAACTAAGACATGTGCAACATACAATGAATGGTTTTGACGGAAACCCTAACTTATATGTTGATCGAAAATTTGATTTTCTCAACCCAAAAGCAGGTTTAACATATAAAACTGATAATATAACTTATTACAGTAGTATCGCTGTTGCCCACAAAGAACCCAACAGAGATGATTTTGAGGCAGGCATTAGTCAACAACCAAAACAAGAGCTATTATACGATTGGGAAACCGGGTTTAATAAAAGAACGGGCGCTTTTAAATGGGGAATGAATTTTTATTACATGTATTATAAAGACCAACTTGTTTTAACAGGGAAAATAAATGATATTGGAGCCTATACAAGAACCAATGTGCCAGAGAGCTTTAGAGCCGGATTAGAAATAGAAGAACAATGGCAAATCACTAAAAATATTTCAAGTTCAGGAAATATAACTTTTAGTAAAAATAAAATTGCTAATTTTCAAGAATACTTTGATGATTACGATAATGGTGGACAAGCCTCCATAGCACACCATAATACTGACATTACTTTATCTCCCAATGTAACTGCAGCGCACAGTTTAAATTATAAACCAACTAAAAAAATTAACTTTAGCTGGACCAGTAAATATGTATCTAAGCAATACTTGGATAATACACAAAACGAGTCTCGCAAACTAAATGCATACCTTTTAAACGATTTAAATATTGCCTATAAATTAGTAGATGGTAAAAAATGGAATGCGATGTTTCAATTTTATGTAATTAATTTGCTAGATGTTAAGTATGAACCCAATGGATATACCTATAGTTATATTTATGGCGGCACTACAACAACCTCCAATAATTACTTTCCCATGGCAGGAAGGAATTTTTTAGCCAGTATAAAAATTGATTAAAAATAAATGATTTGCAAATACTACTACAATAAAAAAAGGAGCGTTAAAACGCTCCTTTTTTTATTAAAACACTAGAAAGGATTATTTGTCTAACCCTTTGATAAATTTGATTAACCCTTTAAAATAAGTTTGTTGGTCATCGTACATGGACATATGAGAACCTTTAGCACAAAATAAATATTGCCCATTGGGTACTAACTTGGCTAATTCTTCCATCGCCTTTGGATCCATCGTATCAAACTCACCTCCGATACTTAACACAGGTACTTTAATTTTATTTAAATCTGGCTTTCTATTCCAATTTTTTAAACTTGCATCACCAACAATCCCAAACTCGGAAGGACCTTGCATTTGTAAATACAAAGGATAATTCATTTTTGCAAATGCCCTTTTAACTGGATCTGGCCAAGTAGCTGGTGGCATTCTTAACACGTGTTCTGGATAATAATTCTCTTCGATTAATTTTAAATAGGCTGGATTGGTGTAATCCCCTTTGGTTTCATAAGCCCTGATACTTGCCAATATATCTTTTGGCAATTTTGGACCTAATACATTATTTGCATAAGCATTGTATTCAGGAACGGAAGGGACCATGTTAGAAATAATCAACCCCTTTAAGTTTTTCTGGTATTTTAATGCATATTCGGTTGCTAAAATACCACCCCAAGAATGACCAAGTAAAATAAAGTTACTTGCATCCATGTTTAAGGCTTTTCTAACGGTTTCTACTTCTTCAACAAAACGATCAATGGTCCACAAAGAAGCATCATTGGGATTATCAGAATAAGCCGACCCCAGTTGATCATAATAATAATATTCAAACCCTTCCTGAGGAAAGAAAGAATCAAAACATTCAAAATACTCATGTGTTGCGCCAGGGCCGCCATGCAATAACAACACTTTTATTTTTGGATTGTTGCCCACCCTTTTAGTCCAAACATTAAAAGTTCCTTTTGCTGTTTGAATAGGAATTAATTGCACCCCCCCAGACAATACATCAAGCTTGCCCTTGGTGCTATGATATTCTGAAACTGTTTTGCTGCTTTGACTTATGCCATTAATACCCGTGGTTGCAAAAATTGAAAGTATAAGTAGAATAGAATTAATAATTTTCATTTTTTTATTTTTGATTTTAAAGCTTACTATTTTATTATCCAGGAAACTGCTCCTGCCAAGCCAACATTCCTCCTGCAACATTGATTACATTTTTAAAACCATATGGTTCTAACATTAAACAGGCCTGTCCACTTCTATTTCCACTTCGACAATAAATATAAACGGTCTCGTCTTTTAAATGTTCTATTTCGTCAATTTGTAAAGATTGTACAAGTCCCAAAGGGATTAATTGACCGCCAATATTAAAAGCAGCATGTTCATGTGGCTCACGAACATCTAATAAATTTATTTTTTCACCAGCATCTATTTTTGCTTTTAAATCAGCAACTGAAATTGTTTTCATAATATATTTTATTAACGTAAAGAATCTAATGAAGAACGCAAAGGTGCAGTTAAGCCCATGGTTAAATGAACAGGGGTACTTAATGGTAATTTATTTTTCATTGGCATATTAGTCAAGGTATCCAATTTTAATAAAAAGGCATTTGGATCTTGCGCAATCACATAGGCAGCAGCTGTGTCTTGTATTAACTCGTTAGAAGCAAAATCAATATTTTTAAACCCTGCTGTTTCCATAATGGTTTTAGCTGCAAATACATTTAATCCAATCACATCAGGCACTTCGCCAAGAATACTTAAAGTACCATCTCCAACGATCAAATTGATCACCGTGCCAGAAGGAATTTTTGAACCAGGTTCAATATGTGTGCCATTTAAATATTGATCTAAAATAACATTGGTATTTCGATCAGGCTGATAAGTAGTTGTCCCAACCCTTAACCCCAATACTTTTAGGTAAGTAATGGCACTTTGTAAAGAAAAACCAACCAAGTTTGGCATTTCAATTTGTGGAGGCAAAACCCTATTAATGGTTAAATAAATAGTCCTGCCTTTTTTTACTGTTTCGTCGGCATCAGGTGTTTGTCTTAACACTGCATCACGCGCAAGTGAATCTACATAAATAGAATCTTGAACAACTACATTAAAACCCAAAGCTGATAAATTATGTTTAGCGGTATTCACATCCAAACCAACTACACTTGGCACTTTTTCTGTTTTGCCATTTCCTGTAATAAATCCTAAAGAAAAGAATAATAATACAAATACAAGTAAAAGTGCCCCCATCCCTACAAGCACATTCACCCATAATGGTTTTTTTAATAATTTTTTAATTATTTCCATTTCTTGATTCTATTATATTGAATTATTGGCCAATGCATCTTCCACTAAAGTAGCATAAAAATCGCTTAAATTCCATCCCATCGCGCTTACTTGCTGCGGAATTACACTTGCCTCACTTTGACCAGGCACGGTATTCACTTCAAGCATATAAGCCTTTTGGGTAGTTTCATTATAGATAAAATCAATCCGTACAACGCCTCTGCAATTTAAAGTTGCATATACTTTTTGAGCCGCCTCAGTTAGGTCATTAAACATTTTTTCAGCAATAACTGCTGGCGTAATTTCCTTACTCTTACCTTCATACTTTGCTTCAAAATCAAAAAATTCATTTTCGGTTACAATTTCTGTAATGGGCAACACAGTCAATGTACCTTTTGATTTAAAAACACCAATGGTAAATTCTCTGCCACTTATAAATTCTTCCACTAATACTTGATCATCTTCCTTAAACGCTTTTTCTAAAGCAGCGGGCAATGAGGCAGCATCATTTACTTTACTAATACCTAAACTACTACCTCCATTATTAGGTTTCACAAAAACAGGCAACGTTAATTGTGATAATATCTCCTCCGATGACATAGGGCTTGCAGCAAATAAATGCAAGGATTTTGCTACGTTAACACCACCAAACCCTGCAACAGCCACAGTATATCTTTTATTAAATGTCAAAGCAGAGGTTGCCGTATCACAACTTGTATAAGGCAAGCCAATCATATCAAAATAACCCTGCAATTTCCCATCTTCCCCTGGCGTACCGTGAATACACATTAAGGCAACATCAAAAGTAATTTTTTCGCCCCCTTCCTCAATACTAAAATCAGCTTTATTAACAGCCACTTCCTCTCCTACTATATTTTCATACCACCAACCAGTAGGATGAATATCAATCATGTAAACATCATATACATTTTTATCCAAAGCATTCATTACTGTCTTCGCACTCTTATAACTTATTTGCGCTTCAGTACTTAATCCACCTGTTACTAAGGCTACCTTTTTTTTCATCTTCTACATTTAAACTTTATTGTTGCATTTTATGAATTAAATAAAAAAAGGGAAAAACTTCCCTTTTTTTATTTTAGCACTAAGCGTGTAGTTTATCTTTTTTCGCAAGTAATACCTCAACGGTCTCTTGGTATAACTCATCGTGTACACAACAATCTACAGGGCAAACTGCTGCACACTGAGGCTCTTCGTGAAAACCTTGACATTCGGTACACTTGTTAGGCGTAATATAATAGGTGTCAGTAGCGATTGGAGCGATTCTTGCGTCCGCATCAACTGCTGTTCCATCTAATAAATTAAAACTTCCTTTTACTGTGGTACCATCAGCCATTGCCCACTCAACACCACCTTCATAGATAGCGTTATTAGGACATTCTGGTTCGCATGCTCCACAATTGATACATTCGTCGGTGATTTTTAAAGCCATAAAAATAATTTAATAATTAGTGACGTACTTTTGCATTACAAATATATATAACTGATATGAACATTCAAGCAAGAATTGACGCTTTTTTTACCCTTGGGAAGGACTATTTAAATGATGAAAATGAGGATTTCAAGGAGGCTAAAACAAAGGCATCTATTCAAAATGCTTGGTTTTTACCCGCTTTTATTGATCAGGCAACCCAGCAAATTGTAGAACAATTCTTGCAAAAGGAACCCCTTGAAAAGTGGGTGACAATGTATCCTAGAATTTCCTATACAACCACCCATAAAAAAGTAGGCATTGTGATGGCGGGCAATATCCCAATGGTAGGCTTCCATGACTTATTAAGTAGTTTGATAGCAGGTCATACCGCCCAGGTAAAACTATCCTCTAAAGACAGCATTTTAATGCAATTCATCATTGATGCGTTAATAAAAATTAACCCCAATTTTGAACCATTAATTAAGGTTCAGGAGCAGCTAAAAAACTGTGACGCTTATATTGCAACAGGCAGCAATAATGCAGGTACTTATTTTGAACAATACTTTGGAAAATACCCCAATATTATTAGAAAAAATAAAACCTCTATCGCCATTTTGGATGGAACTGAAACCAACAATGAATTAGAATTACTAGCAGATGACATGATGTTGTATTTTGGAATGGGGTGTAGAAATGTCACACAAATTTGGGTTCCTGAAAACTATGATTTTATCCCTTTAATTAACGTCTTAAAAAAATTTAGTTATTTAGCTGACCAGCATAAATACAAACACAATTATGACTATCAATTAGCACTGCTCATGATGAACAGACAATTTTACATGGACGCTGGCGGAATCTTAATGAGCGAAAACCCCTCCCCATTTGCAGCCATTTCTCAAATTCATTACCAATTTTATGGAGTAGGAAAACAACCTAAGATAAACACTACTGATATTCAATGTGTTGTTGGACATCAATGGCTTCCTTTTGGAAGTTTACAAAAGCCATTGTTAGCACAATATGCTGACGGAGTTGATACTTTGGAATTTTTGGTTAGTTTATAAAAACAGCTCATATTTGCATTAAACGAACATTTTCGTAAATTTTTTGTTAAAGCTTATTTACTTATTTGTGACATTCTTACATCTTTATTATTTTGCGTTTGTGTTGGCATAAAATTTGAATATCAAATAATAAATTAACCTCAAAAAAGAAAATGATATGAAACTAAATTACAAGAATGTGTTGGCCATTATTGGCATTAGTGCTTGTACTACCTTATTATGCATTTGGGGATTCACTAGATGGACCAAGGCAACCAATTCAAAAGACGCTTTTGGACAAATGCCTGCTAATTATGCAAGTTTTGTAAACGGAGCAGTACCAACAGCATCTACCGATTTTACATTAGCAGCCACAGCAGCTTCGCCTGCAGTTGTTCATATAAAAACAAAAACCAACGCAAAGAAAATTGATAATGGTGGTAACCAAAGACAAAGAAACCCATTTTTTGATTTTTTTGGTGATGATGGGTTTGGCGATTATTTTGGTGGCCCAAGAATAATGCCAGAGCAAAGAGCAAGTGGTAGCGGTGTTTTGATAACGGGAGATGGTTATATTGTCACCAATAATCACGTAATTAATGGAGCCGATGAAATAACAGTAACCCTAACCAACAAAAAAGTATACAAAGCAAAAGTGATTGGTGCAGACCCTAATACGGATATTGCTGTCATTAAAATAGAAGAAAATAGCCTCCCTTACCTAATTTACGGAAATAGTGATGATGTTAAATTAGGGCAATGGGTTTTAGCCATTGGCTATCCATTAAGCTTAGATGTAACAATTACTGCAGGTATTATCAGTGCAAAAAATAGAAGCATTGATATCAATTCAAGACAAGGTGATAAACCTATTGAATCCTTTTTACAAACAGATGCTGCGGTAAATCAAGGAAATAGTGGAGGGGCATTGGTTAATATAAATGGAGAGCTTGTTGGTATTAACTCTGCAATCATGTCCCCAACAGGTTCTTATGCTGGTTACTCTTATGCAATTCCTGTGAACATAGTTAAAAAAGTAGTTACTGATATTGTAAAATTTGGGACGGTACAAAGAGCTTACTTAGGTGTATCCATGGCGCCAGAAGAATTAACTGATGAGCAAATTAAAAAATTTGAAGCAGACTTAAACATCAAATATAAAGTTGGAGAAGGCGTATTGGTGACAAATGTTTTAGATGGTGGCGCTGCAAAAGAAGCAGGCGTCAAAGAAGGGGATGTAATCACTAAATTTAATAATATCGCTGTAAAAAGTTCACCTGAACTACAAGAACAAGTTTCCAAATATAAGCCAGGTGATAAAATATCTTTAACAGTAAAAAGAAACGAAAAAGAAGTTGTAATCAATGTAACTTTAAAAGCAAAACTTGGCAATACTGACATTGCAAAAAATAGTAAATCAGATACTAAATTAGGTGGTAAGCTTGAAACACTAGACAAAGCCACTGCTCAAAAAAATGATATTGAAGGAGGCGTTATTATCAAAGAATTAGGAACAGGAATACTAGGTAAAAGTAGAATTGAAAAAGGATTTGTAATTACCAGTGTAAATGAAGAAGAAGTTAAAACAGTTGAAGAGTTTTACGACGCCATAAATAAAGCAAGTGGATCTGTTAAACTTTCAGGATTTTATCCAGGATATTATGGAACCTACGCTTTTATTATAAACTTATAAAACTTACCTAATAAAAAAAGCCACCTTGCTTGGTGGCTTTTTTTAATTTATTTCATTTGCTGCCACAAGGCCTCCTTTTCCATCAGGCTCATTTGAGCAAGATCAAGTCCATTTTCTTTGGCGTAGGATTCCATTAATTCAAAACGATGCTTAAATTTTTTATTGGTTTTTTCTAAAGCAGTTTCTGGATCAATATTTAAAAAACGGGCATAATTAATCATGCTAAATAAAACATCGCCAAATTCTTGTTCCATTTTATCATGGTCATTGGCAGCGATCTCCACCTGCAGCTCCCCTATTTCTTCCTCCACTTTATTCCAAACCTGTTCTTTATTTTCCCACTCAAATCCTACATGTTTAACTTTTTCCTGAATTCTTAAAGCTTTTACCATCGCAGGTAAACTATTGGGCACTCCACTTAATATGGTTTTATCTCCTTTACCTTCTTGTAATTTTAATTGTTCCCAGTTTCTTTTTACATCATCGTCATTTTCAACTTTTACATCCCCGTATATGTGCGGATGCCTATGAATTAATTTTTTGGCAATGGCTTGCATTACTTCATCAAGCGTAAACTTCCCTTGCTCTGTTCCAATTTTGGCATAAAACAAAACATGCAACATAATATCCCCCAACTCCTCTTTTATACCATCCCAATCTTCCTCTACAATGGAGTCTACTAATTCATATAATTCTTCTATTGTATTGCTTCTTAAACTATGTATGGTTTGCTTTTTATCCCATGGGCATTTTTCACGAAGGGTGTCCATGATTTCCACTAACTCTAAAAAGCGTTGCGAAACGATTGATTGGTTCATTGTTAAATATTAAAAAGAGATAGCATAATAAATAAAAACATTAAAATTCCCATTAAGACAATTGTTAGGAAATTTAGAATAAGAAATTTCAATATCGTTTTTCCCCTAGATTGATTAAAATGATTTCTAAGGGCTTTGTATAGATATAAAAATAACAATATAGGTGTCAGCAGCGTAACGAATAAAAATGTTTTGTCAAAAACCAGATTTGTCAACCCATTAACTAGTTTCACAATGAATAAAATAATAAAGAACGCACAATAAATATGAATGCTGAATATTAAATGATCTACAAAAAAATGATTTTTATTGCGTCTATATAAAAACCATAAAAACAAAGAAAAAAGTGGCAATGATATGTACAACATTCTAGAAAAATAATGCTGGAACTTTTCAATAATTGCTTCCCCAATTTTTTTATTATCATGGCCATACTTTTCATTTATTTGAATGGCTTTTTTAACCATCAAAGAAGTAAACCAGTTGTCTCTCTTTGATTTTGGCAATTCGTTCTGTGCATTTTGATATTCAGTAATGGAAGTGTATTGAACCGTATCTTTTCCAAAATTAATAGTTAGTCCTTCATTTATTTTTGAACGACCTATTGAAGATTGAGAAGCTTTATTTTCGTTTGATTCAGCATGTTTTTCATTGTTAAATGAGAAAATAAAGAAAAAAAATACAGCAGAAACAAATAAATACATTCTTATTGGATGGATATAGGTAGCTCTTTTCCCATCCATATAGTGCTTTGTTAATTTAGCAGGCTTAAATAATAATAATTTTAAAGTGGCCCATAATTTTCCATCAAAATGTGTGATGTCCTCAAAAAAGTGTCTTATCAAATGCATAAAGCTTTCTTTAACTTCTACATTTTCCTGTCCACAATGTTGACAATAGCGTCCAGCAACATGTGTTCCGCAGTTAAGACAATTCTTTTTTGCTCTTTCTTTTAAGTGTGACATAGGTGTTGCTAAGATACGGAGAGTTTAGTAACTAGGTTTTACCCAAAGCTCGCCCGCTCTTTCAAGCAAGCTTGATTCGCGGTCTTGCATAAAAAAAGCCTCTCACTTTCGTGAGAGGCTTTGTGCCTCAGGCGGGAATCGAACCCGCACGGGCGTTGCGGCCCACAGGATTTTAAGTCCTGCGTGTCTACCAGTTCCACCACCAAGGCGTCTATTTAAAGACTTAAAAAAAAGCCCGAACCGAGATTCGGGATTTTGGAGCGAAAGACCGGGCTCGAACCGGCCACCCCGACCTTGGCAAGGTCGTGCTCTACCAAATGAGCTACTTTCGCTTGTTTAAGAACTATTTTTAGGAGTGCAAAAATAAGGATTCAATGCACACCAACAAAATTTTTCTATTTATATTCTGGCTTGTATTGAGAGCTTGATTGAACTTCCACAGTTGGCTTTTTAAAACCGCTGCTAAATAACTTAGAGCAATTCCCAACTACTAGAGACAAAATGGCGAAAACAGAAACATAAAATAGGAATCTAGAAGAACTAACCCAGTTTGAGTTAATATCCTTAGAAACTTCAGGTTGATGTATATCTTGTGACATAGGTTATAATTACGAGCGCAAAAATAGTAACTAGTTTTTAATA
>Ga0114962_10005221_pt1 | contig 10196 bp, 7 predicted proteins | sample C_130820_MF_Meta_FD_87017 | JGI IMG/M metagenome (GOLD analysis project Ga0114962, IMG submission 87017) | Freshwater microbial communities from Lake Croche, Canada to study carbon cycling - C_130820_MF_MetaG | ecosystem: Environmental > Aquatic > Freshwater > Lake | place: Lake Croche, Canada...
ACAACGGGTCCAACAACGGGTCCAACAACGGGTCCAACAACGGGTCCAACAACGGGTCCAACAACGGGTCCAACAACGGGTCCAACAACGGGTCCAACAACGGGTCCAACAACGGGTCCAACAATGGATCCAACAACGGGTCCAACAGTGAAATGATCTCAGAACCTAAAGTGGGAGAAATGGAAGAAGTCCCGGAGATACCCGAAAGTTCAAATACGCAAGACATGTCTAAGGAGGACACGATGAATGAACTTCCTCCCCCTGGAAATACGCCAGAAGAAGTCCCCGAAACATCAGAAGAGGTTCCCGAAGCTACGTCTATGCCCGGTACTATGTCCATTCCTGATACTACGTCTATTCCTGAGGAGGTTCCCGAAGCTGTTCCCGAAGTTGTTCCCGAAGTTGTTCCCGAAGTAACGTCAGAAATGGTTCCCGATGCGACGTCTATGCCTGAAGGCAATCAGGCACCTGTTTCTCCCCCTGTGGCTCCACAAGGAGGATCCCGTAGGCACCGCTCTCCTCGTAAGCGAAGAGATACCAAAAAGACTCGCAAGCGAAGAGACCGTAAGAGACTCTTCGAGTAAGGACTTTCTCTATCCATATCTGAATAGGACGCTCCTATTCAAATATTATTGGGGGTAAGGCTCTGGATCCAAAATCGGTAAGCCTCCAAGATTATTTACGTCAATCTCAACAGAGGAGACATATGGTCTTACCCGATCTTACGACAAAGGCAACTCCAGAAACATCGTGGACTTGGACCATGGTTAAATTCGTCGTGATGACGCTAGTCTTTCTTATCGCGCTCATCATGATGTTCACTATGGGAAACTTGAACGAAATTTCCAAAAACTTTCCCAAATATCGTTGTAATCCAATCCTTATGCCGTTTGCGGGATCCTTTGGGTACGATGCCAAGGAAAACTTTGATTTTTGCTTGACCAATATCTTTAACGGCAAGGCGGCCCAAATCTTTGCCCCTATCTACGGAATTCTTGGTAGTTTCACCGACGTTGTCAAACAAATTACCAACGTGACCCTGGGTCTCAGGCAACTGTTTGCCAACTTTCTGTTTGGTGTCAACAACTTTATTCGAAGCGTCCGTGACAAGATTCAAGCCTTGTTGGTCAATGTTCGCATGTCCTTCCTAAAAATCAACAATCTGATGGGCAAGGTGTACGGCACTATGATTGCCGTCGTCTACATGGGAACCTCTGCGATGACAGCAGGAATGAGTGTGGGGGACAACGACATGGTTCAGTTCCTGTTTGAATTCTGCTTCGCTCCCGAGACCTTGATTCAACTTCGAAACGGCTCCTACACACAGATTCAACACTTGCGGATCGGAGACGCCCTTGTTCCGACGGCTCAAAATGCGGACCCACGGGTCACCTCCGTCTTTCGCTTCGACGGCACAAATACGCCAATGGTACGCATCGACGACGTCGCAGTCAGTGGCGAACACTACGTCCAGCACGGGGGACGTTGGATGCTTGCGAAGGATCACCCGGACGCGGTGCGGGCCACGTCTGTTCCGATGCTGGTCTGTCTCAATGTCAGCGGACACCAGTTTCAGGCGGGAAGGTCCCTAGTAGTGGCTGATTACGATGAACACGAATCGGAGGACGTAGTGGAAGCGACACAAAAACTCGCGCTCAAGGCACTGAATGGATCTGAAGGCACAGAACCAACGGTGGACTACAGTCTTGGTGTGGATGGCTCCGTGGAAATAGAACTTGAAACAGGGTGGACACGCATCGCAGACGTTCGTTGTGGCGACGTGGTGCGAGGAGCGGGACGCGTCTTGGGGATTGTACGAGAAGAATGCGAGGATCCCGTACTGGTTCACGGAGTCCCGTTTGCTCCTGGTCAACTCTTGTTTCAGGGCGGACGATGGATACGTGCGGGTTCTTTGCCTTCCTGTGTTTCTCACAAATCGGATCTAGTTGCGTTGATTACCGAGTGCTGTGGCACATTGCGGGGACGTGTGGGCGATGAGAGGGTGTTTCTGCGCGATTACCGTGAGGTGGCGTTGCCGGAAATGGAAGCGGCCTATGCCGCCTCCTTCCGTACCGCCGCGTAAAACCCCCACTTGGCCTCATCCAGCAACGTGGTTTGGTCTTTGGGGTACAGATGTGCGCTCTTCGGTTCGACTTGAAGAACCTCGATCACCTTGGCGGTGCTCATGAAGCGGAGGAGACCTGGAAAGAGAGGAGTTGCGTTCGTCTGATGACAACTGATGAGTTCACAGACCAGAATGGTGGGGGTCCGCGTAAAGTCCCCGGTCATCGTGACGGAGGGAACCTCTTCTGCAACGACGATGGACCCCGGCTGATAATCAGAAGAAAAGCTGTTGATGTAGGACCCTTTGGAATAAGACATTTTTGTATGATAATCCAAACCTTCCAAACAATGTAATCAATTTTATTGTTATGAACCAGGATCTAATATTCTAAATGTGTAGCCATATACCCGATTAGAATCTTAGGAAAAATAAACATACTGATTATAGATGTCTGGGCCTGGGTCTTTAATTCGTACCGAACCATTTTCAGAAATGGCTAGAAAATTGGCTACATGGGTATCAAAATTAAAAGAGAATGATACTAAGCATGTTCTTTTTGTTGGGGAAAGCCATGTTGAAGTTGGAGAAGGGGTCATTGGAGATATCATTGGTAAACAATTATGGATTGTTCATAAAATTCATGAGGAATTAGTAAAACTTGAAGGAAAGCGTATAAAATTTATGATGGAAGCGACTGAAGAAACAGATGCTTTAGGTACTGAGCTAGAACTCTATAAAAATATCGGCGAAAAATCGATCGGGTTTATTGTAAAAGAAGCAATTAAAAGTGTGTTTTCAGGTTTCCCAGAACCATTTGCGTACTCAAGTGTTACATTTGATCAGAGAACTGTAGGAGGAGATACGAGTACCATTGGGTATCGGCCTACCGAAGATCGATTATACCTAGATGATGTAAATCGTTTGCTAGTCAATAATGACATAGTCGTAATTATTGTTGGTGCTATGCATTTAGTAGGACTTTACGATAATCAAAACCAAATAATAGATCGATTCCCAGGATTAAAATTTAATTTTTCATTTATAAACTTGGTAAGACCTGCCTTTTATAGGGAATTATATAATACATATCCTTATAGCACTCGTATTGAAGGTGATCCATCAGGTATTATTAATACCCATTTTCCACCTGTCGAAAACGATAAATCAATTGAATGTAAAGCGGCGTTGGAATATGGAGAAGCAATCTTCCTGGTTCAAGAAAAGCCTCGCGAAAGAAATTCTCGTTACAGAGTTTTGGCGACTCAATATGACAAATTGTTGAATACGCAACTTGAACGAAAAGGAAAAGGGCCTATAATACCTGTTCCACCACAACTGACAAATATTGGAGCAGGGCAATTTACAGAAGATGGTATATCACGCATTATGAAGGATATTAAATTCGGACGATTGACAATCCATACATTTTCAAAAATAAAAGCATATATAATAGAAAAAAAGGGACAAAATATTGATGTAACAGACTTGTATAGAAAAAATCCTAACCTTTATACCATGCCGTTTGATTTCAAAGAAGGAGAAAGAAGAAGCGGTATTTATGATCTGTTGGAATATTTAGGGTATTCTCATGCACAACTCTTTGGCGGAGATATATATACGTTTAATTTTGATGGGAAACATGATCTAACTGCCCGTCGTCTAGATAAAATCGAACACTTTTTAAATACCTTTCCTGTATCTGATTTATACAAACAACCAATACCCAACACTGCTAATCTACGATCGTTTCAAAGCAATTTTGAATATGGAGCCTTAGAACCAAGTTTATATGATTATCTTAGTAAGGAAATAGACCAAGGGAGACTCACACCCGCTCTACTGGATACATTAAATACAGAAATAGCAAACATTCTAGAAAAGTCTGTCAAAACATATCGAACGTTTATCCAACAAATGAAGAATGCTAAAAATAACTCGGAGCGTAGTCTTATACCATCTATGTCAAGATACCACATCTTTGATATAATGGATCTTGTAGAAATAATTAAAGATCCAATTATGGTTGAGCACTTATTGGAATATTACGGATTTGATAAAATAAATACAGAAGAGGGACATCGCTTCCTTTTTCAAAACAATATGGTGTCGTTTAATATGGTATCAGAGTATATGGAAAAATTATGGAATGAAGTAATTTCAAGACCGGAAAGATTAATTAGAAAAATACTCGTAACATTAAAAAAAGAATTAGGGACAAATTACAAGACTGCGTATGACTTAAAAGTAAAGGAGGGAGCCCCTCCACCTAAAATTCCCGTGGAAGGCACGGCAAAAAGATGTTTGGGTATGGCTTCAGGTGAACATCTAGCGAAAGAGGTTGAAGATGTTTTCCAAACACTTCTGAAAGACTGTGGGTTTACTCAAGTGATTACAGAGAAAGGGCCTAGGATGTCTCCCCCCAGTCCTTTAGTCTTTAGTGAGATAGATGCCTTCTTCCAAAAATTATTGGATGGAAGTGTTTCATCGGAACATCTGAAAAAATTACTTGCGAAAGCACCTTCTCGAGGGTCTACGGCTACGTCCTCGTCCAGTGCAGCCGCATCATCTGGGAAATCTCGAACCCGTAAGACTCTTCGCCTTCATAAGGAACGTCATAAGGAACGTCATAAGGAACGTCATAAGGAACGTCATAAGTCGCGCCGTAACTTCTAAACCGCAGAACGACGGGAAAAAATCGATAATTTTTTTCAGTCATTTCAGTAGACAATGTTTTTCCTTCGTACCCTGCTATTCTCCCTCCTCACTGTGACCGGATTTAGTGCCGACTCCATCACCGCCTCCGACTGTGGCGTGGCTCCCGTGTTTGGAATCACTGCCTTGTCCATTCTTCCGACCATTCCTGTCGTGGGGCAGAATGCGACGCTCTTCTCAGACTACCAAGTACCGGCAGAAGTGAGCGGAGGAACGGCAAAGTACGCGTGTTCCTACAATGGAATTCCCGTGATGAGCGAGTCCTACGACCTGTGTACACAGACGACGTGCCCGATTAGTGTGGGGGCACACTCCGACAAGAGCATTGTTGCCGTTCCGGATATCAAGGGGTCCCTTGTCTGTACCATCAAGTGGGCTGACGTCGCAGGGCAAGAACTGATGTGTATCAAGACCAAGATTCAATTAGGAGCGTCTGCCCTCCGCGGTGTTGTGATTCGCTTTGTGGAACTTCCGTTTTATCGGGTCGAAGACGAAACGGAGGCCATGACCCTCTACATTCCCCAGACTCACCGCAACGACACCTGTATCGCGGTCGAAAATAGTTTGGTGTATTAGATATGAACGCCGATCGAAGCGCCTCTGCCCGCACCCGCCACATACGGGCTCGTGCTCTTGCGGGATTTCATGCGGGGAATCCAGGAGTACCCGAGGGAGGACGTTCCAAAACGGGGATGGGGGCAGAAGCCCTTGTGGCCCGCATATCCGGTCAGGTGGCCTATACGACCGTCAATCTCGCACGACCCAATAACGTGGAGACGGGATGCGATTGTGAAGTGGAAACTTGTACTGTTACAAATATTACAGGAATTACAGGAGATATATTTACCCCTAGCGGTCCCTATTCCAGTTATGCACTGGGATTGGCCATTACTTGGAATCCGATTCCAAACGGATCCGTCTATTTAATTACCCAGCCTGGGATTTCACCGCAAGACTTTGAAATAACAAGTTCAACGACTGCTAATTATTACACAAATGATACTGCAAATGTTATACTGTACGCGCATGTAACAGGATGCCCCGATATTTCAGGAACTACCCCAGGTCCTTGCTTTCTTGCCGGTGCCCTTGTATCCTTGGCCGACGGCTCACAACGACCTATTGAAGAAATCCGCGTGGGAGATGTGGTCCTTGGAGCCTTTGGCGAATCCAATAATGTCCTGGCACTCCATCGCCCGCTTCTCGGAGCCAACACGATGACGGCCATCAACGACGAACACCACACCTCCTCGCATCATCCCCACATTTCGGCCGATAAGAACTTCTATGCCGCAAAACCTGCTGTTGTGGAACAAAACACCTACGGACAGTTTCACGAGGTAATCGATGCGGACGGAGTTCGACGCCAAGAGTTCCTCCACGGATTGAACAAGGGGCGTGTTCAACTCTTGACGCTGGGTGTATCCTTGAAAACAGTGGAAGGAAGTCGTTCCGTGGCGTCTCTGGACACCTATTCGATGGACCCCAACACGCAACTCTACAACCTTGTCGTCGGCGGAAGCCACACCTATCACGTAGATGGCTACGCTGTGACAGGGTGGCCCCGAGAAGATGATTTTGACTACGATTCTTGGAGTCGTCGTTAGTTGTCGGCATAAAAAATTGATGCGACCCTTTTTGGAAAGGGTTGTATCACCGCCCTTTCTAATGTCTGTTTCCATCCAAGCATCCTTCCTAAATTCCAGCGACGCAGCCCCTGTAGTGGCCTGTCGCATACGTCCTTCCACCGATCCGACCTGCGTGCGTCGCAACTTCCATGTTGCCTTCTGCCTTGACAAGAGCGGAAGTATGGGAGGCCCTCGTATCGAGGGTCTCAAGACAACCCTTCAACTGTTCCTAGATGCCATTCCAAATGGCGACGTTGTCACCTTTATACCCTACGATAATAAAAGTACCGTTCTTGCCGAAGCCGTCGTGATTAGCGACGTATCCCGTGCGTCCTTGAAGACGGCGATCGACGGCCTGGAAGCCAATGGAGGTACCAACCTCGAAGCCGCCCTTCTTCTTCTTCGTGAGGCCGTATCTCAGAAAAAGGACGTGGAAACCCAGGCCTTCCTACATCCGCCCATCGATTCGCTCTTCATATTGACGGACGGAGAAATCAATGAGGGCGTTTCGGCGAGCAGTGGTCTTCAGCGTTTGATTCGCGGGGCCGTGCCGGCGGGGACACCCGTCAATACGCTGGGGTTGGGGGAGGCCTGTTCCGCACGCCTGTTGCGGGCTCTCGCGGAGCCCAATCGTGGCGTCTACACCTACGCGGACAAGGGCGAGGTCTTTCCGAAGATGGTCGGCGAGGTGATGGCGGGATTGGCGTCGGAGGTGGGACGCAACGGTCGCCTTGCCTTACCGGCGGGGTGGACCTGCCTCGAACTAGGGGAGCACACCACCGATGCCCTGGTTGGCACGCTGGTCGACGGAAAGGACGAGTGGGTTGTCTTGCGCGGACCTACAAGCGGAGCCACCCAGACGTTAACCTTCACCTGGTCTTCCGGAGGTGTTGCCCAGACGGCCACGTGTGCGATTGACGACGCTTTGCCAGCGGTGACGGTGGCGGAACAGTTGGCACGCGTCCGCGTGGCCGCGGTCTTTCAAGCAGTCACGGAACACCTAGAAGAGCGTCGTATTGAGGAGGCACGCACGCAATTGACGGCACTTAACGTGGAACTGGGGGCCAGTTTGGCCAAGGACACCTCATCGGTTCTGAGTTTCATGGCCCAGGTCGATGAGAACTTGGAATTGTTACGAGACCAGTTTGTCGCAGGAAACTTTGCGGGTCCTCAGGGTCCTATGATACGAAGGGCAGGAGCAGGGGGACCGATCCCCCCTCCTCCCGACTTAGCACCCGTCTTGTCCCGTATGCACTCCAACACCTCGGCGGTCAGCACCCAGCGAGGTTTCTTCAGTCGTGTCAGCTCGAATGATCCCGGCGTCGTGACCTTTAGTAGTCCACTCCAGGCCAACACGAGTCGCACAATGTCCTCGCAGTACTCGCAGGCACGCGATCCCGACCATGTGTCACCTCCCTCCTCTCCGGTCTCGCCTGTGCGTCGCCAGCTGGGCACGCATACCCCTCGTACAGACTTGGCGACTGGAACAACGACTGCCTTTCCTGTTGTAGCATCTCCGTCCACCGTGAATCACATTGATACGACGATCGTGGCGACTCCGGAACCTGCTACCTTCAACGCAACACCTCCCGTCTCTTCCTAGGCGTCTTTCATCTAAAACACCAGAAAAGCAAACACAAAAAAAAGCAAAAAAGTCCAGAGGTTGTCCCTGGATTTTTTCTTCCCAGGCCAAGCAAATGAAAACAGAAAAACCAGTCGAAGATCGTGTCAAGGAATCCGTTGCCGTTCTAAAGGAAATCGTAGCCCTGGGGATTCCCCTGAACTGCCCCGAGGTCCTGGAATTGCGGTCCCGGTTTGACGCCTACATTAAAGAAGGCGAGGTGTGGGAAGGCAGTGTTTCCTTCATGTCCTTTGGTCGCATTGCCGAAGTCAATCTTCCCAAACGCGCCGACAAGGCGATTGAAGTCCGCTTGCGAGTTCCTAGAGCGGGACGTTGAGCGTACCATCGCACTGAATACGCGATTCATGCCCTCTTCTGTTTTCTTACGCAGACAGTAGATGGCGCATTACAACGATGGCTCTAGAGTGGTATATTGGGACGATTCCAATCAAAGTCTTACAGTTCCTGGGACGTTGACGGTGAACAACTTAACGGGAGGAAGTCAAATCAATATTCCTGCTCAATCTGTGGTGTTTGGCAATCTGTACAATCCGACCGCCTACAGTACCAATACGGTTCTCACAATCGGAAACTTGTATAATTCAAATTACTACAACGCGACCCTATTGTCACTCAATTCGTTCGCACAAACCTTTTTATCAATCGCAGCATACGGCACATACCACTGTATCGCGATATCGCTGACAGGACAATTTCAATTATGCGGGGCCTCACCAGGGTACTTGTATATTTCATCTGACTTTGGTCTGAATTGGACACCGGTTGCGATTCAGGCCAATTGGAATACGGTGGCAATGTCAGAATCCGGGCAGTACATGTACTCGGGGGAATATGACGACTCCGAAGGGAACCCCCCCCCGGGAAGTTTGTGGCGTTCGACTGATTACGGAGTAAGTTGGAACATCGTCAATTTGGTTCCAGGAACAGGGGCTTGGTCTGGGCAGGGTGTTAGTGCCACCGGTCAATACGTTCTAGTCGGAGGACCCACTGCTTTTTACCTGTCTTCGGACTATGGGACCACTTGGAGATCTGTGTTTTCTACTGTTCAAGGAGGTATCTGTAGTGTGAGTGCGACGGGTCAATACATGATTTTGTTGACTTCCGGTGGATCGGGAGTCGCGATTGGACATGTATATGTATCGTCCAATTATGGAAGCACGTGGACCTTTGTTCCAAATATTCCTGATAATACAGCAGGGGCAGTGTATGTATCCGGTACGGGACAACATTATCTTGTAGCAGCGACAGCAGATCCAGCACCTCCTAATCCTCAAACCGGAAGTTGTATTTGGATTTCGTCAAATTACGGAGCTACGTTTTCACAAATAACCGCCACACAGTTAAACAACACATACTACGCTGGTTTTGCCATCGATTATACCGGTCAATATATGGTGGCAACAACTCTTAATTATAATAATGGGGGTAGCGTTCGTTATTCTACCGATTACGGAGTCACGTGGAATATATCTCCCTCCTTACAAGGTTATCAATTAAATTCGTGTGCTATCTCGGCCAATGGACAATACCTCACAGTACCAAATGCGTTCGGAGGAAATATCTATGTATCCAACACTCCGACTGCGTTGAATGTATACGGAAGTGCCAACGTATCGCAGACTCTGTATGCGAGTACGATTAAAACAAAAGATGTGACCGCAACAGGAACCATCACGGCAAACACAATTATAGGAGCCTCCTTTGCGCTCGGTCCTAATGTCAGTTTCAGCAGTGTGACGGCGTCCACGATCAATGTGGGAAGTATTATTACAACGTCTGTATCGTCGATTCGGACTAACGCAGGGATTTTGACGGGAACACAGACATTGGTGAGTTCGTTAGTAGGCAATAATGTCTCGACTCTGTCCGCACAAGTAGGAGTCTTTACGGGATCTCGGGTAACAGTGAGTTCCCTTGTAGGTAACAACATCTCATCATTTTCAGAACAGACAGGAGTCTTTACGGGATCTCAGGCGACGGTAAGTTCCTTGGTAGGGAACAACATATCCTCGTTGTCCGCACAAGTAGGAGTCTTTACGGGATCTCAGGCGACGGTAAGTTCGTTGGTAGGCAACAACATATCTTCGTTGTCCGCACAAGTTGGAGTGTTTACGGGATCTCGAGTGACGGTGAGTTCCCTTGTGGGTAA
>Ga0114962_10005222_pt1 | contig 10194 bp, 13 predicted proteins | sample C_130820_MF_Meta_FD_87017 | JGI IMG/M metagenome (GOLD analysis project Ga0114962, IMG submission 87017) | Freshwater microbial communities from Lake Croche, Canada to study carbon cycling - C_130820_MF_MetaG | ecosystem: Environmental > Aquatic > Freshwater > Lake | place: Lake Croche, Canada...
ATAGAGGAGCATCTAATTTATGTAAAGATCGTAATGGATATCAAGTTAAATTTACGGCAAGACGTAAGATTATCTATTGTAAGACATTCAAGACCATGGAAGAAGCCGTAGCAGCCAGAGACGCATTCAAATTAACAGATGCCTATAAGTTATAATCTTACTCAATTTTACGCAGGAGCAACTGGTTTGATTGGTGGTGTCGTGCTTTCTATATCTACAGACATATCTAACGCTTTGCCGCAGCAATTAGATCTCAGACGTCTGTGGTTGATCGCCGCTATTGCCGTAGTAATTCCAGATACTACTAATCCACAGAGAGCAAGAGCAGAAGTAGTTTGGTTATCCATCTATTATGGATAATTATTTTTCTTTGACAATTCCCCACTTGTATCCAGAGGCTCTCTTCTTGGCTGCGTCCATATTGACAGCATCTATAAGAGCCTTGTCTAAGATATTGGGAACAAGAGGCTTTACTCTAGTCAAAGGAGCCTTAGGGTTGCTCGTAAGCACTGATCTCTGAGCATAAGACAGTGGAGATACACTTTTTGAATATCCTTCAGCACTCTTACCTGATGTTTTAAAATAATCAGATAAACCCTTTGTAAAAGTCTGAGCTGAAGCCAATGACATCTCTACTACTGGTATAACATTTTACGGACCGCGCTAAAAGAGAAAGGCTCCTTAGCCTCAATCGCCTTGACGTCTGGAACATGCTTGATCACACTCTTGACTGTCTTCTCCTTTGGCTCTGGAACTGCCGCAGGAGCAATAGGCTTGTCCTGCTTCTTATTCTCCTTGAGCAACTTCTTGATGCTCTCCTTCTGCCCTGGATACTGAGCCTCTATGGCTTGGTTGCCGGTCTCCTTATTCACCAAGAGGTTATTGACATCAATAGCCTTAGTGCGGCCTGTAGTGCTAAGATCCTTTTTGTCTGTGGCTTCTGGTATGACTTCAGCATCTCCAATAATCTTTTTACGACTGGCCTTGTCTGGGAGATTAGGCACGTCAATCTTAGATGTGACAGTTTCCTCAGGATTAGGAGGCATAGCAGCCACGGCATTGACTGCGTCCTGCTTGGCACCATCGATAGGTCTAACATCTTCTCTGGCTGCTGGGTGCGCCGTAGGATTAACCGCCTCTTTTGTGTCAAGCTTAACCTTCTTGTCCTTACGGACCTTGCGTGGCTTTGGATCAGGCATACCCTTCTCTTTCGCCTCGGCTCTAGCAGCCTTCGTCTTAGCACGACCCTCTACAAGTCTCTTGAGTAGCGCAGCCTTAGCTTCTGGTGTCATGGGAGCCATTGGTTCTATTAAGGAGAATTATTTTTTATTAATATGTTTAATAAAGGCCTCTCGGTTGACATCCACAGACAACCAGTCTTTTTTAGAGATCTTGACTGATGTAGGAACAACTGTAGCTTTTGCCGTAAATTGTCTGACCTGATCAACTGTCTTGGGAACCACTGGGACATTCTCTTGAACTAGTCTCTCCTGGAAATTAATATGGCCGGACTGTCTCATTAATTCTAAGATGTCTTGAAACTCCTTGGACCTAGCATTAACTGGGTCACCATCTGGACAGACTATGAGGTGAGCTTCTGCAAACGTCATTGGCATTCTACTGATACTTGATATAATAATAAATTCCAAAGTTGGGTGGCAGATTGACCATCGTGTTGGTCGTAGCCGTAGCAGCACCTCCTGGAATAGTGAAAACATAACCACCTTGAGGAGTGCTGGTGTCTTTCGCATTATTGTTAGATATATAGTCAGGAGCGCCAGCCACATTGTAAGCCTTTCCATCACCCAAGTTGTAGGTGTGCTTGTGTGCGCTGGTCTGATCTACAGCCTGTGATATACCAGGAGTACCCATACTGCGCAGATTAGCAATTGTAGGAGTGACTACGTTATCTGGTTGCTTACCGATATAGGGTGCTATCGTTACCTTGTTGTTAGTGTAGAGATTGGCTTGACTGTTGGGTGCGAAAACAGGGAAAGTCGTTGGTGTTACAAGAGAACTCCAGATGATAAGGAAAGGCACAGTCCAACCATCACCCACACCGTTTGTATCACCGCAGATCTTGACGATAGTTCTTGTTCCAACTCCAGCGCCAAAGGTATAATTCATACCAATATAGACTTGTTGAGTGGTTCCTATGACATACCAGGCATTACCTGTCTCTCCTCCAGGTATCCCTGGTCCTGTCGCAGTAGTGGTCGTGAAAGTAACAGTTGCCGTATATTGATAGGGTGAGGAACCAGCACTATCTGTCAGAGAACCAAATGGCACACGACCAACCGTATTAGGCACTCTGAAATTAACTCCAGAAACTCCTCCCCATGTATTACCGATCGCAGCATACAGAGCAGCGTAGGGTGCGCCAACAGAGTATGTTGCGCCATCACAGTAGAGGTATCCAGATGGGACATTGATTGGTCCTAGAGAGGTATCACCTCCAGGCCACATCATGAGAGACCCTATTGGCTGACCAGAGGGAGCATAGGGTATTCCGTTGATCTTCTGTAGATTGACGTTGCTCGTAGTGATGTTGTTAGTGGCGTTGATGTTATTCCCAACCGTCAAGACGTTAGAGACTGATAGGTTGGTGAAGGACGTGTTAGAAATCGCAACATTACCAGCCGTAAGAGTAGAGACTTGTAGAGTGCTGGTGATTACACCAGGATAGATGCCGATCGTGCTTCCATAGTATCCACCAGTGCCATTGGAAGGAAGAATTGTAGATACTCCAAAAAGTGGAGTATACATACTATCTGTTCCAGTAATAGTCCCTGCCTGTAATGGTGCTATACCGCCATTAAAATTCAGTGAAAGAGCGCCATTTACAAAAACAGTAGGTGGAAGTCCTGTAGAGTTATCAAAGGCCTTGTTGCCGATTGTTATAATAGGATTGCCAGGAGCATACGCAGTATTACCAAAATCTACGTAGTTAGTATTGTATGTGTTGATGATACTGCTTATACCCATATCCATTGGCCCAGGCATCACCTTGACCCATTCACCAAAAGACTGGATGGCCGCTCCTGCTGCTCCAGCAGTATTAGGCAAGTTGAGAGGGTCGCTGACTGATCTGACTACATAGGATTGACCATACCCCAAGAAGTTCGTGGAAGTACTCAAAGCACCAGGAGTATGGAGTGGGTCTGCTGAGTTAGTTGTCGCAAACTTACCATAGAGTGGAGTGCCACCACTGGCTCCTTTGATAGTGCTGAACTGTAATTGAGTAGTGCCATTGACTGTCTGGAACTGCCCAGGGTTGAGACCACCAGATGTACGTGAGAGGATCAGAGCCGATGCTCCTGTGGCCAGACCTGCTGCGCCCAGACCTACTCCCATAGCATTAGCCGCTACTCCGCCAACCAATCCGCCTACTATACCACCAAGACCCAAATCTATTTGAGGAGATACTGTAGTGGTAAAGACCATGGTAGAGGTAAAGATTTCTTTAGCTATTGCTACAACAGTAGATACAACTGGTGTCGTAGTGCCTCCAGGTGCGTTTAGAGTAGAGAAATTACCTACCAGAGAACTGATGATACCAGTGTTGATACTGGACGCATTGATGCTACTGATCGTCAGAGCATTAGGAAGAGCAAAGGTCGAGACGTTGATCGTGGAAGCCGTAAGTGTCTGAGCGTTGATGACCGGAGCAGACACTGTCAGAGACGTAAAGGTTGAGATATTACCAGTCTGTGCATTGATGCTGCTGACCTGTAAGTTGTTGTTGATCAATCCAGAGCTAGTTGATAGAGTGATGGTAGAGAAGAAGCCATTATTGACATTGAGCGTCTGGAAGTTGCCTATGTTTGCTCTTGTTATAAGAGAACTAACGGCACCAGTGATAAATTCATTCGTCAAGAGTTGGACAGTGCCAGAATTAGAACCTGCTGTCAGATAGCCTGCCGCACCAGAATTAGCAGCTGGCAGAGTAGCTTGATTACCATAAATCTGTAGTCCAGCCAGAGCAATATCATCATAAGATGCCCCACCTTGATCTACAGATGCTAAGTAAGTTGTCTCAGATGATTTACTAGGCACATTCTTACTTGGTGTCTGACGTAATTCTGTAGCACTCAGAGAAGCATTATCTGATCTGTTGAAGGCTATTGGTGCGCCAGTAGTATTTGGATATGCTTGGCCTCCTGAGAGCATGACTTGGCCACCAGAGGCATTCATCGTAATGGTAGAGACTTGTAAATTCGCAGGAGGTGGTCCTGGACTAAATACTCTGAGCCAGAGCGGTTCTGTTGGATTAGCATAGTCTCCTGTAAATAGGATAGACATTCTACAAGGGTAATATAATTTAACAGCCAATAAGTTGAGCAGGTAAGAGCTTCGTGCGGAAGATGTGGCCGTTGATGTTATCTAAGACTATCCAACAATAATCCGCTACCAGAGCCTGATATAATTTTATTTTATCTGTCATCTTCATGTTAGAGGGAAAGTGTCCAGACAAGAAATCTTTGATATTACGCTCTATCTCAGCAGAGGAATTCATACGCCCAAGGAATACCCAATTGATATTACCTCTAGCCAACTTATTCATCATGGTAAGACCCTGCGCACAGACCACACAAGATATTCTGGAATTACGGTAAATGGTCATTAGACGCTTGATCTCAGGGTCTTCCCTCTTGTCTGGCACATCATCTATGATAGCCAGGAATTCATAGTGGTTCTTGGTGCCGTGGTTAATCTTATACATTTCTTTCAAGACCTCTGGGAAATAGAAATCTGACTTGACACATTTCTTCTTCAGATAATCATAGGCATCAGATTGGAGTGAATTGCTCATCAACACTGAGACGTGGTTTTCAAAATGCTTCTTGAACAGATAGTTTAACATAGTAGTCTTACCAGATCTGGTTGATCCACAAAGGATGAATGAGACACCAAACTTTGGATCTGGTAATTCTATAGACGCTACATTCAAGACTTTGATCGGAAAGCCATTGACTACGGACGGCACAGCTTGAGACATATAATTGCTCGTCTGATGTTCCTCTCTCTTGGCTTTTGGCTCATTGTCGTCATCTGAACTTGAACTGGATGGTGAGTGCGACATCTATCTAATATATAGACAATATTTTCTATTAGTAATAGTAGATGCCAAACGAGATACCTGCCTTTCTCCAAGACTTTATGAACCACAGAAAGCACATGACCAAGCAAGACATGAATTCTCCTGCCGTTAAGAAATCACAATCACTACAACCTGCAAAAGGTGTTAGTGATATAGAATTGACGATTGAAGGAATAATTGAGAAGAAGCCCAAGAGCAAGGCGATCAAGAAGTTCTTGGAGAGCCGGATAGAAGAATTAACAAAGACTAAGATGAAGTGAGCATTAAGAATGCTCACTAACCCCTGCATGAAGTGAATTCATATAGCACTTCTGACAAATTCCAGAATTACGGTTATTCTCTTTAATGGTTACCCATCTCAGATTAGATGCGTGATTGTTCAGACGGTTCCGGTCAATGTGATCAACCACTAGTTTCTCTTGAGTTGGCCCAGGGAGAAATCTGTCAGCCACCAGACGATGAACCTTTCTGTGCTTACCGTGTAAATCTACTCTAGCATAACCTCTACGGTCATCAGATGGTTTCAAGATGTGTCCAGTCTTGACATTCATTACATAACCTTCATCTGAGACGGCGTATTGTTGATCAAGAGCTAACCACTTCATATTACTCTGGATACCGGAGAGATATGAATTGGATTTTTTTTACGCACTCAAAATTGAAAGCGCCGTGGTGATATTAGTTGGCACACAAACAAGATGGACTTGACACACTATACTAAATGGGAAGAGAGCCAGACAATGTATGCGTTTGATATGGCTAATGACATGATTGATGATTATATCAACAAGCAGATTGTGTTTCACTCTTATAAGGTAGATGATGAACCAAAAAATAAAGAATTATATTGTCTTGAGAAAATGTCTTGTATCTTGTATGGTTCTGGGATACTTATGGAATACAAGGTCTATAAGAAGAAAGGGTATTTGAGTGTAGAGGTATATTTAGCCCCTAAGTAATCTATTTGCCCTGAGCATACGCTCCGGAACCAAACGATCCACGAGCCTGTGGCGTAGCACTGACCTCTACACGGCTCATGTTGCCTCCAACAAGATCAGGATTGACGTTCTTAGAGCAGCCACGGACAATACCATCTACGACTGGAGGATTTACTCTACGGGCAAGACCGCCAACAATTCCATCCATAAGATGGCCGCCGTTATGCTTTTTTTCACCAGGAGCCTTTGTCTCCTTACGATCACTATCTAAGTGCTTGGATGTCTCCTTCTTGACCATTTCTATTATAAGTAATATATTTTTAATTCAAAATTAATTTATAGGCGCCAAGTATAATGAACTCTGATCTTACTGAGAGCGTCCAAGCCTCAATCAGACCTGGCGAGATGGTCGATACCTACTACTATGGCGAGACCAATCTTGAAAAACAAGCCTATCCAGCAGTGGTAAATAGCCGCTTCGTCCAGCAATTCACAAACTTAGGACAAGGCTCATCTCAATTCATCATATCACCCCAGGGTGGTGTCTCTGACATAATCTGTCAGTTTGTTACGCCGACGACTGGTGCCACATACACGACCCTCGCTCTTAACCAGGGCTGGGGTTATTCTTTGATCTCTCGTCTCTCAGTGAGATATGGATCTTCAGCGCAGTATTTCTGGTCTGGTCCTCAGATGTTCCTCCAGAACCTTCTTGATGCGGAGAATACGCCAAAGGCCAACGCGATCGCCACTCTTGGTGGTAATGCGGTCGCCGGTTCCTCATGTGCCGGTGCGCAGGCCTACGTCTATGTCAAGCTACCCCACAACTCCATCAGAGCCTCTGGCAAGCCTCTTCCATTTCCTTCTGATCTCCTCGTCCAGCCAATCGTCTGCACAATCGAATTGTATGCTCTTAACCAGATCCTCATCAACCAGGGTGCGGCGCCATCAACTGGCCCTGCCACTCTTGCGTCAGCGCAGCTCCAGGTCAAGCAGGAGATGCTTACGGACAGCTCTGATCTCCTCGCTCGCCGTGTTGACATGAACTCACACGCCTACACGTTTCCTCTCATGTATTTCTGCCAGCAAGAGACGCAGGTCCCAGTCACGACAGATGGCAGCAACTCAATCCAGAGCGTTAACTTAACTGGCTTCAGAGCAGGAGAGGTCCAGCGCATCATCCTCTGGCTCACGCCCAGCTCTGCCACATACAACGAGAACACGCCAGGCTCTGGTGGCTTCAACCCTCTCCAGTGGTCTGCGATCAACGATGTAACTCTTACATACAACGGCGAGATCTTCTCACGCTTTGACAGTGGCTCAGCGCAGCTCTGGGCGCTCTCAGCCGATGAGAAGTCATCATCATACTCCAACGTTGTCCAGACAACTGGCTCTGTTGCAAACTCCACACAGGTCTCATACTGGGTTGAATGCCCCTTCGCCCAGGTCTGTGTCCCCTACGACAAGGAGATGAAACTTGTCCACGGTAAGCCGATCTTGAACGCAGTGGTCAACTTACAGTTCCGCGCTCCTGCGGCCTCAACGTCATACGTCCTCCACGCGATGTATCTTTACAACTCATCACTCCTCTGCTCCAGAGGATCAGCCGAATATATTTTTTAAGCCAATTTTATACTACCTCCGAGGTGGCTCAAAAATTGAATATAATAAAAATCCTCATATCTGTTATATGGCTAACAGATACGAGAATGCTAAGGTATACCGGCTCTTTGTTCCTGGCTCACCAGAGAGTTATGTAGGAAGCACGTGCTGGGAATTAAGAAAGAGACTTGATGCTCATAAGTATGCTTACTTTAATCCAAACCAAAAACAATCTTATTCTGCTCTTATATTTGCTCTTGGTGAGGTTCAGATTGAACTTCTTGAAGCATATCCTTGTAAGACCAAAGAGGAATTGAATGCTAAGGAACGAGAGTGGATTGAGAAGACTGCTGGGGTAGTCAACAAGAATATCCCTGGAAGAACTCTAAAGGAGGAGAGGGCAGCCAACAAGGAGAAATATGCTCAGAAGTGTAAGGAATGGCGAGAGGCAAATAAAGAGCATGTAGAGGAGTATGACGCAAAGTATAAGGCTGATCATAAGGAACAGGCTGCTCTTGCTCATAAGAAATGGGCAGAAGCCAATAAGGCTACTATCAAAGCCAATAAGCAGACAGTAATTACTTGTGCTACTTGTGGCGAAGAGACAACCAAGGGGAACAAGTGGAGACACGATAAGAAACACACTTAATACGTCCTCTCAGGTCTAGGATCGCCACGCCGTCTCAAGAATACCATTTTCATATCTGTATCATAATACCATCCAAGAGCATATGTCTGATAGTCATTCTCAACAAAGTCTATGGCCTCTTCCATACTGTAGCAGATCTTGGCCTTGCTATAGCCCTCTGGATACTTACACATAGCAGAGTATTTGCCATCCTTTCCATTATAGATGTATTTACCTTTCACTGGATTACCATTTACATCCTTATACAAGTTAGTTTTCATCTGATCTATATTATGGCAAGGCATTAAGCCTCTCTTCTGCCTTCTCAAAAAACTTCAAATCCTTTTCTATTCCAATAGCACTACGGCCCATACTGAAAGCAGTGAATACTGAATTACCAGAGCCAAAGGTGGGATCCAAGACAGTGCCACCTGCCGGACAGTAGCGCTCAATTAGAAATCTGTAGAGGGCTTCTGGCTTCTCTGTTGGGTGGCCGCCCTTCTTGACTGATGTAGGGTGTTCAACCACAGATAATACGCACCTCTTGTCAGCTGTAGATGTTATGGTGCCAACTGGTGCGGTCATTGATTTCTTACGAGACGCCAAGCCATAAGTGCCATCTGTCTTAGCCTTTCCATACTGCTTATGCTCTACAAATTTCATATACTGTGGTGGCTTGACTACAGATAAGACACAACGCTTACCTGTGTTATCTGGTGTTTCATAATCCCCCTCAACGCCATATTGTCTTGCTCCTGTTCGCCCCTTCAATCCACAGTTGGCTTTGAAATCTCCAATGAAATCCTTGCGCTCATAGAACGCCCCTGCCTTGCTAAAGAGATAGATCATCTCGTGGCTCCGCATCGGCATCTTGTTAGCTGATAGGAAAGAGACCCCCCTCTGCTTGTCCCAGACCAAGTCATATCTGAACTCATCTGGATTGCTTTGGATGAGATCAAAGCCAAACTTGGTAGTGCAAAAGTGTATAGTCGGAGAGTGATCTGATTTGCGTATGCGTTTCACTTGCTTCCAGAATTGCTCCAGATTGATCTTGATGTCCCAGGAGCATCCAGATCCTGACTGCTTAGCCAGTTTCTGAGTAAGATTAGTTCCTTTGTGGCTTTCTCTGGCAAACCCTTTGCTCTCTCCACTCTGATTAGTCAGACACCCATACGGCAGGTCGCAGATGATCAAGTCTACAGATTTATCTGGAATAGTTTTCATGACTTCCAGGCAGTCGCCGTTGTGTAGTGTTAGTTCCATCTAATCTACGAGAGATAAAAAATATTATGGCAGAGCATTAAGCCTCTCCTCTGCCTTCTCAAAGAATTTCTCATCCTTTTCTATTCCGATGGCACTACGGACCATGCTGAACGCAGTGAACACTGAATTACCAGAGCCAAAGGTGGGATCCAAGACAGTTCCACCTGCCGGACAGTAGCGCTCAATTAGAAATCTGTAGAGGTCAGAGGGTTTCTCTGTTGGGTGGCCGCCCTTCTTGACTGATGTAGGGTGCTGAACTACAGATAAGACACAACGCTTTCCATCACCACCTTCACTATCATTCCTTGTTGCCCCATATTGTGTTGAGTGTCTGGACTTGTCATCTGACCTTGTTCTTACCCAACTCTGAAAGTTTCCAGATATATCTACTCTATTGTAGTAAGCCCCAGCCTTGCTAAAGAGATAGATCATCTCGTGGCTCCGCATCGGCATCTTGTTGGCCGATAGGAAAGAGACCCCCCTCTGCTTGTCCCAGACCAAGTCATATCTGAACTCATCTTGATTGCTCTTGATGACCTCGTAGCCAAACTTGGTAGTGCAAAAGTGTATAGTCGGAGAGTGATCTGATTTGCGTATGCGTCTGACTTGCTTCCAGAATGCGTCCAGGTCTATCTTGATGTCCCAGGCGCATCCATTCTGAC
>Ga0114962_10005223_pt1 | contig 10194 bp, 9 predicted proteins | sample C_130820_MF_Meta_FD_87017 | JGI IMG/M metagenome (GOLD analysis project Ga0114962, IMG submission 87017) | Freshwater microbial communities from Lake Croche, Canada to study carbon cycling - C_130820_MF_MetaG | ecosystem: Environmental > Aquatic > Freshwater > Lake | place: Lake Croche, Canada...
ATGACAAGCTAGACGCAAAGGCGGACAAATAATGGCATTCGGCATCGACGACGCCATCGCGGCGGCTCTTAAAGTTCTTGACAAGTTCGTGCCTGACCCGGAAGCCAAGGCGAAGGCTGAGGGCGAGCTCCGCACCAGCCTTCAGCTCTGGGACAAGGGCCAGACCGACGTAAACGCGATCGAGGCGGCCAACCCGAACCTGTTCGTTTCCGGCTGGCGTCCGTTCATCGGTTGGGTATGCGGGGCAGCTCTGGCATATCAATACGTTGCCTCGCCCATGCTCATGTGGCTGGCCTCCAGCATGCACATTGCGCTGGCGGCGCCTCCAAAACTTGATGGATCCCTATGGGAGTTGGTCACAGCCCTGCTCGGCATGGGCGGCCTTCGCACTTATGAAAAGGTTCGAGGGGTGGCTGCAAAATGAAATTCACTGGCGAAGCACGAAAGGCAACACCTGCAGAAATTGATGCTGCGGCTCATAGCCTCGGTGTTGAGCCAGCTGTCTTTCGTTCGGTTATCTCCGTCGAAGCTGCGGGGTCTGGGTTTGACAAAGCAAAACGGCCCAAGGCGCTCTTTGAGCGCCATGTTTTTTACCGGCAGCTCAATGACGCACCAGGATTGCGGGCTAACGCTGTGGCGGAGAATCTTGCTTACGCGCGCTGGGGCACGCTTCCATACCCAAAAACATCTGATGGCGTCTACAAAGAGATCGAACGAGCTTGCGCGATCGACGAAGAAGCGGCACTTTTTTCTACTTCTTGGGGTTTGGGCCAGATCATGGGGTCGAATTATCGGCTCGCCGGGTGCGCAAACGTCTATGACATGGTGGAAGGCGCCAAAGCTTCTGAAGCTAAACAGCTCGAGCAAATGGCATCCTTCATCAGGAACGCGGGCCTCGCCGACGAACTCCAGAAAAAGAACTGGGCCGGATTCGCGCGCGGTTATAATGGCCCCAGCTATTCCAAGAACGCATATGATGTTAAGCTGGCGCAAGCTTACAGCAAATTGTCTGGATCAGCCTGATGGCCACAACCACCACATTCTCCACCCTTAAAGAGGACATCCGGCGCTACCTCGAGCGTGGGTTCACGGTCGCGTCAGATCAAATTGTCTATGAGCAGCTCCCGCGCCTGATCAACCTGGCTGAGCGCCGTATCGCTCGCGAGCTTAAGGTCGAGGGGCTGATCTCTGTCGTTTCCAGCGCAATGCAGCCAGGCCTTGCCGTCTACCCAAAACCAGACCGCTGGCGCACCACCGTGTCGTTTAATTTTGGAACAGGCGACCAGGGGGACGAATACAATCAGCTTTTCGCTCGTACCTATGAGTATGTCCGCAGCTATTGGCCCGATCGCACCCAGACCGGCGTGCCCTTGTTCTATGCCGAATATGATTACAACAACTGGATCGTGGCGCCGACACCCGACGCGGCCTATCCCTTTGAAGTCCTGGTCTACCAGCTCCTGCCGCTTCTTGATGACGCGAACCAGACAAACTGGCTGACGGAATATGCCCCGCAGGTACTGCTCTACGCCACCCTGCTTGAGGCGACACCTTTCCTGAAGAACGACGAGCGCATTCAGGTTTGGCAGCAAATGTATGATCGAGCCGCGCAGGCTCTCAATGGCGAAGATCTGCAAAAGATCCTTGATCGTTCAGCTCGCCGAACGGGGGCATAAATGACCACTTACACCGAGATTTTTGGCGGCACGAACATCTACCCTTCAGATGTTTCCTACCTGCCCTTTACCCTCAGCACCGTTGACGTGGTTCTGTCGTGGCCGCTCGAGACAAATGCGCCAGCAAATGGAACCCTTGTTGCTGCTCGCATCATGGATGTGAACAGCACGGGATCCAGTCGAAAGGTTTTCCTACCACCAGCAAACCAATCTTCGCCAGGCGAGTGCTTCCTCTTCAGCAACGTAGGCAGCACCACATTCACGATCGTAGGCAATACCGGAACCGTGGTCTGCACAGTTGTTCCGGGGTCGTTGTGGCAGGTCTACATGACCAGCACCAGCGGCGCTGCCGGCGTGTGGGCTTCCTACCAGTTCGGCTCAACAACATCAGCCGTCAACGCAGGCGCTCTCGCTGGTGCTGGTCTTGTTGCGATCGCGAACACGCTCAATCAATGCGTCGTCACGTTTGCGCTGACGTCCAATTACACCCTTGGCGCATCGAACAGGGCCCAGCTCCTTAGCTGGGGCGGCGCGAGCGGAACGCTATCGCTGAGTTTGGCATCAATACTTGGAGCCAACTGGTTCACCTACATCAAGAACGCTGGCACGAGCGCGATTTCTATCACGCCGACAAGCCCGAACACGATCGACAACGGATCTTCGCTCACGCTCCCTGTCGGCGCTTCAACGATGGTGATTTGCGACGGAACAAAGTTCTACACTTTTGGCCTTAGCAATTTAACCGCGCCGACGGCCTTTGACTACACAGCGATCAGCATCCCCGGCGCTGGCAATTACACGCTCTCGGGCGCCGAGCTCAATCGGATCGCGTATAACTTTAGCGGCACACTGACGGGGAACAGGACGGTCACTGTCCCCACGACGATCCAGCAGTATTGGATCACCAATGCTACGACAGGCTCGTATACGCTGACTGTCAAAACATTGGCCGGAACCGGTATTGCAGTGCAGCAGGGAAGCGCTCAAATCCTGTATTGCGATGGCACGAACGTCGTCCTCGGTCAGAGTCAAGGTGTCACCGTTCCAGTCCCTGTTTCTTCTGGCGGCACAGGGGCCACGACGGCCAATGCGGCCCTAGTGAACCTTGGGGGCACAGCAATTGGTATTCCGTTATTCACTGCGGCGTCCGCCGCTTCGGCACGAGCAACGATCGACTCGCCGTCGTCTTATGAGGCAATCAGCTTTACAGTGGCAATGAGCTAATGGTAGCGCAACCCTACATCATCAAATCGCTTCCCGGCATCAAACGCGATGGCACGCGCTTTGAAAACGGCTTCTATGTCGATGGCCAGTGGTGCAGGTTCCAGCGTGGTTTACCCCGCAAGATGGGCGGTTATCGTCGCTTGTCCAATCAGGTGCCGCAGATCGCCCGCGGCATAAACACGTACAACGAAGCGAGCACAATTCACATTTTGGCCGGCAGCCAGTCATACCTCACGCAATTTGAGCTTGATGGTAATGGCACCCTGACCGTAATTGCCGACCGGACACCTAGCGGCTTTGTGGCGAACCCAACCAATCTATGGACGTTTGATTCTACGTTTGATTCCGTTGGTGTAGCGCCGGGTTCGTATATTATTTGCCACGCTGGACGCAACCTCGCAGGAATCGACAACGAAATTAAAACATCAATGTATTGGGGCCTTGTCCATGCCAATACGCCGCTTGTTGCCAATAGCGCCCCAGCGGTTTCTGGCGGCGTCGTCGGCCTTTATCCGTATGTTTTTGTCTTTGGATCAAACGGCTACGTCGCATGGAATGTCGCGAATAGCCCAAATGATTGGACCGGAACGGGGTCTGGAGAGGCCTATGTTACGGGTGAAAAGATTGTTGCGGCGCTTCCTTTGCGCGCCGGCCCTGGCAATGCGCCTGCAGGCTTGTTCTGGTCACTGGACAGCCTGATCCGCGCGACCTTCATAGGCGGCGACGCGGTCTTCCAGTTCGACACAATCACGAGCCAGTCGTCGATCTTGTCTTCGCAGTCCGTGATTGAATATGACGGCATCTTCTACTGGTGCGGCGTCGATCGTTTCCTCATGTTCAACGGCGTTGTGCGCGAAGTCCCCAACCAGCTTAACCAAAACTGGTTCTTCGACAATTTGAATTATGATCAACGCCAAAAAGTGTTTGCGTACAAAGTGCCACGCTTTGGTGAGATCTGGTGGTGCTATCCTCGAGGCTCCGCGACGGAATGCACGCATGCGGTGATCTACAATGTGCGTGAAAACACATGGTATGACACCGTTCTTCCGCGCTCCGGCTGGTCTGCCGCAGACTTCGCAAACGTCTATGAATTCCCAATCACTATGAGTGTTGATATCGATCGCGTCACAAATCAATACAAAATGTGGCAGATGGAATTTGGCTATGACGAGCTGGACGGGACCGCGGTTAACTCAATCCCGTCTTACTTCCAGACAGCCGACATTTCCGTCGTGGCCGATCAGGCGCAGCCAAAAAACAGAGCCTTGCGCTGTTCAATGGTCGAGCCTGATTTTGTGCAGACGGGTGAAATGACATGCCAGATCACAGGTCGAGCAAACGCGCGGTCGCCAGAAGTGACCAGTGACGAGCACGCCTTTCCGGCATTGCAGGACATAACGAGCCCCGAAGAACAAGTTCTGTTCTTTAAGGAGACCCGGCGCGAGATGCGGTTTATCTTCAAGTCCAATGTGGTTGGCGGAAACTACCAGATGGGTCAGTGCATCGCCCACATTGAGACCAGCGATGGCACGGTGCTGGGATGATCAACCCAACCGGCATGACTGTTACTGACTGGACCGATTCAATGGTCTATAGTCTGGAGAAATATGGCTCTACGAGCCGTCTTGATGACCCAGATGAGTGGGGCGATTGGGCTTTGAGCATTCTTTCGTTCCCGTACATATCAAACCAGAACCCTCCTGCCCCTGCGGGCTATTCGAATTGGCTAGATTGGGCATACGCCTTCACCCGAGCCGTAAACCTTGGTGGCTGAGATGACGAGCACCCGTTCACATAATCCCATGGCCATGCTTTATGAAGGCGGGCGCGCCGGCACTAAGCCGGTGCGAATCGTTGTCCCCAAGCATCCTGAGCACTACGCCAAAGGCGGCCTTGCAGGCATGGCCAAGCAGGTGGCAGATGCTGGCGTTGGTGGCGACGAGCTCATTGTCCACATCAATCGCGACGAATATGATCGCCTTAAGAAAGAGTGGGGCGAACCTACGATCAACCCGCACACCGGCATGCCGCAGTTCACACCGTTTTGGAAGCAGAGCTGGTTCGCGCCCGTGGCGTCGATCGCTGGCGCCGCCCTCATGGCGACCGGCCTTGGTGCCCCGCTTGGCGCTGCCCTTCTTGGCACTGAACTAGCTGGCACTGCCGCGATCGGCACTGCAACGTATGGAAGCATGCTTGGCAATGCCCTGATCGGTGGTGGCCTTGGAGCGCTGACAGGCGGCGCGAAGGGCGCTTTGACTGGAGGCGCACTGGCGGGCCTCGGGACCGGCCTCGGCGGTTATCTTGGGTCTACGGCTGCCGGTGTGTCCGGCGCTGGCACAATGAACCCGGCTGGCGAATCTAGTTTCTCGGGCTGGGCGAACGGCTTGTTTGGGAACGCAGGGGCAGCTTCGGCAGCCGGCGCGGCCCCGGCTGGGTCAAGCGTTACTATTACGCCAGCAGGCTACACCCCCCCGACACCACCATCTGGGTTTATGACCGGGAATTTGGCTAAAGGCCTGACCAGCTCAAGCTTCTTGGTCCCTGCGGCTTTGGCGGCATTGAGCGCCAGCGGAGGGGCACCGGCTGCTAATCCTGGCGATCTAAAGAAACAGGACCGCGACAAGAACCTGACCGCGCCTCTTGATCTGAACCCCCTCGAGCGCGAACGGACAACCGCGCCAATCGATTACTACAATTATGGGCTCAACCCAGAAGCACGATTCTATGCGGATAATTCACTTCAGCAGGGCGTGCCATCGCCGACGCCGACACCTCTGCCGGTGACCAACGCCGCGATGGGCGGCTACATGGCTGGTGGCGGGCCCCTCAGCCAGCAGAGCCGAGCAGTCGGTGGCGCTGGAACGGGCCGGTCTGATAGTATCCCCGCCCAGCTTTCGGACGGCGAATATGTGATGGATGCCGAGACCGTGGCGCTGCTTGGCGACGGATCATCAAAGGCAGGGGCCAAGCGCCTTGATCAGTTTCGTGCTAACATCAGGAAGCAGAAGGGCAGTGCTCTTGCCAAGGGCAAGTTCAGCCCGAACGCGAAGCAGCCCGAGCAGTATCTGATGGGCGGGAGGGCATAATGGCATTCTTGAATTTCCTCACGCAGGGCGCACCGCAGAACTCGACGAGCTCGTCGCTCACAACGACGGATGTGCCGCAGTACCTGTCAGACTATCTCTACAACCTCATGAACGGCGCCTATAGCGCTGCGCAGGAGACCTACCAGCCTTATGGTGGCCCACGCATTGCGGGTTTCGCCCCTGATCAGCAGGCAGCGTTCGGCGCCACCCGTGCGGCTGCCGGGTCATATCTTCCAGAACTGAATGCCGCGACAAACACAGCGAACACCGCCGCTGGGCTTAGCCCCACAGGTGCTGCGCAGCCATATTTTAATGCTGCAAGCCAGAACCTTCCGGGCGTCATCAATCAGTACATGAACCCGTATCAGGAAAACGTGATCAACCGCATGGGTGATCTTGCCCAGCGGCAGATCACCGAGAAGCTGATGCCTGGCCTTGGCGATACTTTCACCCGCGCCGGGCAGTTCGGATCCACCCGCCAGCAAGAGCTGGCCCAGAAAGGCGTTCGCGATATTTCCGAAAACCTGACCAGCCAGATCGGCAGCCAGCTTGCTCAGGGTTATACGACCGCCGGGCAACAGGCCCAGGCGGATCTAGCGCGTCAAGCGTCGCTCGGGCAAGCGGCTGGTCAGCTGGCCGGCACCGAGATGACAGGCCTCGGCAATATCGCCGGTGTGCAGGCCGGCCTTGGTCAGAAACAGCAGGCCCTGGGCCTTCAGGGTGCGGGAGCGCTGGAAGCGATTGGCGCCGAGCAGCAAGGCATGACCCAGAAGAACTTGGATCTTGCATACCAAGACTTCATGAACCAGAAACAATATCCCGAGCAGCAGCTCGGGTTCTTGTCAAATATCGTCCGTGGCCTGCCTTCAGGAGGTAGCACACAGGCAACCAACACCGTCGGCAGTGGTCAATCCTATTCCGCTTCGCCGTTGGCGCAGCTTGCCAGCGCTGGCATGAGTGCTGCCGCCCTCAGCAATCTCCTGCCGAAATAGGGGTAACCTATGGTCGATAGCCCTCTATCCAACATACAGACGCCGACATCTCCGTTGTCGCAAGATTTCTCGCTGGAGGATATCAAGAAATCCCTTCTTGATCGGTCTCAGGCTCAGTATGCCGCCCAGCAGGCCCAGATGGGCCAGATGGACCAGCAGGCGCAGAAATACAGCACCCCCGGCATGTCGGACACCGACAGGGCATCAATTTTGTTTCAGGCGGCTGGAGCCCTTGCCGCGCCGACACGCACTGGCGGCCTGATGGAAAGCATCGGCGCGGCTGGTACGGCTGTTGCCGGCCCGTTGCAGCGCGCTGCGCAGGCCGAGCGCGATCGCCAGGACAAGATGGCCCAGCTCCAACTTGCCCGCGCAAAGCTGGCCAGTGAGATGACGGGTGGCGGTATAGCGCCCGGTGATTTGCTGAATCTTTACAAGCTTAAGCAGGCCGACGCAAAATCTGGTGAGACATTCAAGGCGAGCCTAATTGGCCCCGGAAAGTACGCTCTCGTCGGCGACCAGGGCACTGTCAAACCAATTCCGGGCGATGTTTCTGGGGCTTCTAGTACGCAGTCTGACCTGACCGGACCTGATTTCCTTAAGACCCTCCCGCGCGGAATTGCGCAGGATGTAAAAGCCATGGCGGAAGGGCGCCTCCCTGTGCCAGTCCCTGGCAGTCGAAATGCTGAGCGTGCTGGACCTCAGCTTGAGGCTTTGAAGCAGTACCTTGGAGATGATGCTGACGCCTACAACAACATCGTCAGCGGAACGCGCAGAAAAGTCACCATGGACATGGCGTCGGATAAGCCGAACACGGTTGGCTACAATCTGCGTGGTGCCGCGACAATGCTGGACCATTTGGGCACTATGGCTGAAAAAGCCGATGCGCTCGAAAACTTTGACACGCCTATCTTGAACCAAGGGCGCTGGGCGATTGCAAAAGCTAAGGGCGGTCCAGACGCTGCCAAGCTGAACGATTTTGGCCAAGCTTATATGACCTATTCAGGCGAAGCCGCAAAAGCTATCAAGGGCGGCGTTCCAGGCGTCCACGAAACCATGGAACGCCTGAAGCTCCTCAATGAAAACCAGGGGCCTGATGTTATTGAAAGCCACATCGATACCGCAAAGGAGCTTTTGCTGGGCCGCATGCGGCCCATCATGGACAATTACAATCGCACCATGGGCACGAAATACACAGACCTGCGGGATTTCATAAAAGATTTTGCACCCCAGTCTTTGCCTGCTTACGATCGTCTTGAAAACAAAGCGATCAAGGGCTCTGTGAAATACAAAGCGCTGCAGGCTCAGAAGGCCAATGCGGCTGAGGCGCCGGCTGGTAAGACTGACGAACAGGGTTGGGTCACGTTGCCGAGCGGCGTTAAGATCAGGCCGAAGCAATCTCAGGAGTAATCAATGCCTATTTTTGAGATTAAGGGCCCCGACGGCAAAACCTATGAGGTTGAGGCTCCGAACATGGCCGCCGCAGCAGGCGCGTTCTCCGCGCCCGTTGCATCGCCCGAGCGCCTCGCCGGGCGCCAAGCCGTCAAGGAATCCATGGCTGCTGCGCCTCGCATGGAGGTTCCTGTCTATGATGCCATGGGCGTCGCCACCGGTGGCACCGAGCGCGTCCTGAAGCCATCAAAAGCGGATCCGATCGGGCGCGGAGCTATGTCCGTTTTCCCGTTTGGAACAGACATCGCAGCCATGGCGCGCTCTGGCGCACTGCCAATGTCGGCTGCGCATTCGGCTGAAAAAGAACGCATCACAGGCGAAGGTGAAGCCGCGCAAGAGGCGTACCCGAAACCGTACATGACCGGCCAGGCTGGCAGTATTGCTGCGCAGATGATGGCTCTCCGCAAACTCCCGTTGCCGGGTAGCACATGGGGCACAGCGGCCCTTCCAGAGGGTGCCACGCTTGGCCAGCATGCCGGAGCCTTCGGGGCTCGCGTGGCGGGTGGCGGCCTCGGCGGTGCCACCATGGGTGGCGCTATGGGCCTTGGTGAAGGCAATGACCTTGGCGAGCGCCTCAAGAACGCTGGCACAAGCGCGCTTGTCGGTGGCGCCCTTGGTGCTGCAGCTGTCCCAGCTGTTGAAGGTATCGTCGGGGGCATCGGTGGCGCATACAACAAATTCGTTGCGCCCACAGTCCAACGCGCTCGAGCTGCTTTTAATCCTGAGACTGTAGCGGGTGAAAAGGTTGGTTCCACGCTGGCCCGTGGCCGCCAGATGACCAATGACGAATTTGCCGGGCACATTGCCGAAGGCGAACCCGTCATCCTAGCCGATGTCGGCGGAGAGCCCACGCGCGGCCTCGCCCGCTATGCGGCCAATGCGTCCCCAGAAGCCCGCGGAACGCTGAACGAAGGCATCCGCCCGCGCTACGCCAGCCAGTCCGAGCGGTTCTCAACAGAGGTTGAATCTCTGTTCCCCAACCGCCCCGACTATGCCAAGGACATCGACCGCCTGACTGCCCAACGGAAAAGGGAAGTCGGCCCGGCCTACGATCGTGCCTATGCACAGGGCAGCACCGGCGTGTTTAACGACGAGCTGTACAATCTGACAGGCGCGCCTGCAGTGCAGGATGCCATGCGTGACGTGACACGCCGCGCGAAAAACCAAGAAGCCTACGGCACGCCGATCGGCGAAATCATTGATCCGTTTGCGTTCAACAAACAGGGCCAACTGGTCGCCAAAGAGGGCATGAAGGCGACGGACGCAAACCTGCCTTATTGGGACATTGTCAAAAAGAACCTGGATGACAAGGTCACAAGTCTTTACAAGCAGGGCTTGAACGAAGAAGCGCGAGACATCGTCAAATTGCGCAATGGCCTGCGCGATACGCTTGATGAGCTTGTTCCGTCATACAAAAAAGCCCGTGGCGATTATTCGAAGTTCATGGGTGCAGAAGACGCTTACGAGGCTGGCATTAACCTGTCTCGCATGACCAAGTCTGACTCGCTCTCTGTCGCTTTGAAAGATATTGGCAGGCTGTCTGAATCTGAAAAAGAGCTTCTGGCTCGTGGTTACGCTTCGGATTTGCTCGGCAAGATCGACAGGGCAAGCGACAAACGATCGATCATCAACAATACGTTTTTGGGCGGCTCTCCGGTTGAACGCGCCAAGCTTCGTGAGGCACTTGGACCAGAACGTGTCGCGGCTCTCGAGGCCCGCGTGCGTGTTGAAGAAATGATGGACACTGTGCGCCGGGCAGTCGGCGAG
>Ga0114962_10005224_pt1 | contig 10194 bp, 11 predicted proteins | sample C_130820_MF_Meta_FD_87017 | JGI IMG/M metagenome (GOLD analysis project Ga0114962, IMG submission 87017) | Freshwater microbial communities from Lake Croche, Canada to study carbon cycling - C_130820_MF_MetaG | ecosystem: Environmental > Aquatic > Freshwater > Lake | place: Lake Croche, Canada...
AACGGCTAAGTGCGCTTCAGTCATTGAACCTCCATTGTCTTACGCTGCTCCCCCAGGATTCGAACCTGGACCGAACACCTCCAAAGGGTGCCGTGCTGCCGTTACACTAGGGAGCATTGTGTTGGGCCAGAAGGCTTTAGCACCCTCTAAGTCTGCCAGATGTTGAGCCTTTAGAGATCTAGATTTGCCCCATGTGCGGGAGATCCAGCAGTAAGGGCAAAGATCCCTTGAGCATTTAGCGTTTGAGCAATGCTCTCCGCCTGTTCCTTAGAAGAACATAACGCTGCGATGGTAGGACCCGAACCTGAAACTATTGCCCTTAGGGCACCTAGTTCTTCAATAGAAGCTTTTAGGGTTTCCAAGTTGGGCATGAGAGCAATGGCAGCTACTTCAAGACTGTTTTTGAGCAGCGCTGCCAGACCTGCAGAACTCTTGATGTCTCGGCTAGTGGTTTCCAAATCACTAAATGTTGAGTAACTGCCAAGCTCGTCCAATTTGGCATAGACCAAAGGTGTCGATAGGCCCTGCTGGCTAACTGCTATTACCCAATGAGTTTCAAATGAGAACACCGGAAGGGCTTGTAGCTGATTGCCTCTTCCGACGCCGATGGCTAGTTCTCCCAAAATGCTAAATGAAATATCAGAACCCAATTGAGAGGCAAAATCCAACAGCTGATTCTGAGTCAATTTTGTAGTTCCAAGATTTTGGTGAGCATACTCATTGAAAGCAACCAGCATGGCGGCGGCATCAGCTGACCCACCAGCCATACCGCCGGCAACCGGGATGCGTTTGAGTATGTCAATCTGAATATCAGGAATGTTGATGCCGAGTTCTTGTGAAAGCAAAGTAGTAACTCTCGACACCAGGTTTGATTCGTTGGTGGGTACCGCAGCGATATGCCGAGCAGGTAGGTTTTCACCACTCACATAGATGCTGATGCCAGTGCCAGGTAAGCCAGGACTGATTGTCACTTCTTCTCTTAAATCCAGCGCGAGGTATAAAGAGTTCACATTGTGGAACCCGTTTGCCTCTAGGTTTCCAACTTCAAAAATCAGATTGACCTTGGCTGGAGCCGACGCGGTTATGCTCTTCATCTGCTCACCTGCTGAATCACTTTCACAACTAAATCATTCCAGTACTTTGTTCTCGCCTTTAGCATTACTGGATTCTCGATGAATTCATGCTCAATCAGAATTTCACAACCAGTCTCGTGCGGTCTAAAACTAATCGAGGCTCTGGTCTCGTCGCTGAAGGACAAAGTCAGCTTTTCATGCTGCACTTGCTTTAGGAATCTCTTGAAGTTTTCTCCATAGATTGATTCGGTCGTAAAAATTCTGAAGGTGAGCGGAACAGTGGTTGGGATTGGCAGAGCTAACCGTAAAATCGATTCTTTAGCCGAATTCGACTTTGGTGTTTCTCTCCACTGCAGGTAACTAAGAGCTATTGAGTTAGCCCACCACTTCTGAACTCGGTAACTGTTCTGCAACCATAGTGAAATCTCTCGCTGCTTAGATTCTCGATACTCACTATTGAAAATCAGTTCAAGCCACTCCTCGCGGCGTTTACCGGTATTGGCTAAAAGTTGATCGGCGCTAACATCCGGGTTAGCTGCGGTAGTTGGTATTTGCATTGCTCTTCTGCCGCGTTTTTTTAGTTCCACTCGCTGTGTGCTCGGGTGACCAGTAAAGACTGGAAGGTCATCAAAGATCCCAGAATCTTTTCTCTTCTTTCTAAACAGCATCCGAACCCTGCCTAGCAATTAAGACAAAGTCGTTGATGTTTAGTGCTTCACCACGTTTAGATGGATCTACTCCGGCTGCAACTAGGGACTGCTCTGCTAAAACAGGGGAACCAGCCCAATTAGCAAGTGCTTGTCTGAGAGTCTTTCTTCGCTGTGAGAAGGCTTCATCAATAACAGCAAAAGTTTTTAGTCGAAGAGTCTCATCACCTAGTGGAGTAATTCTCTTGGTGAAATACACCAAAGCAGAATCAACGTTAGGCACTGGCCAAAAGACACTTCTACCTACATTGCCTGCCAGATTGGAATCTGCATACCAGGCTAGCTTTGCGCTAGGGACTCCATAGATCTTTGAGCCAGGGGTGGCCGCGAGTCTATGCGCTACCTCAGCCTGAACCAGAACTAAGCCAGATTGAATCGAAGGGAAACTTTCCAAGAAGTGCAGCAAGACAGGCACAGAAATGTTGTATGGGAGGTTGGCTACCAGCGCATCAGGTGCAATAGGTAACTCGGTTACCTTCATTGCATCAGCAGTCACTAATCTAAAGTCTTTGCCTTTTGCTCGTTTTGCAACTGTTGCTTCAATAGCCTGAGCCATCTTCTGATCAATCTCAACAGCGATTACAGTTTTTGCCTGCTCTAGTAAACCAAGGGTAAGAGAACCAAGACCAGGACCGATCTCAACGACAACCTCTGTACCTTTGAGTTTTGCGGCAGCAACAATTCTTCTAATGGTATTGGGTCCGTTACAAAGTTCTGTCCAAGTTTCTTAGTTGGCGCAACACCTAACTCTTCAGCTAATGCCCTCACCTCAGATCCACCAAGTAACTCAACCATTTAAACCCTCAGCCCATGAGCCATAAACCGCTTCGGTGTTTATAGTCAACTGTTTTGCGAGGTCGTTCACATTTTGGTCTAAAACTTCAGCAATTCTTCTGACAGTTAGACCCATTAGATATGGCGAATTAGGTCTGCCTCTGAATGGTTCCGGAGTTAGGAACGGTGCATCTGTTTCAACAAGAATTAATTCTTTTGGAAGTGTTGCTAAAGCAGTTCTAAGATACTCATTCTTCTTGAAGGTAACGGTGCCTGAGAAAGAGGCATACCAATCATTGGCCTTAAGTATTTCCGCAAGTGCGGTATCACCACTGAAGCAATGGAAAACAGTTCTATCCGGTGCACCAACTCTCAAGAGTGTTTCGACAACATCTTCGTGTGCATCGCGATCGTGAATCTGTAATGCGATGTTGTTCTCTTTAGCAATTTCAATGTGTGCTTCGAAACTGTGCTGCTGCAGGAAGAGTTTTTCAGGTCCTGTTCTAAAGTAATCAAGACCAGTTTCACCTACCGCTCGAACTCTAGGCTCCTTAGCCAGCTTCGCTATCTCAGCAATAGCCGCATCCAGTTCTTGCAGTGTTTCATATTCAGCTGCGACGTTGGGATGAAGTGCAACTGCTGCTAAGAGTCTTGGCTCGATTGCTGCGATTCTTGCTGACCAAACAGATGTTTCAACTGAACCACCAACTTGAACTGCTCCTAGAATTCCGGCCTGCTTGGAAAGCTCTAGGTGCTCTCGGTAATCCATGGGGTTTTCACCATCAGCTATTTCTAGATGGGTGTGGTTATCGTAAACCCCTACCTCTAGAGCTTCCGGCACCTCTGGGTAACTTAGGTCTCTTGACCCACCATCTTCTGATTTACGATTGCGAACTCTGATGTAGTTCTCGCTTGGCAGGTCCTGTTGAGCTTCGCTCATGGCTTACTGAGCGCTTTCAGTTTCAATTCTTGGAAAGAGAACTTCTAGTTCACCGATTTTTGTACCGGGAACCAACTGGTCCCAGTTAGCTGCTTCAGATAATCTCTGGTCAGCTAGTTCACCCAGTTTGCCCTCAGTAAGAGCTGCCCACAGCTTGGCTGTTGCCTTAGGAATAACAGGGTTTAGCAGCACTGAGAGCACCCTGAGGCCTTCAGAGGCCACATAGAGCACCGTTGCCAGTCTTTCCCGATTGGCCTCATCCTTAGCCAATACCCAAGGCTCTTGGACGGTGATGTAATTATTCAGTTCATCAACCAGTGTCCAGGTAGCAGCAATCGCTTCGTGGATAGCAACCTCGTCGATAGCTCGATCGGAATTTAGCACTGCTGTTCTAGCAACTTCAATTACATGATTATCCGCTTCGCTGTATTGACCAGGTGCTTGCAGCACACCATCGAAGTATCTTCTGACCATCGCTAGGGTTCTTGAAGCTAGGTTTCCAAACCCATTGGCAAGTTCTGAATGATATCTAGCTGAGAGATCTTCCCAACTGAATGAACCGTCTTGACCAAAGGCAATTGCCTTCATGAAGTAGTACCTAAAAGCATCAGACCCAAAGATGTCTGTTATCTGGTTAGGAGCAATACCGGTGAGCTTAGATTTAGACATCTTCTCACCACCGACAAGCAACCAGCCGTGACCAAAGATTTGCTGAGGTGGTTTTATATCTGCTGCCATTAGCATCGCTGGCCAAATCACTGCGTGGAATCGAAGAATGTCTTTACCAACAATCTGAACTGTTGCCGGCCAACGCTTATTAAAGGCTGACTCATCTTGGCCATAACCAATTGCGGTGATGTAGTTCAGCAGTGCATCAAACCAAACGTAGGTGATGTGTGTGTTATCCCAAGGGATATCGATTCCCCAGTCGAATTTTTCTTTAGAACGTGAAATAGAAAGATCATCTAGTCCGCGCTTTACGAAAGCTACAACTTCGTTTCTAGCTGATTCAGGTTGGATGAAGTTGGGGTTCTCAGCAAAGAAGTTTAGAAGTGGTTCTTCAAACTGACTTAGCTTGAAGAAGTAGTTGTTCTCTTCTAATTGTTCAACTGGCTTTGAGTGAATGGCACAAACATCCTGGCCTTCAAAATCTCCGGTGCCATCAACAAGATCAGCTTTGTTTTTGTACTCTTCACAACCTACACAGTAAGCACCTTTGAATGAGCCTTGGTATATAAAGCCAGCGTCATAAAGTTTCTGCATAAACTTCTGAACGTTTACTTCGTGTCTAGGTTCAGTTGTTCTAATGAAGTCTTGGTTATCGATGTCGATGGTTTCCAGTAATGGTAACCAGGCATCGTGAACTAGTTTGTCGGTCCATTCCTGAGCTGAGGTCTTATTGGCTGCTGCTGTTCTAAGCACCTTTTCACCGTGTTCATCAGTCCCGGTTAATAGGAAGCTGTCTTCTCCACGTTGACGATGCCATCTCGCAAGAACATCTGCAGCCACCTCGGTATAGGCATGCCCAATGTGCGGTGCATCATTCACATAGAAGATGGGTGTCGTCACATAAAACGACTGGCCTTGAGAGTTGGTTGACATCTTTACAATCTTAACGCTTGGGGTTTCAATCCTTGGTTCTGTTATCAAGCACCGCTTGATACAGCTCACTCTTACTCACTGAATGCTTGACCGCAACCTCTGCTACCGATTGTTTCAGCGATAGTCCCGAAGCCCTAAGTTGTTCGACTTCCAAAAGCAGATCTGCACTGTGAACATCTGGAATGATTACCTCGGTTGCACCAGAGATCACTAGAACTATCTCTCCCCTAGGTTCTTCCTGAGCCCAGGTGGCTAGTTCTGAAAGAGTTCCTCTAACTGTTTGTTCGAACTTCTTGGTTAGCTCTCTAGAGACACTTGCCCTTCTTTCACCGAAGACAGATTGAGCATCTTTGAGACTTTGTCCGATGCGGTGCGGAGATTCGAAGAAGATAAGTGTTCTTGGGTCAGCCAACAACTCTTGGAAGAGCTTTTTACGTTCTCCTGCTTTTCTAGGTAGGAAACCTTCGAAACTAAATCTGTCGGTTGGTAATCCTGAAACAGCCAATGCAGCTAAGACTGCGGAAGGTCCTGGAATGACAGTTACTTCAATGCCTGCTTCAATAGCTGCTCTGACTAAAACAAAGCCAGGGTCTGAAACTGTTGGCATGCCAGCGTCACTAACCACCAAAACATCTTCGGTGAGAGCAATCTCTAGGATCTGCGCTACCCGCTCTGCTTCGTTGTGCTCGTGCAAACTGAATAACTTGGCATCTAAGGTGACCTTTAGCCCTCTGCATAGCTTCAGTAAGGTTCTGGTGTCTTCTGCGGCTATGTATTTCACCGTTCCCAGGTGTTCGATGAGCCGAGCTGAGGCATCTGAGAGATTGCCGATAGGTGTTGCCGCCAAAATGAGCATGCTCTATTCTCGCAAACTAACATAGAAGAAGTGCTAACACTTTTCCTTAGGCTGACAGCAAACCCAGCTAGATCAGCCTTGTTCAACCGCTGGGCACCAATCCTCGTGTTGGTATTAGCCGCTGTGCTCAGGATTTATGACCTTGCCTACCCACAGACCCTAGTCTTTGACGAGACCTACTATGTCAAAGACGCATACGCGTTACTGCACAGTGGCCACGAATCAACTTGGGGAACTGATGCCGATGAATCATTTGCTAATGGCAATCCTTCTGGGCTAGGCGATGACCCTTCATTTGTAGTTCACCCTCCTTTAGGTAAATGGCTCATTGGTGTTGGAATGTTAATCTTTGGTGCCGGTAATCCTTTTGGTTGGCGCATCATGGTAGCCCTTGCCGGGGTCGGAGCAGTCTGGCTGACCATGGCTTGTGCAAAATTGATTTTCAAATCATCTGTCTGGGCATTACTGGCAGGTCTACTGTTTGCTATCGACGGTGTTGGCATTGTGCTTTCCAGAACAGCACTGCTAGATCAGATTCTTAGCTTTTTTGTAATTCTCGGTTACTACTTTTTTCTTAGAGATAGACAAGCGGTAAAGCTAGATTCTTGGCGACGACCCTGGTTACTAGCCATGGCAATAGCTCTGGGCTTTGCCACAGCTGTGAAATGGTCTGGGCTGTATTTTGTGGCGGCACTGCTTACATACATCATTATCAGTGAAGCAAATCTCAACTTTAGAATCCATCGGAAAATTGAAAAACAAACTGGTTACAAGATCGCTAAGCACCTATGGATTCTGCCTTCTATTAGTCAGGCAATGCGCTCGTTTGTTTTAGTTTTCATCCCAGCAGCAATTGCATATTTAGTTAGCTGGTCAGGCTGGCTCTTTAGCAGAGGTGGTTGGGATCGAACCTGGGCGGATGAACCTGGCAATGCACTAACCGGTTGGTTATCTTGGATACCTCAATCTCTGCAATCACTTTGGCACTATCACCAAGAGATGTATTCGTTCCATGTAAATCTGCATGCATCTCACCCGTATGCATCTAATCCTTTTACCTGGCCCTTCATGCTTAGACCAACATCGTTTTTCTGGGATGACAGGTCTGATGGAAAAGTTGTCTCCGCAATAACGGCCCTTGGCAATCCGATTATCTGGTGGGCAGCTGTCTTAGCAATCGGAGTGCTATCAGCTGCTTGGTTTAGAACAAGAGATAAAACCACCACGATAATTTGCATCGGCCTCATTGCCGGGTATGTTCCTTGGCTGCTGTTCACCAACCGAACAGTATTTGAGTTCTATGTCATTGTTTTTGAACCTTGGTTGATCCTCATACTGGTTGCAGGTCTTAGATCTTGGTTTAGAAATACTGAGTATCGGTATAGAACCGCAAACTTTATTGCTGCCTTTGCGCTACTAGCCATAATCAGTTCAGCCTTCTTCTACCCAATCTGGACTGGGGAATGGCTGAGCTACGATTTCTGGCGCTGGCGTATGTGGCTGCCTTCCTGGATTTAGTCCAAATCGAGTTGTCCTGAGCCTCGGTTAGGCTTAAGGCAAATGCGCACCTATATCGAACTATTTAAAGTCCATGGCGTATCCGCTGTGGTTTGGTCGCAACTTTTAGCCAGATTCGCATTTGGCATGCAGACACTTACCTTTGCCATTCTGCTGCAGAACAAATTCCAGAACTACACCGTTGCTGGACTTGCTATTGGCGCGATCACTGTTGGTAGTGCTATCTCAGCACCGATACTAGGTCGCTGGATGGCCGTGACCGGCATCAGACCGGTCATTATCGCTACGAGTGTGATTTCTTCTGTCTGTTACCTTTTAATCGGTTTTGCTCCGATAACTGAAGCAATCGCTATTGGTATTTCCCTTGTTCTAGGTCTTGGCACTCCACCAATCCAGCCGGCAGCCAGAACAATTTATCCAACCCTTGTTTCATCAGACGCCCAGCGAAACACCTTGTATTCAGTTGACGCCATCCTGCAGGAAGTTATTTGGATTCTTGGACCAGTATTAGCGACAGTTCTGATTGCCACCACGAATGTGTTGATACCATTAATCGTGATGGCAGCAGTTCAACTAGCTGGCGGTTTCTGGTTTGGTTTATTGCCAATGGTGCACGGAGCACCAATCCCAAAATCTTCCAAACGCATGGGCTCAGTCCTAAGGTCAAAGTTGGTCAAGTTTCTAATTGCCATAAATTTGCTTTTTGTCGGTTCTTTCTCAGCTCTTGAAATTGGCGCTGTTGCTGCAGTCGGTCAAGCGCAAGCTGGTTTTGTGATTGCAATGCTATCCATCGGATCCGTCATCGGAGGTCTTGCCTTCGGTCATCGAGCACGATCACCGATGGCTCTTTCCAAGCAGTTGGGGATAGTGCTTCTAGGCGACCTACTGATTTTCTTTAACGCAACTGATCCAATCTGGCTCGGAATTTGTTTGTTCATATCTGGTATCGGTGTTGCTACAGCTTTCGCAACCATGGGCGCGATCATCGGCAAGGCTGTAAAGCTCAATGACACAACTGAGGTTTATGGCTGGATCGGAAGCGGGCAGAACATCGGTTACGGAGCGGGAGCTGCGATTGCCGGAATTGTGGTTGACAAGATAAATAGCACAACTTCTTTTGGCTTTGCTGCTGGGCTAGATTTATTTGCCCTGCTAGCAGCAATTGCTGCAATCTCAATTACCCCTAGTTTCTTATCTAGCAAAAATGAAAAGGAAGAAAAGTGAACACCTACGTTGTGACTTATGGTTATGCAGCTGACCCAATTGAATTGAACCAGGTCAGACCCACTCATCGTGAATGGCTGGCTGCGCAATTAGCCGAAGGCAAACTACTAGCAAGCGGGCCAATGGTTGATAGGCCATCGGCACTGCTTATTTTCAAGTCAGAATCTATTGAAGAACTAAACACTCTCTTGGATAGCGATCCTTTTGAACTGGCTGGCATGATTGGTGAACGCACAATCGAAGCCTGGAACCCAGTGCTAGGACCCTTCAATTGAGAGTCCTGATTTCCGGGGCTAGTGGTTTAATCGGCACAGAACTGCAAACCCAACTAAAAACCGCTGGGCACACCCCAGTTGTCTTAGTCCGAAGGACTTCGGTATCACCGAACGAAATTGAGTGGGATCCGATAACAGGAAAACTAGACCCAGTATCGCTTGATTCAATTGACGCCATAGTCAATCTTGCTGGTGCAACTACCGGAAAGCTCCCATGGACCAAGAAATACAAGAAAGAACTAATCCAGTCACGAATTGATTCAACTAAAACAATCGTTCAGGCCATCAAGAACTGCAGCAACAAACCTAAAGTACTCATTTCAGGTTCCGCATCCGGTTTCTACGGTGATACCGGTGACACATTACTTGCCGAGACTGCCCCTAGAGGTGAAGGCTTCCTAGCTGACCTAGCGAGTGCTTGGGAAAGAGAAGCCATGAAAGCCCCATCAGGGGTTCGGGTAGTCCAAATTAGAACAACCATGGTGCTTTCTAGAACCAAAGGCGCATTGGGTCGATTACTGCCTATTCTGCGCGCTGGTGTGGGTGGCAAACTCGGTAACGGAAAACAGTGGTGGGCATGGATCTCCCTGCCAGATCAAGCCAAGGCCATCATCCATCTAATAAACACACCAACAGCGAGCGGACCATACAACCTCACCGCACCAGAACCAGCTACCTGTAAGCAATTGATCAAAGCATTGGGAAAAGTATTAAATCGACCAACGCTAATTCCAGTGCCTAGCTTTGCCCTGAAGCTAGCTTTTGGAGAAGGCGCACAAGAACTTCTGCTTTGCAGCCAGAAGATGAGTTCAGCCAGGCTGGAGGCAACGGGTTTTGTCTTTGAACACCCAACTTTAAAATCTGCCTGTGAATGGGTTGTTGCAACAAATTAACTCTTCCCGCAACTTACCGATATCCGGAATCACTAGCTTTGGTTTCAGCGAGATAAAGAAAAGGCCCTGATCTTTCGACCAGGGCCTTAGTGCAAAAGAGAATTACTTCTTCTTTGCAACAGCCTTCTTTGCAGCAGGCTTGCGAGCTACAGTCTTCTTTGCAACAACCTTCTTCGGTGCTGCCTTCTTTACTGCTGGCTTGCGTGCAACGGTCTTCTTTGCAACTGCCTTCTTAGCTGCAGGCTTGCGCGCTACAGTCTTCTTTGCAACTGCCTTCTTAGCTGCAGGCTTGCGCGCTACAGTCTTCTTTGCAACTGCCTTCTTAGCTGCAG
>Ga0114962_10005225_pt1 | contig 10193 bp, 11 predicted proteins | sample C_130820_MF_Meta_FD_87017 | JGI IMG/M metagenome (GOLD analysis project Ga0114962, IMG submission 87017) | Freshwater microbial communities from Lake Croche, Canada to study carbon cycling - C_130820_MF_MetaG | ecosystem: Environmental > Aquatic > Freshwater > Lake | place: Lake Croche, Canada...
TAAAATGTCACAAGTGTTTTAGGGGTTCCTACTTGGACTTTGGTTTTGATTGAGAAAATCTTAGAAATTAGGGGGAAGAAATCCATTTTAGAAGTTTGGGAAAACTTTGAATTTATGATACATGGCGCGGTGGCTTTTGGGCCTTACCGAGAAATGTTTAAAAAGGAAGTTTTTCATGGAATGGATGTTGGGTTTTTGGAAATATATAATGCTTCTGAGGGATTTTTTGGGATACAAGATGATTTAAGTTTGCCAGATGAATTGTTATTAATGCTGGATTATGGTATTTTTTATGAGTTTATTCCATTGAATGATGAAGGAGAGGAAGTCAATACTATTGTCCCCCTATGGGAGGTTGAATTGGGCGTTAATTATGCCATGGTCATCAGTACCAATGCGGGCTTATGGCGGTATAAAATTGGAGACACGGTGAAATTCACCTCCAAATTTCCATACAGAATCAAGATAACAGGAAGAACGAAACATTTCATTAATGCCTTTGGGGAAGAATTAATTATTGAAAATGCGGAACAAGCCATCGCCAAAGCGTGTTTTTCTACTTCATCTGAGTTAAAAGAATATACTGCCGCGCCATCTTTTATGGAAGGCGGGAAAAGTGGAAATCATGAATGGGTGATTGAATTTTCTAAAGCACCCAAAGATTTCCGTATCTTTGCAGAGATTTTAGATCAAACATTGAGAGAACTTAATTCCGATTATGATGCCAAGCGGTCTTATAATTTGGTGTTAGGTCCACCCATTATTCATCAAGCACCTTCTGGGACTTTCTATTCTTGGATGAAAGAAAGAGGAAAATTGGGGGGACAGCATAAAGTACCTCGTTTGAGCAATCATCGAGAATTTATAGAGGGTGTTAAATCCCATTTTAAACCATAAAAAATATGTCGTTAAAATTAACAATTGAAAGTGGTATCAAAGATGCCATGCGTGCCAAAGACGCTAATCGCTTAAGGGCTTTGAGAGCGATTAAATCCTTGATTTTATTGGAGGAGACTTCGGGTTTACATGCAGGTGAATTATCGGCTGATGCCGAAATGAAAATTTTGATGAAAGCTGCCAAACAACGCAAAGATTCTTTGGAAGTGTATGTGGCTCAAAATCGTTCCGATTTGGCTGAAATTGAACTTGCGGAATTAACGATTATAGAGGAATTTTTGCCAAAACAGTTATCCGACGATGAGTTAACGGCTAAATTACAAGAAATTATTGCTGCTGTTGGCGCAACTAGCTCAGCAGATATGGGAAAAGTAATGGGAGCAGCAACGAAACAATTGGCAGGTTTAGCGGATGGCAAAGCCATTTCGGCCAAAGTGGGTGAATTATTAAAGAAATAATGGTGCCAGAATTATCAGAAAATAAGGTGTTAAAATCCATTCGTAAATTAAATTTGGAAGAATTGAAGCAGACCATGCTGGAACAAGGTCAACCTGCTTTTAGAGCCAAACAAATCTATGAATGGATTTGGAAAAAATCGGCACGTTCTTTTGATCAGATGTTAAACCTTCCGAAAGAAACGCGTACTTGGTTGAATGAAAATTATGCCATGCAGTGTGTGGAAACTGCTGAAGCACAAATTAGTAAAGATCGAACGGTTAAATCCAGTTTTGCTTTACATGATGCGCATCTGGTGGAGGGAGTTTTAATTCCAACGGATGAGCGTGTAACGGCTTGTGTCTCTTCGCAAGTGGGTTGTTCCTTGACGTGCAGTTTTTGTGCCACCGGTTACATGGATCGAAAGCGAAATTTGGAGGCCTTTGAAATTTACGATCAAGTGGTTTTGATTCGCGATCAGGCGGAAAAAATGTACCAGCAGCCTTTGACAAATATTGTTTATATGGGTATGGGCGAGCCTTTGTTGAATTATGCCAATGTATTGGAATCCATTGAAAAAATAACTTCTCCAGAGGGTTTAGGGATGTCGCCCAAACGTATTACCGTTTCTACCGCTGGTATTGCTAAAATGATTAAGAAATTAGCGGATGATCAAGTGAAATTCAATTTAGCTTTGTCATTACATGCGGCCAATGACGAAAAAAGAAGTCGGATTATGCCGATTAACGAAAGCAATACCTTGGCGGCTTTGAAAGAAGCCTTGCTTTATTTTTATGAGAAAACGGAGAATAAAATAACCTTGGAGTACATCGTTTTTAATCAATTCAACGATAGTATAGATGATGCGCGAGAGCTTTGGCTTTTCGCCAAACAAATTCCATGTAAGATTAATATCATTGAATATAATCCTATCAAAGAAGCGAATTTTTTGAATGCGGAGGCAGACGCCATTGCCCAATTTTCAGCGTTTTTGGAAAGCAAAAGAATGATTGTCAATGTTCGTCGTTCGAGAGGAAAAGATATCGACGCGGCTTGTGGTCAGTTAGCTGGGAAAAAATAAGTTCAAAAATGGAATCAATTAATACCCTATTTCCTATTTTTTTAAAATTGGATCAGCTTAATACCTTGGTGGTTGGCGGAGGCAATGTGGCATTAGAAAAAGTTTCAGCTTTGTTGAAAAATTCGCCACAGGCCAACATTACGATGGTTGCTCCTTTTTTCAGGGAAGAGACTTTGGACTATTTGAAGGATTACCCAAAGGTGCTCGTTCATCAAAGAGGTTTTTTGGAGGAAGATTTAGTGGGATTGGATATAGTTATCTGTGCGACAGATAATTTTCCTTTGCATCAAACTATTAAAGCTTTAGCCGCGAAGCAACATTTATTGTGCAATGTGGCAGATACGCCGGCTCTGTGCGATTTTTATTTGGGTTCTATCGTCCAAAAAGGCGATTTAAAAATTGCTATTTCTACTAATGGGAAATCTCCTACCTTAGCAAAGCGTATACGGGCGTTTTTAGAGGATGTTATCCCAAATGACATTCAGACTAGCCTTGAGCAATTAGAGTCGCTTAGGAAGCAATTAAAAGGCGATTTTCAAGAGAAAATTAAGCAGCTGAATGAGATTACGAAGAATGTGGTGAGGTAGGATGTATGATGTATGATGTAAGATGTATGACGTAAGAGAGAAGAGAAGAATGATTTCAGATTTTACATTCTCAACATCATACATCCTACCTCTTACATCTTACCTCTTCACCGCTTTTCCTCCCGAAACCGCACCTAACCAAATAACCCCCACTAAGGCCCAAGTTGCAATTTCTTGGGAAGCAGTCGTGTCAATAGATAGTCGTTTGGAGTAGATTCCCCAAAGTGCCCAAACGATGGTTAAGCCAATGAAAGATCCTCTTTTTAAATAAACTAATACCATTCCTAAAACAATGGCAGTGGCAATCATGATTTTGGTCCAAAGAACTTCTGATATTCCGAATCCTGACCAATGATTTCCCACTAAAGCGGCAGTGAAATTAGCTATTGTTGCCACACAAATCCAGCCCAAATAGATTTGAAAAGGAATTTTTACTGCCCAACGATAAAATGAACTTGTTTGGTCTTTTGGAACTTCTAATTGGATATTTATTTTGATCAAAATACTCAATAATATGAGCATTACGATCACAGAAAGCCATAGTTGTTCATAGTGCCAAGCACACAACCAAGTGATATTGGTAACACTTGATAAAGTAAAATTCCAGCCAATTCTTTGTACCCAAAAATTACTTTTCTCCGCAATTGAGTTAGATAAAAGTCCAATGGTTTGATAGACCACCCAAATGAACGTGTATGTATAAATGATTCCCCAAATGGAAAAGGTGAATCCTGCAGGTACAAAATAATTGACGTATAAATCAGATAATTCTCCAGGTGTACGGCCGTTCAAAGGTAATTTTACCGATAAAAAATTCATCGTTAAAACGGCAATGAAGCTCAGTAAATTAGCTATTCGGAGAAGTTTCATAGTTTTAATTATGAATTAAGAATGTAAAATGTAGAATTATTAGATATTTAATGTCAAAGAACTTACCTCAGACTTTAAATTTTATTCTTAATTCTACATTCTTACAGGTTTCTCTTCTTTAATTCAGAAACCGCGAAATCTGCTGCGCGAGCGGTTAAAGCCATATAAGTTAAAGATGGGTTCACACAAGAGGCAGAAGCCATGGCTGCACCGTCTGTCATAAACACGTTTTTCACCTCGTGAACTTGGTTGTGTTTATTTAAGATAGACGTTTTAGGATCGCGGCCCATGCGAGCAGTTCCCATTTCGTGTATACCTAAGCCGATGTGGGTTTTAGTGCTGTTGTATTGATTGATGTTTTTAAATCCAGCTGCTTCTAGCATTTCAGCGGCATCATGCATCATATCTTCACGCATTTTCAATTCATTTGAACCGAAATTTGCTTCAAATTCCAATACTGGTAAACCCCACTTGTCTTTTGCTGTTTGGCTCAACATGAATCTGTTATTTGGATCGGGTAAAATTTCACCGAAACCACCAAAACCTACGGTCCAAGAACCCGGTTTTGTTAAATCTTCTTTGAATTGTGCACCAAAACCATCCATATTCACCCCACGGCCCCAACCTTCACGGCTAGCACCCCCTTGATAACCGAAACCACGGTTATATCCACGCTTGTCTTTACCCCAGTTGCGATAACGAGGAATATACAATCCATTAGGACGTCCTCCAAAGAAATAATCATCGGCGAAACCTTCAACAGTAGCACTAGCACCCACTCCTAAATGATGGTCCATGATGTTACGGCCTAATTGATCGCTATCATTTCCTAAACCATTGGTAAAACGACTCGATTTAGAGTTCATCAAAATGGATGTTGAACCGATTGCTCCAGCGTTGACAAAGATGATTTTAGCGTAATATTCCTTAACAGCTAAGGTATTTTGATCGATTGCACGAACACCTTTTGCTTTTTGAGTAGCCTCATCGTAGATAATTTCTGAAACGATGGCATTGTGTACCATTGTCAAACGATTGGTACGCATTGCTGCTGGCAAAGTAGCCGATAATGAACTAAAATAGGCTCCATAAGGACAACCACGCATACATTTATTTCTGTATTGGCATTGGCCTCTTCCAATGGCCGTATGTTGTGGGCCTGGCTGAGTTAAATGTGCAACACGACCAATGGTTACTGGGCGGCCTAATTTTTTATCTACTTGTTCCTTGAAATGTTTTTCCGGAGCCGTCATTTGCATAGCAGGAAGGAATTCACTGTCCGGAAGCACATCTAATCCTTCTCTTTGTCCAGAAATCCCGGCAAATTTTTCAACATACGAATACCAAGGGGCAAGATCATCATAGCGAATAGGCCAATCAGTACCAATGCCTTCTTTGCCATTGGCTTCAAAATCTTCCTTGTTCCAACGGTAAGTTTGGCGACCCCATAGAAGTGATTTTCCACCCGTGTGATAGGCTCTCAACCAATCGAAACCACCCTTTTTCTCGATATACGGGTTTTGTTTATCGTTTTCGAATAAATAGCGGTGTTCTTCATTGGCGGTATAACCTGTACGCATACCTGCCCAATATTCTTCAGCAGCCATGTTATCAGGTCTTCCACGGTGTGCAAAATCCCATGGATTTTTCATTGCCGTTTCATAGCCTTCTACGTGCTTAATTTCTCGGCCACGTTCTAATACGGCCACTTTTAATCCTTTTTCTGTCAATTCTTTAGCAGCCCAACCGCCAGAAATACCTGATCCCACAACGATGGCATCAAATGTTTGACTTTTTATTGCATCTATATTTAGATTCATGATTTTGTTTGAAATATCGTTTTGAAAAGTTTTAGTATTGGAAAGATTTTTGACCGGCTTTTAACTTAGTTGGTTCAAATTTTCCAGGAATGGGTTCGTACACAAATGAAGCCTGAATCCCTTTTTCAGACGTGTAATAACCTAACAAAGTTAATTCTTTCATCAATCTCCAGAACGGTACGCCATTGTTTCCTTCTAATGTTTCTTTGTCAACATTATCACCTACTTTAACTTTGTTTAATTGATAAGACTTCATCAATTCTTTGGTATTGGCTTCTAATAATTTCAAAACGGCTACTTGACCCTCTTTGTTCACAGATAGAAATTGTGCATTTTCAAGGTCTTTTAGCCCTTTTAAAAAGCTATTGTGTTCTGGAGTTTTGTAGCAATCCTTCAACATCATTTCGATGAAAGCGGGTACGCCTGCATCAATAGCGCCAGCTGTATTTGTTTTTGGAAGAATATGCTCAGCTACTGCCGAAACAATGTTTCTTTGGGTTTCACTTAAGCCGAAAGATGCGACATTAAGGGAAGGGGATTTTTTTTGAGATCTTTCCATTGCCATCAAGGTAGGTGCTGTTAATGCTCCTCCTAACATCATGGCAATTTTAGAGACCGCATCTCTTCTGTTAATCATGTTTTTATAGTTAAAATGTTTTAGGTAGATAACCGTTAAATGGTATAAATCGTTTTGAACAAAAATAGTTTTAATTTTTTGGAATTAAAAATGACTAATAATGAATGGAATATTTTTATTCGTTCTTTTTTTTGTGTTTTTCAATGTAAACGATAAGACTATGGCCTGTTACTTTTTTGAAAGCGTTTTGAAAAATAGACGTGCTGGCAAAACCTGAATTTTCGGCTAAGGCTTCTATAGGTAAGGAGTCAGCTTCTCCTTTCTCAATTAATTCTTTGGCGAATTGAATTCTGGCTAATGTTACATAATCACTGAAGTTTTGATGAATGACTTGGTCAAAGCAGTATAAAATGTGATGCTGAGGGATATTTAGCTCATTAGCCAGATCTTGAATTTGAAAATTCTTATTTAAATAAAGTTTTTTATCATTGATGATTTGAATTAAATCTGCTGCCATTTCTTCAAATGGATTTTCTGATTTAGCAATTTTTTTAACCGTGTTTTTTGTCTTTTTAATAAATGGCATTCCGTGTAAAATGGTAGGAAATATAATTAGACAAACGATAAGTAACAATGCAACTATTTCTTCGACGAAGAAAGAAGGTAAGGTAAGTGCTACTTTACTCAAATGTTTCGAAAAAGTAATAAAATACATTTCTATGAATACATTAATGCTTATTAAGCATGTAATTGAAATGATAAATACTAACCAATAAAAGACGATTGTTGCTTGAGGTTTTGCATAATTATTGTCCTTATTTTTTATTGGATGTAACTTAATTAGGTTTAAACAGCAGACTACGGCATATATAGCTGATGTTATAGGTCTGAATATATAACCAATAGATGCTTTTGGATATAGCCAATTAACATGAATATCTTTAAGATAATTGGTATTGGCGATAATTTGCCTGGCAATTTCCTCTTTTTCAATGAAGGGCTTGAGGCAATAAGGAATGATTCCTATCAACTGAATAATGGAGGGTAAAAAATGGAGATATTCCCATTTGTTTTTTAAAGGATTTTCGTCTTTTAAGGTTCCTTTTACGTAAAAATAAAGTAATGGTCCAGGCAATAACCAAAACGGTGAAGAATGATAAAAAAAAATGGCAGTCCAAAATACGGATTGACTAACGATAATGGTATAATTGGAAATACCATAACTAGAGAAAACGAGCAAAAAGCTAATTAAGAAGTAGGAAATTTTGTTATGCTTGTACGTAATAACGGCCAAGTAAATCGCCAAAATAAAGACGATTATTAGTAGATACATCATGATGATAGTTTTATTTTAGAAAAGTTATTCAAATTTAAAATTGTTATTTAACTATTTTTCTTCAATTGAATTTCTTCTAAAAGTATGTTAAAACTATGTTATAGCTAACAATTTTTTCAAATTTTTTATTTTGGAACTGAAATTTAACAAAACGGAACTGCTTTTTCAGAAGGAAAAAAACCAAATTAGTATTGTATGCTGAAATTTGTAAATCCTTCATATGGTGCATAAATTAGAATTGTGTGATTCACGCAATTATCTAATACAATTGGTTCATTGCTAGAATGTCCTAACCAGTTTTGACCACCACTATCTTTTTAATAAGAAGTAATATTGATAAAAAAAATTCTTTGCGTACCTTTTTTTGTTAAGAATATTAGGTACGCAAAGTTTTAGTCTTCTAGCAAATACCCTAAATTTTTATTTTTGATGAATTCTAAGGGCGTTAGGCCCGTTTCTTCTTTGAAGGAAACAAAGAAGTTGGTTCTGGAAGAAAAGCCAGCTTTTGTCCAAATCCCTTCCATAGACAACGTGGTCAGATTTCCACTCAATAAAATTTCTTTTGCATAATCGATTCGAAGCCTAGTTCTAAGACTCGTAAACTTTGTTTGAAGAATGGAATTAAAGCAGTAATAAAGATGATGTTTCTGAATATCCAAGTTTTTTGCTAAATCGTCAATACTAAAATCAGGATTTACATAAGGTTTTTCATTTTCTAAGTAATCCATGACTCTTTTTGCAACGATAATAAATGGATCATTGGAATTGTTTTCTATGATAGAATCATCTATTATATTTTGTTTCAAGTTTTGTAGCGGATTTATTGTTCCTTGACCTTCATTCAAGTTCCTTCGCTGTCTAGGAATGCCATATAAATGTTGAGGGAAAATTAACATAACAATAGGGATCAGACAATAAGAAAATCCTGCCAAATAATTAATCGAATAAGTATTTATTTGAAGTTTTGTATCGTTACCAAAAAAATAATTTTTTGTTATGATAAAGTAAGAAAATGAGATGAGTGTAGCAATACTTACTAAACATGTTAACCATTGTAAGGTCATCCTTTTTTGTTCTTCAGGAACATTTTTGTTATTTCTTTTGAGAGCATATTCAATAATACTGCCCGCACTTAAAATAATATAAAATAAAACAATGATAGCTCTTAAAAGGATGTTGTAAGAACTTGGATAGAGCCAAGATATATTTATTTGTTTGTGAGCGACGGGATTTTCAAATACTAACTTGGCAAAGGCTAATTTTTTATCAAAATCCTCGAAGTAATAAGGAAAAATAGAAATAAAGGAAATGATTGCGGGCAAAAAATGCAGGTAATCGAACTTTTTAAAATCTGTATTATCTGTTAACGTATTTCTAACATAAAAATAGATCATTGGCCCTGTTAGGTAATAAAAGGGAATAAAATGTCCGTACATAATGGCTAAACCAAAATGGGAGTCATTGAAAATCGAGTAATAATGGAGTATCCCAGTCAAGGATAAGGGTACTAGAAAACCAGCTAGATAAATACTTGTTTTATTGATGGGGTAATTATAGACAGTTATGATAACTGACAGTATCAATGTGGTTATTGAGATATAAAGAATCATTGATCGGTTTTATTAAGTAGAAAATTAGCATTGAGGTATAAGTTTAAGCGTTATTTAATTTACGAACATTTCAAATATAAAGAATTTTTACAAATACTTCCAAATAAATTTTAAAAACTGAATTATTCCAACGGAATTTTTCCAAATCCTCTGAAATCTTCTAACATGTGTTTATTTAGTTCCGTTTTGTAAAATAGAACTCAAAAGCCCCGTTAAAATTTAATCGTTATTACTAATCGTTATTACATAGATCATTACGTTTGTACAAATATTCCTTTAATAGCGATCATAATTTGATTTCGCATTTAAAAGGAATCGTGTTATTCATAAAAATTATATCATCCAATCAAAAGTTCTGTACAGATAAAATAGGTACGGTGCTTTCCCTCATTAATAAGTTATGGGCAAATTATTCCCTTCATTAACCTTATTAGTTAGCCATTGCATAAAAATTCTTTTTTTTCCTTTATTTAAGAGGGTTAACCTTGTTCCTTTTTGTTTTACTCCATTTGTGGTTTTTATTTCTTTGTTTGGAACATTCACCAAGGTTCATGCTCAAAGTTCTGCGAATTGTTACGGCCCATACAACCCCACTCCTGCATCTGTTTGGGGAATAGCAGAGAAATTTGCTTCCAATGCAGTTATTTGGAATGGAGGAACTCCTACTGCTGCCGACTTGAATGGGGATGGAATTACGGAACTTTTAGTACCAGCCTCCGATTATTCAGGCTATTATACCTATGCATGAAATGGATCGAATAAAACAACAGCCACAAAAAACTATGTAATTGCTACTATTAGCGATCGATCAGTACAACCTGCAATTGCCAATATTATTGGTACGGCGTCTTCGGCTCCTGCAGCACCAGCTGTAGCAGCAGAGACGAAAAAGGAAGTCATTAAGCAGGAGGTAAAAACAAGTTCAACGAATGAAACTACGCAGAAAGAAGATCTTGTTGAAACAGCTATTGTTAAAGCCA
>Ga0114962_10005227_pt1 | contig 10191 bp, 3 predicted proteins | sample C_130820_MF_Meta_FD_87017 | JGI IMG/M metagenome (GOLD analysis project Ga0114962, IMG submission 87017) | Freshwater microbial communities from Lake Croche, Canada to study carbon cycling - C_130820_MF_MetaG | ecosystem: Environmental > Aquatic > Freshwater > Lake | place: Lake Croche, Canada...
GGCTTCCACCGTCAAAACCGGGAGCTGAGATCGCTACGACCGCATTGCCATTACCCGGAACGACCAAGGTGATCGCAGGAGCATCTGGCGTCGTGAAAGGAATGGCCGAAATCGCTACAGATGCGGGACCAGAGCCCATGGCATTCGCCGATGCCACCAAAATCTTGTAGGAGAGTCCATTGCTCAAGCCAGCCAACTGTGCACTGGTTGCTGATCCCGTAACGATGACACTCGCCGATGACCCGTCGCTTGCCAAGGCGCTAATCGTTGAGTTGATAATCGACGCACCACCATTGGACGCCGGGGCAGTCCAAGAAAGTGAGAGTGAACCGGCACCTGCTGTTGCCCTTAGGGCCGTCGGGGCACCCGGAGGCGTCGCTCCGGACTTTGGCGTAATGGTTGTGGCTACTCGACCTGGATCGGATTTTCCGACGCTGTTCGTCGCCACAACCGAAACCGAATAGGGGGTGAGATTGCTGAGGCCACTGATCGTGCAGGTACTGGCGAGCCCATCAGTTGAGCAGAAGCCGGCAAACTGTCCGGTAGTGAGATAGGCACTGGCAATGAAACTGGCGATTGGCGCACCACCGGTATTGGCAGGAGCCTTCCAAGAGACACCAATTGCCCCGTCACCCGCTGCTGCGTTCACTGCTGTCGGTGCCGTTGGGCGAACGAGCTCTGGGACAGGAGTGGACTGGGCTGAATCTGCGGAATCCGATGATTGTCCCGCCGCATTCAGCGCTGCCGCCCTGACGATGTAGGAGCTGAGGTTGGTCAGGCCGCTGATGCTGCACCGTGTGGATGGAGCGGCAACAGTGCAGCGTCCAGCCTCAACTTTGGTACCGGTGAGGTATGCCCGTGCCACGTAGGTGAGCACAGGTGATCCACCGTTGTCGCTCGGAGCCGTCCAAGAACTAGCGAGGAAAGCATCTCCAGCCGTTAAGACCAAAGATGATGGGGCTGAGGGAACGGAAATTGGGGTTACCGGATCATTGAGGGAGGCAGTAGCTCCCAGCCCCACGCCGTTAGCGGCAGTAAGGGACACGCTGTAACTCGAACCATTCGTGAGTCCAATAATGCTGCACGTGTTCCCGGTGGCATTCGTAGAGCAAGTCCCCGCAACCGAAAGGTCACTGGCAATTGCGCTTGCGGTGTATCCCGTAATGGCCAGGCCACCATTGCTCAGCGGTGCAGACCAACTCACCTTGATGGTCTTTGGAGCAATGAGTGCGTTCAGTGACAAAGGCGCAGAAGGAGTAGTCACTGGTATTGCTTGGGCCACCGGCGAGCTCGCACTATCCCCCAGCGCGTTACTCGCTAGCACCGACAAGGAGTAGTTCACTCCATTGTTCAGTCCGGCGATAGTGCAGCTCGACGTCAAGCCATCGACGACACAATTCCCATTCGAGCTGTCGTCGCCCACGGCCGTCACGGTGTAGGCAGTTATCGCTGAGCCACCATCGGATACAGGTGCAGCCCAGTAGGCCGTGATCTGCCCTATGCCAGCCACAAGCTTCGGGATACCTGGTGCATCAGAAATGCGTGCCGGCGTGACAGCTGTTGAGACCGCTGAAGCCGGCCCCGCTCCCCTTGCGTTCGTCGCCGTGACCGTGAAGGTCACTGCATTTCCATTAATCAGACCAGTAATGATGCAATTAAGCGCAGGTGCCGCAACGGTGCAGGTCTTGCCTGTCGAAGACTTCGCGGTATAGGTAGCCACTACTGCGGTACCACCTAGGTCGTCGGGGGCCACCCAGCTGACACTTGCTGAAGCGTTTGACGCGACAGCCAAAACGCCTGAAGGGGCAAGAGGAGCAGCAACCTGTGTCGATGGTGTGACCGGGGACGATGGGTCCGAACTCAGGCCATTGCCCGCAAGGTTCACCGCCTGGGCAGTGAAGGTATAACTGACGCCATTCGTCAGACCTGCAAGGTTGCAGCTCAAAGCAGGCACGGTAATCTTGCAAGTCTTCAGGCCTGGGTCGGCGGTAACCACGTAGCCAGTGATCGCTGAGCCACCATTGAAAGCTGGGGGTGAAACTGCGACAATCGCATTGCCGTTCCCTGCACCCGCCTGGGTAATGGTCGGTGCCCCGGGGCTCGTGAAAGGAGTACCGGAGGCAGTATTGGAAGCAGGCCCAGAACCAGCGGAGTTTGCAGAAGCAACGCTGACGGTATAGCTCACGCCGTTCGTCAGGCCATAGATGGTGCAGGTCACCGCAGCTCCAACGCTCGTACATGATCCGCTCGATCCATCACTACCCAGAGCGGTGGCCGTGGATCCCAAGATTGACCCCCCACCTGTTGCTGTCGGAGCCTTCCAGGTAGCGACAAGCGCCCCAGCTGCCGCGGTGAGCGAGAGCTGTGATGCTACCCCTGGGGCCACCACGCCAGATTTGGGACTCGTGGGCTTCGACGGGCTTGAATCGACACTCGAACCAACAGCATTCGTAGCCGAAACTTTTACCGTGTAGGGAAGGCCATTGCTCAGGCCTGAAATCGTGCACGTCAGACTCGCCGTGGTACAGCTTCCTGCACTGAGACCAGTTGTCCCATAAGCAGTCGCAAGGTAGCTGGTAATTACCGAACCACCGTCGGTGGCCGGTGGCGCCCACACGACGACCAAGGAGGCATCTCCAGCCGATCCCGCGACACTGAGCGGTACGGATGGCGCCGTTGCCACGGCGACGGGGCTGACCCATGTCGAAGGAACGGAGGCGGGGGAATTACCTGCTGCGTTCGTTGCGACGACCTTGATCTGATAAGTCGTGAGGTTCACCAAGCCGCTGATGGTGCAGCTGAGGGCACTCTGGCTTACGCAAGTTCCAGCCACAAGTCCCGCACTGCTGTAGGCAGTTGCAAGATAACTCGAGATGGCAGAACCGCCGTCGTCGCTAGGAGCAACCCAAGAAACCTGTAGCAGGCTGTCGCCCGAAGTGGCGACAATCCCTGTGGGGATGGACGGATTCGAGATCGGGATTGCCGGGTTAGCGGCTGAGGCGGCTGGCCCCGAGCCAGCGCGGTTCACCGCAAGCACAGAAACGCTGTAGGCCGTGCCGTTGGTCAAACCAGAAACCGTGCAGCTGTTTTCGACACTCGTTGGAGAACAGGTTCCCGCAACCGAGCTGTCGCCATTTGTCAGCGTGACGACATAGCTCGTTATCGCAGCGCCACCATTGGAAATCGGAGCCTGCCAACTTACCTTCAAGGACTTCGAAGCAACCTGCGCTACGACATTGCGAGGCCTTCCAGGCAGCGTGAAGGGCGTCACCGAAAGTGGAGCGGAAGCAGCGCCTTCGCCAAGGCTGTTCGTTGCGGTCACGGCGACGAGATAGTTCACGCCGTCAGTTAATCCAGAAATCTCACAAGTCAGCGATGCATCGCTCGGACTGCACGTAGCGACTGAGGTGCCGGGGCTTGAGGCGAGATATGCCGTGGCCGTATAGGCACTAATTGCGGAGCCGCCGTTGTCTGTAGGGGCTTTCCAGCGCACGTTCACCGCCTGGTGACTCGGCGTGAGGACTACCCCCAGAGGAGTAGCCGGTAAGTCCAAGGGCGTTGTTGCGTCCTTGGAAAGGTAAATCGACTTGCCTGCACGGTTGGTCACCGTGACCGAAATCACATACGAAACGCCATTAGTCAGGCCTGTCACCACGCAGGACCGAAGCGTTGCTGTTCCCACGCACGGTGTTCCAGCCGTAACTTGGGTATCGCTCGTGGTGGCAGAAACCAGATAGCCAGTGATCGCGGAGCCACCGTTGTCAGATGGAGCGTCCCAACTAACAGATATGGATCGGGAGTTTGCCCGCAACTGCACGTTTTGCACCACGCTTGGCTTGCCGGCCACGCTGATTGCAGCAGAGGCCGAAGATGCTGGTGAAGAACCCACAGCGTTGGTGGCTACCACGGAGGCGGTGTAGGACTGCCCATTGGTCAAGCCAGTGACCTTGCAGGTGAGCTTCACCGTTGTGCAACTCCCAGCAATACTGCTGCTGCCCGCAAGATTTGCCGTCAAGGTGTAAGAGGTCACGGCAGAGCCATTGCTTGATGATGGTGCTGACCAATAACCAGTCAGGCTCTCCGTATCAGGGGTAATGAGTGGCGCGTCAAGCTTTGAGGGTACGTCGGCGGGCACTGCGCTCGCGGAGGGCTCAGAAGTCGGCGAGTCACCTGAAGCGTTTGTCGCTACCACGGTGGCGGTATAACTCGTGCCATTGCTCAGACCCAAAATACTGCAGCTGAGACTTGCACTAAAGCAGGTTGCGCCTCCTGGCGAGAGAGTGACCTGGTAGGCAATGACGGGGTTACCTGCATCGGCAAGAGCTGCGGCCCATGAGGCCGTGACTTGGCCAGGCGCTGCGGTCAAGGTGACCAGGGTGGGCGCCAACGGTGGCCCAGTAGGCGTGAAGAAAACAGGGGAAGATGCCTCTGAGTTGCCAATAGCGTTTGCGGCAATCACCGTCACCGAATAGCTACTGCCATTCACGAGACCACTCACCTTGCAAAGATTCTTCGTGACCACGCATTGCGCAACCGCACTGAGGCCGTTGTCGTAAACCGTTGCGGTGTAGCCAGTGATGGCTGATCCGCCATCTTGAGGAACAGCCCAAGTAAGCGTTGCTCCACCGCTACGAGCTACCGCAGATACCACCGAAGGTGCCAAAGGTGCAGTTCGCGCTACGAGGGGAATCGCCGTAGCGGTATTCGAAGCGTTCGAATTACCCGCCGCATTCGTGGCGATGACCGAAACGGAGTAAATAATCGTTGCGGAGAGACCAGAAATCGTGCAGGTGAGTAGCGGGGCCTGAGCGATGCAGGTTTTATTGCCAGGCATCGCCGTAACGGTGTAGGTCTGAATTTCCGCGCCACCATTACTTGATGGGGCCAGCCAGCTCGCCTGAAGATTGCCGATACCTGGACTGAGGCTGAGCCCAGTTGGTGCGCCAGGCTTGGAAGGCATCGTGACGGGAGCGGATGCATCAGAAGCGGCCGAGCTCCCGAGCACAGAGCTCGCAACAACGGTAAAGACATAGGAAGTACCGGGCGTAAGACCGCTCACCGTACAAGAAAGGTTGGGTGCGTTTGCGCTACAGGTCTGGCCGCCCGGTACCGAGGTCACGAGGTATCTCGCTGTAGGAACTCCGGTAGCGAGATCGCTGGGGGTCCAACTCACCGAAACTCCACCCCTGCCGAGCCCTGCTTGGACATTGCTCGGGGCACCAGGAGGGCTCAGAATCGAAACGTTGTTGTCGCCCATGTTGACCACAAATACGCTGGAGCCAGCTCCGCCTACTGCTGACGGGCTGGTACCCACGTCGGCGTAGACGGGTTCTTGGCTCATCGTGGATCGCTTGAACAAGGCGAGGGAGTCCGAGCCCGTCAAGGTAACCGCCAGGGTGGCCCCAGCATTGATGACTTCAAGGCCTGAGGGGTAGGAACCCGCGGGCAAGGCATAGGGACCGGAATCCATACCCGTTGAGGTAGAAATGGCTGAAATGCTGTCATCACCCTGATTAGAGGTGTAGATCGTTTTGCCGTCAGGAGAAATTGCAATGGCTCCAGGGCCAGATCCCGTAGCCCAAGAGACGGCCGCTGAAGGGTTTGCTACCGGTATTGCTGCGACATCGTCGGTCTGGCTGTTGGCAACATACAGCGTGGAGCCATCCGGGGAGAGCACGATCCCTGTAGGACCGGCGGGCGCGTCAGGGTCACCAATCAGCCATGGGTCGCCAATCTGCGCACCGGAAGCTGTGGCGTAAGCGGTGATGGTTCCAGGTCCGTTATTAGATACATAAAGCGTGGATCCATCAGGGGAAACCGCCATGCCATAGGGCGAATCAATCCCCTGCCATGGCGAGGAGCCAAGGTCTTTACCGGTTGCGGCACTAAGCACAGAGATACTGCTATCGCCATTGTTCGCAACGTAAATAGTGCTGCCATCACGAGAAAGAACAATGGACTGAGGTCCGTAGCCAACGTAAGCAGTTTTGATTACCTGATTATCCGCGAGCCTGAGGTAGCTGATGGAACCGTCATCTTGGTTGAGCACATAGGCCATGGTTGCATCAGGAGAGATGGCGATGTCAACTGGCAGGTTCCCTACGCCCACACCGATGGCAGGCTGAACGCTGCTGTCAACGACGGCGAGACTTCCGTCTGAAGGCGAAGAGACGTAGCTCGTCACCGAGCCAGGAACGACACCAACCGAGTCGGCATCGTTCCCAATCCCAATAGTTTTATCAACCGTCGAAGTTTCGGTATTAAAGAGCATGACGTTTCCATCAAAGCCATTGACCACTTCGAGGTAAGGCGTTCCTGGAACAACTTCAACATCAGTTGGCCCAATACCCACGGGAAAATTTGAAAGGTTGCTTACATCAGGCTGTCCATTGTCCAAGATGGGAGCAGCATTCAAGGTCGAATTCACGGAGTCAACGGCATACAGCGTCTTGCCATCGGAAGAGACCACAATGCCCAAGAGGCCAACGCCAAAAATGTCATAACCAATGCCCTGAGGATGCTCACCCAGTGAGAAGGTGGCTACGCCACCGCCGATAGCGTCAGTGGCATATCCGAAGGTTCCGGCTGGATCAATAGCTACCGAGTCAAGAGATGCTCCGACCCAAGTGTCGCTGGTGATCTCAGTAGTACTGAGATCAGTCGTATTAATCAGCCAAACCGATCCGTTATCAGCGGAGGTAGCAACCGCCACCGTGCTGCCGTCAGGACTTAGGGCTAAACCAAGGGGCTGCGTCCCCACGGCTACTGGTGATCCAGGTAATTCGTCACCCGTCAACGCATCAAGCACACTGACGGTGTCATCCATGGAATTGGAGACGTAAATGGTCTGCGAATCTGCCGAGACCACAACCGAGTCAGGGGTATTGCCCACATTCCAGGTACCAAGAACACTGTTATTGCTGACCTTGATGGCGCTGACGGTATTGTCTCCGGAGTTGACCACGTAGGCATGCGCCCCATCGGGCGAGACCGCGACACCTTGGGGCGTGCTGCCTACCGCGATCTGTTGGTGAGCGCGGAGAAAACTAATACGAGAAGGGGCATGGAAGGCGGCTGCAGGAAGTGAGCTCGTGACGACCACCACAAAGGCAATCACCGCTATTGACATTCGCCTCATTGCATTTACCATTGAAAGCCCCTTTGAAAGACCCTTTGAAAAACCCTATAACATCGTAACTCTATCCTGAACGCCATCTCAACTTCCGCTCAAGGGCCGGCAGCGGTGTCACGCTGGGAGGAGTTAGGTAAAACGGCATCTTCCTAGCAAAACGTGGAGTATTTCGGCCCATGAGCCAATATTCCCTATACCCAATCCATTCCCTAGAACAACCTGGATTCCCTAGAGCACCCTGGCTAGGAATTCACGAAGTCTTGGTGCACTTGGCCGAGAAAGCAGGTCGTCGGGAGTGCCACGTTCTAGAAGAACTCCCCCATCGAGAAAAGCAACTTCATGAGCAACCTCCCTCGCGAATCCCATCTCATGAGTGACCACGACCATGGTCATACCCGTTGCCGCCAGGTCTCTCATGACCTCGAGGACCTCGCCAACGAGTTCGGGGTCTAAGGCTGAGGTTGGCTCGTCAAAGAGCATCAACTTGGGTTCCATAGCAAGCGCACGAGCAATCGCCACTCGTTGCTGCTGTCCGCCAGAAAGTTGGCTGGGATAACGCGCCTCATAGCCAGAGAGACCCACCCGCTCAAGGAGGGCCACGGCGCGATCCTCGGCTTCATCCCGCGACAGACCAAGAACCGTACTCGGCGCCACGACGAGATTCTCGAGGACGGTCATGTGGGCAAAAAGGTTGAAGCGTTGAAAGACCATCCCGATTTTTGAGCGCGTCACGGCCACTTGACGCTCAGAGCGTTCGTAGAGCTTCTCCCCGCGCTCTTCAAATCCCACAAATTCGCCATCAACACGAATTTCCCCTGCATCAATTGATTCGAGGTGATTGATGCAACGCAAAAAGGTCGACTTCCCTGAGCCGGAGGGTCCGATAAGGCACGAAACGCCTCCGGCAGGGACCGTGAGGTCTACGCCAGAGAGAACCTCAACGCGGCCAAAAGACTTGTGCACGCCAATGGCTTCAACCATGTGCACCGCCGAAGAATTCCCTGGATCTTTTGCTTGAGCCTTCATCAAGCCTCTTCTCCTGAGGGATCGATGGGGAGCTTTGGAGGATTTCGTTTCAACAGTGCAAGTATGCGGCGCAGTTTTTGTATGGGGGTGGCCGGTAATTCACGCATACTTCCCCGTGCATAATGGCGCTCTAGGTAGTACTGCCCAATAGTGAGCAGCGAAGTCATCGCCAGATACCAGATTGACGCAACGATCAACAAGGGGATGGTCTCATAGGTTCGTGCATAAATCTGATTGACCGAATAGAGCAACTCGGTAACCGTTACCGCCGATGCCAATGACGAAGTCTTGAGCATGGAGATGGTCTCGTTGCCAGTGGGTGGAATGATTACGCGCATCGCCTGGGGAAGCACAATGAGGCGAAGGGTCTTCATCCGAGTCATACCTAGGGCGCTTGCGGCCTCATGCTGGCCTTCATCAACAGCACTGATTCCAGCTCGCACAATCTCGGCCATGTAGGCCCCCTCATTGAGTGAGAGGCCAAGGCAGGCAGCTGCCATGGGCGTTATCAGCGTGTTCGCGTTGAGGTGCAAAAAAGCTGGCCCAAAGGGAAGCCCCACGGTGACATGAGGGAAGAGGTAGCTCAGGTTGTACCAAAAGAGGAGCTGTACCAATACCGGAGTGCCCCGAAAGAACCAGATGTAAGCCCAGGCCACCGAGGAAACCACCGAGGACTCGCTCATCCTCATAATCGCAAGCACGATGCCGATTATCACGCCGACCACCATGGCAATCGCGGTAAGTTCCAAGGTCATCACCAGGCCTTGCAAGACGGCGCTAGTTGTGAGGTATTCCCCGATGATTCCCCAGCCAAAGCGGCTCTGGGTTACCCCACCGCGGACCACACTGGAGAACAGCAAGCTATGCGTGAGCATCACCACGCCGAGGGCAACAAAAGCTGAGAGCACCCATCGCCCGGGGTGCCGTAATTTTACGACCGGCCGAAGTGCTGGCCTCTGCCCAGGCGCAGAAAGAACCGCAGCTTCCTCACCCCTAAGGGTGGGGGAAGACTGCGGTTCCTCAGTGGCCAAAATCTGGCCTTGTAGGCGAGAACGATTCGGGCTAGAGGCCCGAACCAGCTCCGTTGATGGTCACGTGAGCAATCGAACCACCCTGCATGCCCCACTTCTTCAAGATCTGAGCGTAGGTGCCGCTAGCGATCAATTGGTTCAATGCTGCCTTTACCGGCGCGGTCATGCCATTCCCCTTCGGCAGGGCAATACCGTAAGGCGCAAAGCCAAAAAACTTGCCGCTCAAGGAGAACTGACCCTTGGAGCTTGTCGTGATGTACACAGCAACTGGTGAATCGACGAAACCAACATCTGCACGTCCCGAGGACACCGCAAGGTTGGTCTGAGACTGATCGGCGAAGGACAGCACCTTTACCCCAGTCTTACCCGCTGCCTTGCAGGTTTTGTCCTGCGTTTGAGCATCGGTTTGCTCAGTCGTGCCTGATTCCACGGCAACACTTCGGCCGCATAGCGAATTCAAATCACTGAACTTCACGGTCGAACCAGACTTCACATAGAAGGCTTCGCCGGCTTGGTAGTAGTTCACGAAGTCCACGATGGTTTCACGAGCCGCCGTGTCGGTAAATGACGAAAGGCCCATGTCGAACTTCTGCGATTGGACGCCAGGGATAATGGTGTCGAAGGTGGCGTTCTGGAAAGCCGCCTTGAGGCCCATGACCTGGGCAAGGGCGCGACCGAGGTCGATGTCCATGCCAACCAGAGACTTGTCTGGTGCCACAAACTCAGCGGTCGGGTAGGTGGCGTCGGTAGCAATCGTCAGTGTTCCCTTGCTTGCAATGGCGGCTGGAACCAACTTCACGATGCCAGGCTCTGGGTCTTCAGTCGCAATCACCTGCGAGGGAAGGCCTGATGCCTTGCTGGAACTCTTCGGACTCGAAGAGCAGGCCGACGCAACAAGCGCCAGACTGACTACAGCCAGAACCGAGATGGTCCGCGATGCGCGGATGGACGACTTAAGCATGAGTTTCCTCCTTGGTGTCCCCCATGAGCGGCACTCGCCAC
>Ga0114962_10005228_pt1 | contig 10191 bp, 11 predicted proteins | sample C_130820_MF_Meta_FD_87017 | JGI IMG/M metagenome (GOLD analysis project Ga0114962, IMG submission 87017) | Freshwater microbial communities from Lake Croche, Canada to study carbon cycling - C_130820_MF_MetaG | ecosystem: Environmental > Aquatic > Freshwater > Lake | place: Lake Croche, Canada...
ATCGGGCCTTTCCTACAAAACAATGTGCTTATGCGTTCGGACGACGACCGTGGTTAGCCTTGTTCTTCTTACGATCACGCTTCTTGCGGCCGCGCTTACTCATGAGTGCTCCTTGAAGTTTGTAAAACCTTAGGTATAAAGGATAGAGCCTAGTTAGGGGTGCTCACGCACCGTGGTAATTTCTAGGTGGATTTCAGCGATGCTGGCGATGATGCGAGTATGCACTTGTTGCGGTGCTTGTTGTGCACATAATGCACGCGCGATAAGGGTTTTTAGGACATTTTCAACCGTAAATTGATTCTGGCACGGAGCGCATTCCACCAAGTGAGAAGCGACTAATTCACGTTCAAACGGCATCTCTTCATGGTCCAAATACAGGTACATGATCGCCATAACGTCAGTACATGGCATCTCGTGGTGGTTTCCGCAGCTCATGAAGAACTCACCTTTAGGTAACCATTTTCAATTGCATACTCTTCGAGAAGCTCACGCAAAGCCTTGCGCCCTCGGTGCAAGCGAGACATCACAGTGCCAACTGGAACTTCCATAATTTCGGCGATCTCCTTATAGGAAAATCCTTCTACGTCGGCAAGGTAGACCGCAGTGCGAAAATCGTCGGGAACCTTACTAAAGGCATCCGAGATAACGGGATTGGGCAAGTTCTCCAGCGCCTGCATTTCAGCGGAGACTAGGCCACCTGATGTATGGCGCTCAGCCCTCGCCATCTGCCAGTCCTCAATCTGCTCGGTCGGGTCAATAGCTGGACCACGCTGCGCCTTGCGATAGATGTTGATGTAGGTATTGGTCAAAATCCGATAGAGCCAAGCCTTCAGATTCGTCCCCTCCTGAAACTGAGAGAACGCACGGTAAGCCTTGGCATATGTTTCTTGCACTAGGTCTTGGGCGTCAGCAGGATTGCGCGTCATGCGCAACGCGCCAGCATAAATTTGGTCAAGCATGGGTATAGCATCTCGTTCAAAGCGCTCGAGCAACTCTTGAGCATTGCCTGGATCAACAGAGGGCACTGCGCGAACATCATCAAGTTCATCTGGCGCGGTGTCTGACGCATCCATCTGATTACTCCCCATAACGATTAACGCTACCTCGCTTACTGAATCTAGGGTCAGGTTCATTGTGAAGTTGACCAAATCTTGATGTTGTTCTGTGAGGAGGTCCCCGACTTGACTTCGGGGCTGCGTATTGGAAGCACAAGAATCGGGATCAACAGAAATTACGGGTCGACAGAGCACAGCTTTGGGGCGAGGTTTCGTGGCAGTGTGCATAATTAACGCAACATCACGCGCGGCCAGAGTATTCCTACCCCACACGTCCCGGACAACCGATACGGTTAGCAAATGCGTAAATTCTTGGTTGCCGCCCTTCTGTTGACCGCGCCACTGGCCGCTTGCTCGAATTCCAAAGCAGTTGCTCTGGGCAAGTACCAGGAGCAAGCCGTGAAGTGGCATGCCTGCAGTTCTGAATTGCTTCCTGCCGACCAACTCGCACAAACATTCGATAAAAAAACGGTTACTTGTGGGCGGCTCACGGTGCCAGCGCAGTATGACACTGAATCTCAATTCGCTGACTTCTCAATTGCAATGCTCAAGATTCCAGCCACGTCACAGAAGAAGCTCGGGACCCTGTTCATCAACCCAGGTGGCCCCGGAGAATCCGGAGTCGAAGAAGCGCAATGGATGGATTTCCCAGCTGCAATACGCGCCAAATACGACATCATCGGTTTTGATCCGCGTGGCGTGAATCATTCCCACCCAGTGTCTGGACCTCCGATCAAATGCAGCAACCGTTCGGACTTCGAAACCTATTGGCTCAGCGAAGGTACTCCAGCCAATGCCGAAGAAGTTGCTCACAATGAAGACATTATGAACAAGTACTTCACTCAATGTTCTCAAGCCAATCCAGCCTGGTGGACCTTAAAGACGGACAACGTTGCCCGTGATTTGGATATCATGCGTGGTGTCATTTCAGGTAGCGGCAAACTGAACTTCCTTGGCTCTTCCTACGGCACCACCATCGCAGCGGATTACATCCGCATGTTCCCCGAGAACAGTGGACGCATCACTTTGGATAGCCCGACCACAAACGAGAATCAGAGCGACAAAGATGCAATCATCCAGGCAAAGGCCATCGAAAAAAAGGTCATCGGCTACGTAGACGGTTACGCCAAGGCTCGTGGCAAGACTCGAGCGCAAGTCAAGGCATTGCTGCTGAAGATTCGGCAGTGGGGTGACGACAACGAACTTACTGGATTCTCTGGCATGAAGACACTCAGCGTTAAAGACCAATCTCGCTCCAGTGACGAAATCATGTTCACGCATGGAATCTTTGCATTGACGTATTACGACGATGCAACATCACAGCAATACTTCAATCAAGGAATCGATGCACTGCTGAAGCCAGATCATTGGAACGGAATGTTCGAATACTTCGGTTTCCACTTAGACGGTTACGATCCGGAATCATTGCGGGGCCCGAAATATGCACCAGCCAAAATTGTGCGTAACAACAGTTACGAAATCATGACGATGGTAAATAGCATGGACCGCGATCTTCGCGATCTCACCAGTGCCGATCACCAAAGGAAGCTTGCCGAACAGATTAAAGCCGCGTCACCGTTCTGGACTGCACTTAATTCGGATGCGACAAACTACACGTGGGTTCCCAAGCGCAGTGGCTCAGACTGGTCATGGCTGGCCATCGATGACAAGAACATTCCAGATCCGCCCGCCAACATGGAGTCGAGAGTCAACGAGTCTGGTCATCAATTCCTCGTGATTGGTTCGCGCTACGAGTCGACCACGCCCTACCCCTTCTCTGTTCAAACTGCGGAAGACCTCAAGTCGCCGCTAGTCACATTCGAAGGAAGTGAGCACGCTCCCCTCGCTGGATACCAGCATGAGTGCCTGAACAAGATCTTCGTGGCCTACATGTTGCATGGCAAGGTTCCAGCCGCTGGCACGACCTGCAACCCGTAGATGTGATTGAACAAATTAGGCTTAGCCTGTGAGTAACTTATGGAATGCGCCACGGCACACTGAACCGCTAGATGCGCACGTCCGCATTCCTGGTTCAAAGTCACTCACCAACCGATGGTTAATCCTCGCTGCAATCGCTGGTGCAGAATGCAGAATCAACCATCCGTTGCGTGCTCGTGACACCATGTTGATGGCAGCTGCCATTGAAAGTCTGGGTGCTGTGGTTGAGTTTGATGATGAGAGTGTTGTCGTCACGCCTGGCCCACTAGTTGGTCCTGCTCAAGTTGACTGCGGACTTGCCGGCACTGTGATGCGCTTTGTGCCTCCAGTTGCGGCGCTAGCCAAGGGCGACATTCGTTTCGATGGTGACCCACATGCGCGTGTTAGACCAATGTCGCAGATCATTACATCTCTGCGCGCCCTCGGCTTAGATGTCAGTGACGACGATCGTGGCACCTTGCCCTTCACCGTTCACGGCCAAGGATTCGTCGCGGGTTCGACAGTAACTTTGGATGCTAGTGCATCATCGCAATTTGTAAGCGCCCTTTTACTCGCTGGCTGTCGCTACGACGCTGGTATCACGATTGTGCACAGTGGCGGCCAACTTCCGTCTATGCCACACATCGACATGTCCGTTGAAGTGCTGCGACATGTAGGTATCCAAGTTGATGTTGAAGTTACCGACAGCCACAACGAACAATGGCGCGTACATCCTGGAATTCCGCAAGGTTTTGCGGTCACTGTGGAGCCTGATTTGTCTAATGCCGCGCCATTCTTAGCCGCAGCCTTAGTCTGCGGAGGTTCGGTCACTATCCCTGACTGGCCCGAAGCAACGACTCAGGCTGGAGACGAGTTGCGCACTTTGCTTTCCAGCATGGGTGCAGAGGTCACGCGCAGCGGTCGCAATCTGACCGTGACTGGCACGGGAGTTATCCACGGGATCGATGTCGATCTGCATGACGTTGGTGAATTGAGTCCAGTCATCGCTGCCCTGTGCGCTTTGGCGGACAGTCCTTCTCAACTTCGCGGTATTGCCCACTTGCGGGGTCATGAAACTGATCGCCTGAAGGCGCTTGCCACTGAAATCAACCATCTCGGTGGCAATGTAACTGAGACCGCAGATGGATTGATTATCGTTCCGCAGCCGTTACACGGCGGAGAATTCGCCACCTATGCAGACCACCGCATGGCCATGGCTGGAGCAGTACTTGGTCTTGCAGTAGACGGTTTGGCAATTGAAAACATCGACACCACGAGCAAGACACTGCCTGACTTCGCCGCCATGTGGTTGAACTTGGTGGGCGCGTGAGCAAATACGACGAGGATTCCTTTGACCGCAGAACTTCGCGGTCTAACTCGCGTAGACGCACTAAAGATCGTCCGGACTTTTCCGATGCCGTAGTTGGTCGAGTAATTGGCGTCGATCGCGGACGCATCACTTGTGCAGTCCCGGATGGCATTCCACACGAAGAACAGATTGCTGTAACAGCAGTGAAGGCACGTGAGCTTGGACGCAAAGGTGTTGTCATAGGCGACCGCGTTCGACTGGTCGGTGACTTAACCGGCAAAGTCGACAGTCTGGCTCGACTTGTTGAGTTGATTGAACGAGTGAGTGTGCTTACTCGCACAGCAGACGATAACGACCCGGTAGAGCGCATCATCGTAGCTAATGCTGATCAATTGGCCATTGTCACAGCAATTGCTAATCCCGAGCCGCGTACTGGTCTCATTGATCGCGCTCTGGTTGCTGCCTTCGAAGCCGACATCAAACCAATTCTGATTCTTACAAAGAGCGACCTCGGCTCGCCACAGGCACTCCTTGATAATTACGCAGGAATGGATTTGGACTACATCGTGGTGAATCAAACCACAGGTGAAGGCGTGGAGGCTGTTCGACAAGCACTGAGTGGGCACAATACGGTCTTTCTCGGCCACTCTGGTGTCGGAAAATCTACATTGGTCAACGCGCTCGTCCCAGAAGCTCACCGAGTCACGGGTGAAGTGAACGATGTCACTGGGCGTGGAAAACACACGTCAACCTCTGCTCGGGCAATCGCACTGCCGCAAGATTCAGGCTGGGTTATCGACACACCTGGAATCCGCTCGCTGGGCTTGGCACATGTTAAACCCGAAGACATTATTGAGTCATTCCCGGAACTGGTCGATGGTGCCACCGAATGTCCACGAGCCTGCACACATGTCAATGTCGCTGGAGAAGCTCCACCTGATTGCGCACTGGATGCGTGGGTACGCGACGGTCATGCGGGCGACTCAGGGCAGCATCGCCTTGAATCACTCAGGCGACTGCTCGTTGCTTTGCAGACGCCTTCTAGCTAAGTCGTAATGCTCTGCGGTAACAGCAGTACTCAGCTGCCGTAGAACCAAACTCAGGACGGTCAAGTCGTCAGTGAAACCAAATCCAGCAATCACATCAGGAATCAGATCGGCCGGCATGATGAAATACGCCAATGCGGCGGCCAACATGGCTTTGGCTTTTAGCGGAGTTCGTGAATCCTTGATGGCGTAGTACACCGCGAAGAGTTGCTGAAGAAACGGAATGCGACCGGAGTATTCAGTCAATTTTGCTGGGAAGGCCGCCAGAATGGCATCGATTTTGTTGGGATGAGACTCTAAGTCAGCTGCTACCTGCTCAACCTTGGTGACTTGCTCGGCAAGAGTGCGCTTGCGCCGTGGCATGCATTCCCCCTCAGTCTGGCTGGTCTGCATCTACTCTAAGGCAGTAACGTACCCTTATGGCTTCAGATTTAGAGTTTGCGCTTCGTCTTGCTGACCTTGCAGATGAAATCACCACCGCTCACTATCTGCGTGATGGACTGCGTATTGAAACCAAGCCCGACCTCACTCCAGTCACCGAAGCGGACCAAGAAGTCGAGCAAGCAATTCGCTCAGCATTAGCAACCGCTTACCCGAGCGATGGGATTATCGGAGAAGAGTTTGAATCACATGGCGACACTAGCTCGCGGACATGGGTAATTGATCCAATCGACGCCACGAAGAATTATGTGCGCGGCATTCCTGTCTGGGCGACACTCATTGGCCTGCTAGAAAACGGTCAACCCACTCTCGGTGTGGTCTCCGCACCTGCCATGGGGCGACGCTGGTGGGCTTCTGTGGGCAACGGTGCCTTTACAAAAGATGCATCGGGTGCAGTTCGGCAGATTTCCGTGTCAGCAGTTTCGCAACTGGCCGATGCATCCCTATCGTTCTCAGACGCCAACGGTTGGGAAAACTATCCAGCGGCCCTCACTGGCCTGCAAAGTTGCACGTGGCGAGCACGTGCCTATGGTGACTTCCTATCGCACGTCTTTGTTGCTGAAGGCGCAGTCGATATTGCAATCGAACCTGAACTCAATGTCTGGGATATGGTTGCCTTCGCCGCGATTGTCCAAGAAGCCGGTGGAACAGTGACTGGCTTGAACGGCGAAGACTTCATCACAGCAGGCAATGCAGTAACCACTAACGGCCTAATACACGCTCAAACACTATCGCTCATAAACACGAAGTGAATCTGACTCTCACCGCAGTTGCCCACTGCGTTGCTTGCTCTTCTCTGCGGTGCCGGCTCTGCTCTACTCTGACGACCGATGCGGCTAACTAAAGGCTGCACTAGTTGAGGCGGCGAGCAATCCGCATCGGCATTCCATGCTTAGGTCGCAAGGTCACTGACGCATCAACTGGCACACACTCGCTATGCACTGGAGTGACGTCCCAATTTCGCACAATGTGCTCCAAGACCAAAGGCCCTTCAAAACGGGCCATCTCGCGCCCGATGCAGATTCGTGTGCCCGTGCCAAACGGTAGGTAGCCCAGCAATGGGACGCCATCAGAAAAGCGATCGGGATTGAAGATTTTGGCGTTATCCCAGACGCTCGGATGACGATGGACAAGCCACGGACTCACAATCACTAACGAACCTTTAGGGATGCGATAACCCTCTATGTCCACATCTTCTTGTGCTCGGCGCGTAATGACCCAAGCTGGCGGATATAACCGAAGCACTTCATCAAACACCTGTGAAGCACGCGCTGGATCTTGTCGTATCGCCTCGCATTCACCTTGTGTCTGACCGAGTAAATGCCAGGCCCATGTCATGCCGCTTGCGACGGTTTCGTGACCAGCCACAATGAATGTCACGACCTCATTGCGAATGTCTTGTTCACTCAACTCATTTTCTGAATCAAGAAGCACATCAAGAAGATCTCGGATTGGTGCATCGAGTGGAAGCAAATCCTGACGGCGCAGATTCACCATCGCGGCCACAGCATCATCCAGAGTTCGAATTGCTCGGCGCATACGCAGGTTTTGCGGCGTTGGCCAAGCCATTGGAAGGGCAACCGGATTTTTTGCCCGGGCAATCACACCAGTCAGAGCCTGAATGGTCGCATAAGTGAGCTTCTCAACTTCAGCACTTAAGTTTGCACCGAACAATGTGCTACCCGTGATACGAAGAGCCAGCGACATCATGGCTTGATCTATGTCTACGATTGCATCGCCATCGGCAGTGAGCGCGGTCCACTCGGCATCAAGTTCAGCCAAAGCTGCAGCTATGTTGTTGCGACTGAGCATGACAAGATCATGATGAAATGCTGGTTGTAGCATTCTGCGTCGAGGCTTCCATTCGGCGGTGTCAGCAGTCAAAAGTCCTAAACCCGTGACCAGCGACAGCGTGTCGTATTGAATAGTGCGCTTGCCCATACTTCGATTGAAGTTAATCAGCACATCACGAGCTCCTTGTGGGGAACTCACCAAATAAGTGGGATGTGGAATTGGAAACTGGATGACATCTCCATGGATTCGCCACACATGTTCTAGATAGTCCAATGGTGACGCCAAGATGCTCCGCATGCTGCGCAACATGTCGCGTGACGCCGGACCAGGTGCAGTCACCGGCGTTTTCCGCCCATACTTCTTGGGAAGTGCGTGCTCAGAGTGAAAGTTGCCGCTAAACATGTTTTGGTTATTCTTCATACTTGCGCCTCAAAGCCAAAGGCATTTATCTGCATGTCGCTACGTGTGATACTCGACACATTGCCGGCGACGCAGTGAGCCCCCAACTTTGTGGCAACCCTGTTGTCTGAATCTAGATTGCTTGCAGAAATAGCCACAAAACAAAGAGATATCCCTGATTTCATAACATTTCCTTGCATTTGTGCCTCGAAGACAAACCTATGTTCCGAGTGTATTGGCACATACTCGAGATTCCTTGATTACCGCATCCCCACTCCTGCTCACCGAGCCTTGTCCCCGTTGGCGTGTCAGAATGAAGCGTGCCAAAAATTGCCGCTAACACCATTGCTGAGAATCGCGATTTACGCGAATCTGCAATCTTGAGCGCCGCCAACTCCATCGCTCGAGAGCAAGGATTGGCTCAAGTTACATTTAGCGCTATCGCGAAAAAGACAGGCATTGCTCGCACGACGGTTTATGCCTACTTTGATTCCAGCGCGGATCTAATTGCCGATGTTCTCATTGATGAACTGTTCGAAATGAATGAACTTCTATCCCATCGTGTGCAGTCAGCGGCCACACCACGGGAAGGCGTGACATCTTGGATTAGCGCATCATTGGAATATGTCAATGACGGCCGCCATGAACTCTTGAAATCTGCAGCCAGCGTCGAGCTGCCACCAGTGCGCCGAGCGCAGATGCAGCAATTGCACCGCGCAATGATTTCGCCATTAGTTGATGCACTCTCCGATCTCAAGGTAGATCAACCACAGACAGTAGCTATGCAAATCTCTGGCGTGGTTGATGTTGCGGTCCGCCGGCTAGCAAGTGGCGGCGACCTCAATCAAGAAATCGCCGCCACCAATGCTTTCGTCTTGAACGGACTAGCTGCTTTTACGGACGTGCGTTAGTACGTAAGTGTGCGCATCACCAAGCGCAGTCCAACGCTTTGCCACAGGTGAATCCGCAACGCTTGCAACGTTCAGTGTGCAACGGCCCGTCTTGAGTGCGGAAATCTTCCACTTGGCGCCCGACACACTAACTTTGCACACCTTCGGGGTGCTTGAAGTAATTGTTGGGTAGACATCAACGTTCGTCTTCACTCGATTGAACGTCGCTACGCCCTTGCTCTTCAAAGTAGCAAGTGTCGGCCAAGCAATCGTCACCTTCTGTTCAAGAGAGTGTGTGTAGAACGGGAAGTTCACATTAAGAGCGTTGTAAGTATCATTGCCAGTTGTTGTTGCCGCAATCGCACACGCGGTCTCTCCCGCGATAGCAGTGACAACATTGCCAATCACTGTGCAGTCAGCAGTCAGTGAGGTCAAGGAGACCGCCAAGCCAGAAGTCGCAGTCAAGCTGAACGTCACTGGAGTGCGGTAGGTCAAGTCATGCGGCACATTTGGTGTCATGGTGAAAGTGCCGGCTGTGCCGCTCACGCCATCGTCAGTCTTGGCCGCTCCACCGCTGGTGAAAGTCAAATCAATTTTGCGTGTGAGTTGGTAGGCAGTTGGGTTGTTGTGATCCCCACGAACGTAGAGAATACATGCGGTCGTCTTGCAATCAATCGCCCCAAACGTATCGGCCACAGTGATGTTTCCGCCTCCTGCCTGCGCAGAACTACCCGGGGCTCCATTGGCAGTAATCCACGCCATGTGAGCCTGACTTGTGTCGCACAGGGTGCCCTTGGTCGCCGAAGTGACCGTCTTATCGCAGACCGATACGTAAATGCCCTCTGAGCCAGAAAGGCCGGCAACCTTTAGCGTCAGCACATCTCCGTTCTTAACCGAATCAAATGTCGGCATGGTCATCAACGTCATGTCAAGAGTCTGTGTCTGTGTTGCTGCAAAGCTCGTTGAGACACCGCCTGCAAGAACGACTGACACAAGAAGTGCAGTTACTACGGACTTACCTTTTGTTAGTTTCATCTTTTCCTCTATGGGTTAGTGAATTACTTACTGAAAGTGACTGGGATAAATACATCTGCGGTGCGATTACTGGTCTGAAGGTGATCCGCTCGCGTGCCAATCACACATTGAATCTTGCGGCAATCTAACTTTCCAATGCGCGGCCCAAGAAATAGTCGAACCCTGAACTTGCCACCAATGCCAAATGGTTTAGCAAGACCTGCACCGTAACTCGGGGCATTCGACGAAACCCAGACAGATGCCGCAGATGAACCCGTCCTATTGACTCCGCCACCGCATGGGGTTGGAAGCTGGCCTCTCGGCGG
>Ga0114962_10005230_pt1 | contig 10189 bp, 8 predicted proteins | sample C_130820_MF_Meta_FD_87017 | JGI IMG/M metagenome (GOLD analysis project Ga0114962, IMG submission 87017) | Freshwater microbial communities from Lake Croche, Canada to study carbon cycling - C_130820_MF_MetaG | ecosystem: Environmental > Aquatic > Freshwater > Lake | place: Lake Croche, Canada...
GGCGAATAATGCGATTTAACCCGGCACTCGTACTTGTACTGCGACTAATGGCATAAATACGATTACTTGTTTGGTCCGAATCCGGCGTAGACCCAGTGATTTCTAGTTGTCCCGTTTGCACGCGAGTCCAACCAAACGAGGAGCGCAAATCACACAAGAAACCGCCACTCTGCATACTAATGTAATAGTGCGAATCGTTAATGTTTGCCGACCCGTACACACCAAGACTTGTACCAGACTGGGCCAGCACATCAGTACCACTAATTAGTGGTGGTGTCGCCGCGCCACTAAACGTAGACCGGTCAAACGTAAAGAGCGTCGAGCCGGATAACGAGTCGCCCCACAAGTTAGCGATCTTTTTTGTCATTGTATTGATAAGAGCCGCACCATCGGTCAAATAAATGCCATCCGACGCGGCAAACATCACACCAGCCGTAGTGCGCTGAACACTCTTGGCACTCAAACACCCGACTTGTTGCGAAAAGCCGCGAATGCCAGCAGTAAGGCCACCACGCCCAAGCGAAGTATTAGTTGTGCCTGCCGATTGAGTAATAAGCGTGCCGCTAAGCATCGCACAATTCTTTGTTCCAAGAACCAGCATATTGCCAGAACCAACCGGAACGAGCGCAATAATCTGCTCAATATCTTCAACGTCAATATAGTTCAATGCCGGAAAACCCATGCGAGTTGCCTGCGTAAGCCCATCCGTTACACCCGTCGTACTTGCCGCCACACCATTATACGCGCCTGCGGTGGCGTCAAATGCCTCGCGTACGCTCCACATAATCCGATTGGGATGAGAAGAAATAGAAGTAGGGTCTGTCGCGCTAACTGTTTTAACATCAGCAATAACAATGCGCGAATCACCACCAGACGTAAACGTCCCCACGCACCCGGCACTAGAAACGTACTGCCCATCACTCTTGACGCCAACTTGTGGCAAGATCGGATAGTACGCATATGACGTGTAAGACGCCACGGTATAGATAGGCGCAGGATCGAGAGTAATAGTTGTTCCAGCAACGTTGACTACGCGTCCTGTGTACTCGTCAAAGTTGGCGTTTGTCATAAAAACATACCCGCCAATAAACGTAGACGCAGCAGCCGGAGCGCTAACTGTAATCGTATTCTTCGCCTTGGTAACAGCAATCGTTTCAGTTGTGTTTGAATAGTTTGCTGTTGTTCCACTAAAATTGTGGCCACCACACCACGCAAGCGGCGTAGTACCCGATGCGCTTTTAACGGGAAATACAATGGCGTCGCCATATGTTGTTGGCGTGCTTGTGGAATCCGCACTAATTGCGGTCGTAAACGTGGACAATACTTGAGTAGATGCGCTAAATGGCATCGACCCGAACTTCATCACGCCACCCGTAATTTCGGCTGGATACAAGAACGAGCGCCCATCCGTATTGGCGCTACGCTGCGACCCGACCTCAACCGGATTCATCGTCGAAGCGGTACTCAGCGCCGTTGTGGATGCGCCGCGCTTAGCGAGCGAACCACTGTTGGTAATTACAATGTTTGTAGCGTCATACACGGCACCGTCGGGGATCAAGTGGCGTGGAACGTCACGTACCATTCCCGTAAAAAAGTTGGCATGACTTGCGTACTGAATAGTACCCGCCACGAATTAACTCCTCTGGCTGGACGAGTAGTACGTCGAAGGATCGTGGAACGGGCGACGCGGGTTGCGCAAATAACCAAACTGAATACGACGAGCAGTGCGACCCGAGCGGCGAGTCATAAACTTTTGGAACGCAATCATGCCGTTCTGAAACTTAGCGTCCAAAGCGTTACTAAGATTCTGATCCTCGCCAACCGCATCAGCCAAACGAGCGGCTGCGCCAATGGTAATCAGCCAATGCCACTGCGAGGGAATATCACTAGGAACATCCGTAGTGTTCACCAACGCTGTTGGCGTTTGAGCGTAATACACCTTAAGAATGTCGCCCGTTGTCTGCGGGTTAGGCCATAGGCGAAGCGTATCCAAACCAAGGAAAGCGTACTGACGAGTCGCGCCAATCGGATTTGTCGCGTTCAAGGCAAGCAATTCGTCGCCAGCGATAGGCTCAAGAATATACGAGTATGTCGCGCCAAGAGCCAAGTATTCTAGGTATTGAAGCGCGCCAAAGTCTGTGATTGCAAAGTCAGCAGAAATATCGTAGACGGACTGTCCGCCAGTCAATGCCTTGTTTGCCATTGTAACTTTGAGTTGCGCACTAACAACAATGTCTGTTAGCACATCATTAACACACGCGCCAGCCTCCGTATCGTCAGAAGCAAGGGCAAGGTTTTCTGCGCGCAATTTAAGTTGGGCAAACGTAGCCATTAACTATCCAAGCCTTTCGGTCGAAGCGGGTCAAGGCCACGGTGCATAGCGTTGTGCATTTCCGCAGATACCTCGCCGCCACACGTAGGACACTGACCCTTAGCGACCAGAGCAAGCACTTCGTCTGGCGTGCGAAAAGGCTGCCATTCGTGTGAGATTGTGCGCCACACGCGCAGATTCTCCATCGCTGGCTTAGCCGGGAAGACGCTCAAACAATCACCACAAGCAAGCCCTTGGCCTAGCCGCTTCTGGTCTTCCTCTTGGTTCTCACCATAGATGTACCACATGATGGCACGCTTGGGCTCTCCGGCAACAAGGTCGTACGTCTCTTCTGCGTGCGCAAGGATAGGGCGACGCCACGCCTGATGTTCGATGACTTTCATACTAATAGTGTATTGTACCTGTTCCGCAACGACTCATTGCCAACAAGCCGGTTTTGTTTCACGTGCAACGTTGAAGCGCGTAGCATCTTCTTACGTTTCGACTCATCACGCAACAAAGAAACAACACTATCTTTAAACGCGTTAGCGTCCGAAGCGCGAAGAATGCAACCATCAGGAACGCCCCGATACGCCTGAGAATCGCTCGCCACAAGCACAGCCTTAGCCATTGTAAACTCTAACCATTTCAAGTCGCTTTTACAACGAGTAACATCATTATCAATAACAGGAGCCAAACCGATACTCCATCTCGACAAGATGCGCCGATACGAGGCAATGCTAGGAGTAAACCCAAAACTTGTGTAAGCAAAATCCCAACCGGGGTCTAGCCCGATAACTTGCACCTCAACACCCTTAATGAGTGACGCTGCTCGACACGCCTCTTCTACAAGGGGAATGTCTTTGAGGTGGTTACGTGACAAGACGACGCCAACTATACGTTTCTTTGATGAAGAATAATTCCAATCAGACGGGTCAACCGTGTTCTCACAAACAATAATGTTGTTGTTTAACTTTCGGTACACGTCAGCCAAAGCGAACGTTGCACAAATAACCCCGTCAGCCTCACGAACCGTCTGCCTGTGCGACTCTTGACGCTCAGCCCACTTCTCCGCATTCTCTGGGTGGAACTCGCGCACAACTTTTTCCAACTCTGGCGACACATAATTATCGTCAACATCTACAATGCGGCGCTTACCTAGCGTCTTTGCTAAATCCCAAAACTCTTGCGCATCAGAGTTTGGATACTGGAACACCCACGACTTTGCCTTATGCTCATCGCGTTGATCGAGGCTTGTCCTCACAACGCTGCCTGTAGTGCGTGAGGCGAGTTCTGCTCGCACGTAACCCGTTCCATCGAGACTCCACTCGTAGAACACCGCAGGCACCTCTACGTGCGTCTCATAGGGCGCTAGGTCCGCCCATTGCAATCCTAGTTTATTAGCCTCACGAATAGTTGTGTTATGCAACCCATCATTCTGCTGACGATACCCATACCGAGCAAGAGGAGCCGGATTCAAATGATAGCCAGCCTGCGCCAAACGATACGTCATATCCCAATCTTCAACAACAACATTTCGATACCCGCCAACACTACGAACAGCATCAGTCCTAATAAGCATCACACCACACAAATTAGAGTCCTGCAACCGGCGAGGACACCACGCCTCCACACTCGTACGATAACGCTTATCACCAAACACAAGCATCCACGGATACGCACCATCCGCACCAATACCCGCCTCCCACAAACGCCACAACGTCTTAGAATCAACCACGTCATCAGCGCCCATAAGAAAGACGTACTTTGTACGTACAGTTTCAATGGCCGCATTAAACGCCTCGGCCATCTCGTGCTTACCGGCATTCTTCGCAATAACAACGCGAATGCCACGGGGCAGCGAGCGCAAAGCATCTTTCAATAAATGCTCCTTCTCGCCACCCCACGGAATCACAACAGTCACATGACGAAGAACATTCGCCTTATGAGCCGCAATATCGTTATGCACTACTAGGCTGGAATCTCACGACGAAGCGACGCATCATCATTCGCCTCAGCAATCAAATCTGCACGCAGAACCTCGATAGCGTCAACGACATCCTGACGCGGATTCTCACGAGCAGCCTCGTACGCAGCCACGTAGTCAAGATCAAAGCCACCGTTACGAATCATGTCCGTAACCTGCTTAGACACAGGCGAACCCTTAACGCCCTTCATGTCCTCGTACGTGGGCCACGGAGCAGTAAGTTTACGATTACTAACAAGAATATAATAATTATTGTTAGCCGAATCAGAAATAAGGCGCTCTTCGGCAATCTTACGGCTAGCCTCATCAGGAATGCTCTCAGTATCAAACACACTAAACACAAGCATCGGATTCCAACCATCATGAGCCACACCATTAACAACACCACTACTCGTCATTGGCGTAGCACCAAAAGCAACAGGAGTACCATCACGATGAGCACCCATGCCAAGCCAACGCTCAGCAGCCATCATCGCCTCATCAGGACGACACATGCCATGCACAAAATCACACGTAATCGCAGGCTGAACAGTTTGCGGAATCATCACGCCACCGGGTCCAAGCACCATCTGAACCTTATCGGGCTGAGCAATAAACGTGTAATTGGAACTCTTACTTACAAAACGCATTTCTTTCTCCTCGGTCGGTAGGAAAGTAACGCTGGGAGAGCCGCCACCATTGGCGACTCTCCCAGACTCGTTGGCTTAGTAGCCGGTGATGCCAGAGATGATAGCGTGCTTCTTCTCAAGGCCCAACTCAAGCGACCACTCGGTAAGGTACTCCTGCTTAATGGAGTCCTCATCGTTCGCCTGACGATCCGGCTTCAGAACCGTATCTCGCAGCGGACGCATCGTAATGTCGCTCATATCGAGAACGACACCAATGCCGCCGTACTGGTTTCCGGTTGTCTGGAAGTCATACCAATCACGCTTGATCGCAATGTCAACCATTGCGCCCGAAGCGGACTGGTACTTACTCAGCGACACACCGTACGTGTCAATCGACGGGGACGGCGGAGCCAGTTTACCCTGCGGGAAACTAGACAGTGCCGAAGCGACGATAGGCGAGCAGAACATAACCTTGTTCTGCGAACCGTAACGGAATGCCTTGCGAAGGAACGTCTCAAAGATTGCCTCTGTGAGAGCGCCAACGCTTGACGTGATGTTAGAAGTAACGTACTGATAAACACCACCGACATAACCAATCGGAGACGAACCAGTCGTAACCAGATCGCGCGTGCCCCAGAATAGAGTGTTTTCAATCTGACGCTTATGCTCGATCAACTTCTTCTTCGCCTCATTAGCAGGCTCAGGACCACCGTACAACTTCGACGCAACCAACGTGTTCGTAAAGCCCCACGGGTCACGCTGAATCTGCGCGTAGTTGAAGTTAGCGACCTTCTTGGTCTGAATGAGCGTACCGAGAGTTGCACCCTCAGCAGCAGCATTACCGACCTTGATTACATCCACGCCACTAGCAGCGGAAATAGACGTAACACCACTCGTACCACCAAGGGTACGACTAACAAGGTTCAACGTATCACCAGTTACGGCACTGATGGCACAATTCTCGCCCGTGGTAGAAATGCGAATAACATCGCCGGGACGAAAATACTGACCAGTACCGGTGGCAACCGATAGAGCAGTGGCTGCCGAAGTTGCCGAAGCAGCAAGCGTCGTCAGGCGTGGGACAAGTTCGTCCGACAACCATTCGACCTTCTGCGAGTAAGCAGCGCGCTTACTTGTCTTCTGGAGCATCGTCGTAAGCGGAGCCTCATCAGGCTCAAGCATGGCGATGGTGGGGGACATATCAACGACACGCTGATTGGACAGAATATCCGCGTCGTCAACTACCCCAGTAAGGATGGTAGGCATTAAATTGTAACCTAACCTTTCTAACTAGATGGATTGATGATGGTTTGCGGTTGTCCAACGGTCGGGTTGGGCCACGATAATACTGGTCGGCTCTCTACCCATTAAGGATAGCAGCATTGATCTTAGCAGCGTAATCCGTCGGACCCTGATCCATAACGCCCTGACGAGACTGCGTAAACGCATTCGACTGAGCCTGCTGCTGAAACACAGCAGGGGCCTCCTGCATACGCACAACCGCATATAGACTCTTAATGCCAGTCTGAATCTTCTCAGGCGTATCCATGCCCTGCGGAAAGAACGCAAGATGCAACTGGTCCGTAGGGATAGAGTCAATATATACTTGGATTTTCTCACTATAATCAGCAAGATCAGGAATCTGAGCCTCTAGCGAATCAATGCTCGACTCGAAAAGACTCTGAGTCTGCTGATCCCGCAACGGAGTAATCTGCTCACGCAACGAATCCAACTCTGCCTGATACTGCTGAGCCACCTGCTGCGTCTGCTGATTCACATACCACGAATTAGCCTCAGCAGGCTTAGTTTCAAACCAATGCTCCCACAAACCATTAACTGTCTCCTGCGGAACGCGACCAGTATTAGCAATAGCCCACTGCGCAGCAGCACCCGGATCTTGCTCAGCCCAACTAACCAACTGTTCTTCGTTCTCAGGATTACCATTAAACTGGCCCCACGGCTGCACATACTCTTCCTCATCCTCGCCCTCAAACAAGGCTTCAAGGTCGGCTAGGCGCTGGCGATCCTGCGTAAACTGGGACTCAAGATTCTGATACGCAGTAGCCATATCTTCTGGCGTCTTAAACTTACCAAGAAGCAACTCTCCCTCAACAACCGCATCCGCACCGGATTCTGGTTCAACATCTGCACCAGAACTCGTAGACGGATCAGTAAAAGAATTACCGCCCTGAAAGATCGCATCCGCAATCGGATCATTCTCAACAACTTCATCAAACTCGCTCATCTTATCCTCCGGTCGGAAGGTCGGTTACTCGTATATTAAGGTTTAGATAGGCCGGAACCGGCCCCGAGCGCAGCAAAGATCCCCGGCGGAATCGCGGGGGGCCCAGACGCGGCACCCATTGGGGTTGTCGGTCCCGGCTGTGACTGACCCGGCCCTCCGACCAAAGGCGGGTTCTGCACTTGCATTGGGTCCGCTCCGGCCTCGCCAAGATATTCTTTCGGATCTTCGTCAAACGCCTGAATCACATCTTCTGCAACTCGACGCATATTTGGAGTAACCCCACTCTGAGTAAGAAGCGCATAGTTCTGCCCAAACCAGTTAGCAAACGCCAAGGCTTCCGCTCGACGCTCCTGCCGCATAAGCGACTCGTTCGCATCCTCAACTCGAAAATCGTACTGTCCCTGAATATCAGTCGGCGTAACAATACGCCAATCATTCTCAGACTCTTTATCAATACGAACGGCGACCGGCCCCGGAAGTAACTGCTGATTCAACGCAATCTGCTGTTCCCCGGCGCGGCGCATCGCATACATAATCTGCTGCTTCATCCGAATGATGCGCTTAGCAGCCATGTTGCTAATGACCGAAATACCGGTCGCCGTTGTCTGGTCAATCTGCGTGCCAGAAGCACCCGATAAGTAACCAACGGCACCCGTAATGTTCTGCAAATCACCCTTAAGCATTTCCTCGGCCTGCACAGACGGCTGGAGAATACTAATGTTAGGCACCCACGCCTGCACCTGATCCGGCCTAAGCGGAATCACGGCCCCCGGATACAAACGAATGTCCTGCTGATCCGTATTAGGATCAACAAACATCGCAGCATTAGCCATAAACTTAGAGTTATCAATGCGCTGATTCTGAAGTTCCCACAACGCAATCTGCAAATCACTAATAATTTCAACCATGCTCTTACCACGAAACGAGAAAGCCTGCGGCATAATGTTCGCCACAACAAACGGGAACTCTCCATGCCAAAACGGACTAGCACAATCACGAATAATCGTGTTCCGGTTGGCAAGCACAGTAAGGCGCATCATGTTACCGTCACGCCACCACCACTCAACAACTTCTACACGATTGCGCCGCTCCTTATCGTCAGTGGCAACAATGTTTTGCATGTCCTCAATCTTGTCAAGATTCTCGTACACACCCGACGCTTCAAGGCTACGCTTAGACTCGTACGTTCGAAAGAACACGTACTCAGCATCATCAATACTTGTGGCGTTCGGGTCCCACAAAAAATGATTCATGTCTACATTGACGAAACCCGGCTGTTGACGATGCGGCACCGTCTCGTACGGCTTCCGCATACCAAGCGGATCAGGCTTATAATTCGGCGTTGGAACCTTGCGCCACTCTTCTAGCCACGGAATCTTCGCCACACTAATGCCACGAATAAGGGCTTGCTTGACAAAGAGCGAATACTTTTCACCAAAGTTATCTTTGTAGCGTTGTTGTTTAAGGATGTGCGTAAGCATGTCGGCGCCCTCTGCGTACTGGGGCTGGGCCGCAATAACGCGCACATCGGGCTCATCGTCAACAATGTTGGATTCGATAATGTCAATGATCTGGAGCGCATACGGTGGGTGCAAGTCAGATTGCCATTCGCTGCTGGATGGTTTGATGACTGCATTATATCCGTCGTCACACTTTTTGTAGAACTCGCAGTTTTGTGTGTGTTTGGAGTAGGACTGAGACCAGCATTTTTGGAAGCGGTCTAGGAGTTTCTTCGGGTCGGAAGATTCAATCATGGTTTAGGAAACACGCCCAAGGTAAACGGCACTAAGACGCGACTGGTTTTGTGTTTCCGTTGCGGCCCCACCAATAACATATGCCGATCCTCCAGCAGCAGTCGCCACTCCGCCAAGCGTATCTGTGGCAACAAGACTCATAATAGTAGACATAGACCAATACCCGTCTACTGTTGTTCCAAACGCATCCTCATAAGCCGCCGCCGCACCGTTTTTTAGTATTCCACCGACAATTCTCGTCAGGGGCGCAGTAGCCGTCATCAACCCATTGAAAGTCACCATATAGAGTCCGGTTGTTTGAATCGTAATAATGGTTGGCGAGCCAGCCGAAAACATGCCATTAGTATCGTAAGCAGCCGAACTCCACGTAACTGCCGTTCCAAGCGCATAACCAGTCAGGTTGGTCGTTCGGCGAACCTGACACGCTGGTGGAACAATGTTGTTATTAACCCCGGTAACACCAGTTGTCGTATTCCACCCATTAGTCTCAACCCACGCCGCGCCACTATACGTCAACTCTTTATTCGTATCCGTTTCACGAATAACCTGACCCTCAAACGGCGTAACAGGACGAGTTGTGCTTGTGCAAATAATGCTATTTCCAAGTCCCTGCCAAGCAGTGCCGCCGGTAGAGTTCAAGTAAACAAAAAACTCGTTAAGATTAGAATCCCAAACCATCTGCCCAACGGTTGCAACGAGCGCGACACGCAGCGCTGTTGTTAGGGATTGAATCTGATCGTTCGCAGTTTTAATGCCAACATCCATCGTATTTAGCGCGGTGCTGTTAATGGGCGTGCTGGTGGCTGGGAAGTCTACGAAGCCTGCGGCGTATGGTCGAGTGTATGGCATAGGTTAACTTGTGCGTCCGATCCAAGCGATAGAAAATCCGCATTGCTGCGTTCCGCTCGTTGCCGCTTGAATAATTGGAAGCGTTGAGCCAGTAAAAGAGATTCGCGCTGTGACGTATTCGGTAGCAGCAAACGACTTGATTGTTGTTACACATCCACGAATCAAGTTTGATGTTGAAACCGTTGTCGTGTTGTCTGCCAAAATAGCATTGCCATTGGCGTAGATATACGGGCTATATTGTGTTGCTGTACCCGTAAACGTTGCCGCATAATTGAAAACTACAAGATAGATACCAGCGGTCTGGATTGTTAGTCGTGCCGGGTTTGTTCCACTAGACCACATTGACCCTACGTTATAACCCGACTGTGCCGCAGCCGACGAGTCCCATACAATATCCGCATTACTTGTGTAGGCAAGGTTCGCCGTCAATCCGAC
>Ga0114962_10005231_pt1 | contig 10187 bp, 13 predicted proteins | sample C_130820_MF_Meta_FD_87017 | JGI IMG/M metagenome (GOLD analysis project Ga0114962, IMG submission 87017) | Freshwater microbial communities from Lake Croche, Canada to study carbon cycling - C_130820_MF_MetaG | ecosystem: Environmental > Aquatic > Freshwater > Lake | place: Lake Croche, Canada...
ACGCTTTCATCCATCTGTTTAAGAGCCTTACGGTTCGCATCGATATTGTCCCTTGCTGTTTTTATCTTCTCATCGTAAATTGCAATTTTACTGCCAACGTCACCGCTGACTAGGGTTTGGTCATTGTGTGCTTTAGAAAGGAATCCAAATATACCCATCGATGTGATAAGCATCAGTACCACTACGGCTATAACCATATAGTATTTCATAAAACGTGGAGCACGTTCCCAATTGGCTTTGAGCCAACTAGCGCATACCAGTTTGCCTACTTCTAAAGCCGATCCCATAATAATGATTGGAATTGCTGCCGCTGAGAAAATAGCAGTCAGACCTACTACGGAGTAGTAGATTGCGACTGCTGAGATGGTAAGGCCAGTAAGGAGGAGCAGGTATGCTAGTATCATTAAGTGATTATACGTTAACTACAGTTACAGTGTCAATTAATGTGCAAGTGATTACGCCAAGAGTTTGTGCCGCAGTTTGTGCCGTAGCTGTAACTGTTACCGGTATTTGCGTACCTTGTGTACCATCATATACACGAGATGAAGCAGTAGTAGATGCACGGATACCCTGGGCGATTGCGTTCTTAATTACTTTAGCTGTTGTATCCATAGCCGCATTGTTGATATCATTACCAACGGTAGTCGAACCAACTATTGCACCAGTCAACGGAATATAACTATCGCGATCAAACTTGACACTAAAACTAATTGTAGTTGCTTGGGCATCACCGTTTGCTTCTGTAATAGTAACGTCATGAATTTGGCAATCTGCTAGGCCAGTAAGTGAGTTAACGATATTACGAAAACGCATATTACCGCGGGCACGGGCTTTACCTTTAGCTAGTGTAGTTGGGGGTGTAGCAAGTGCATCCCATGAAGTTGGGGTAATCCCGCCGTTGTCGTTTCCGTCTGTGGTTGGAAAATATGTTCCACTGCTAGTGTCAATTGTAACTCTATAAAAGTTAGGTTGCAATTGATCTACTGGTGTTTGAAATCCTGATGGCATGTTAGTGCTCCTTAAATGATAGTATATTTATCAGTAAAACGTCTTGTTAAAGTATAACTTCAACGCCTTACTAATACAATCTTTTTGATTATTTAAAAATAATCAAAGCCATTAACGCCGCTTGTATAAAGAAGCCAAAACCAATGGTTACTATGTTTAGTATGTCTTTTTGGATGGTTGCTTTGATGAAAAAGCAGAACAATCCAGCCCAGCAAAATAGTACTAAATCAACTGGGGGCATTTTTTCAGTCAGCCCTGTAAGAACTGCTAGTAACGTAGGAATAGAAGCCAAGTGCATGAGTATAACTGCTACCCAGCCCATTGTTTCTGCGCTTAATTGAGGCGCATTTTCTTTAATGTTTTTGACCCACATATTAAAATCAAACAAATCGTGGACTAGTTGTTTCAACGAATCTAAGCTCATAAAATTCCTCAATTATAAAAAATGTGGCGGCCAATTTTGGCTACGGGTTTTTTGTTCCATCCAGGATTTATATAATCACCGTGGAAATATAAGGCTTTCTTTAAATCCGGAAGCCGGAAGCCTTCGAGTAATACCTTTTTAGCTACTTCCATTGATTCCGTATAAACTGGTCCGTTCATAGGTTTCTTCGCAGAAGCACTATTACAATACCAACTAAATTGGCAAAGAACTTTTTCATAGACTACATTCTTTTGGTAGACTACTTTACAGATGTCAGAAGGGAACTCACCGCTTTCTGCTCTGTTGATTGTTACCTGAGCGACTGCGACCTTGCCTTCAAAAGGTTCGTATCCTGCTTCATGGTATATGTTACGAGCTAGACAATCTAATTGTGCTTGTCTCATTTGTGCTGTAACTGGGCTCGCTTGTTCGCGGGCGTCTCTAAGTTTCTGAAATTTACTACTTACTGCTTGTTGCGTTATTAATGCTACTGCCACTATAACTAGACAGTTTAAAAATATTTTGATAATGCGTATCATGTTTTTCTCCTTTACGCTGGATGAGGTATCGCTAGTACCATCATTAAAAATGGGCTGTATATTTCTCCTATAAAAGTTAGCCTTACTACGGATATCCACTAAACCCTTAGTGGACAATATATAGTTATCCTCTGTATTCCGAGGTAATATACTATTATTATGAGCAACCACTGTTTAACGCCTCATATGAGCGATATCGACTGCTTCCTCATCGCTAAAAATTGGCACGGCATTACTTTTATGCATGGTCGCAATGCCTTTTACCTTGTTTCCTGTATAAATTTTAGCAGGAGCCAAAGTTGCATTACCGCCAGTGTTAACACTTTTAATATGTGCTGTTGTATTACGCCCTTCGGGGATTGCTAAACTATAATTCAAACTCGGAGCGGACATTGCACGAGCACGTTTCTTTTCTTCTGCTTCGATACCCCAACGCTTTTGCAGTTCTTTCCAAGACTCATCCAAATCTCTAGCCTTCCTTGCATGTTCTGCTGAAGCGAATTTCTTTTTGCCTTTCTTTTTGCCAGTGGTACTAAGCCACGGACCTTCTAAATGCATACTCAATTTTAACTCCAAAATTGTTAATATAAGTTAATATTATACATTAACTTTGGTTAAATGTCAAGTAATTCGACTATACTCGAAATGACTCGCCGCATCCACAGCGATCTTTTTCATTTGGATTTTGAAAGTCGAAACCCTCATTGAGTCCATTGCGGACCCAATCTACTGTCATGCCCGTTAAGTATGCATCAGCTTTAGCATCAACTAATACTACAAAACTATCTTGGGCATAATTTGTAACACCAACTTCTGATGTATATTCATCGACATATTCTAGTGTGTAGGCTAGACCGCTACATCCTGTTGTTTTAACACCTAGCCTGATACCGACGCCTTTACCCCTACGTTTGAGTAGTTGGTTAATCTGCTGTTTGGCTGTGTCGGTTACGGTAATCATTTACTGCCGCCTTAATTGCATCCTCAGCGAGAATGGAGCAATGGATTTTAACAGGAGGTAGTGCAAGTTCTTCTGCAATCTCAGAGTTTTTAATCGTTGCCGCCTGGTCGAGCGTTTTGCCCTTAACCCATTCGGTAACCAAAGAACTGCTTGCAATCGCCGAACCGCAACCGTATGTCTTAAATTTTGCATCAGTAATAACTCCATCTTCAACTCGAATTTGTAGTTTCATTACATCACCACATGCCGGAGCTCCTACCATACCAGTACCAACTGTAGGATCGTCTTTTTCAAACGATCCTACATTGCGCGGATTCTCATAGTGATCAATTACTTTTTCTGAATAAGCCATTATTGTATGCAAGTCCTTGTTCGTGTAATCGTTCCATCAATGTGTTGTGTTTCCGTCCATACTGTACAGTTTGGTTGCGGAGTCACTGAATACACTGGTTGTTGCTGTATAATAACTGGTTGCTGTACAACTACAGGAGGTTCATAGTAACGTGGACGATTTAACTCGTATCCAATTACTCCTCCAATAATTACAGGTGCAATCCAATTATTATAGCCACCGCGATAGTGTCCACCGTGGTGATGCCATTGTGCGTTGGCTGTGCCTACCACTGCCAACATCGAGATTGCTAATAATAACTGTTTCATAATAGTCTCCGGGCTATACTAATATAACGCCTTAGACTAGTATTTAGTTGACTTACTTTGGTTCTTTACGGGCGTTCTTAACTGCGGTAACATCGTTACGAGTTTCTTTGCACAACTTTGCCAAATCTTGACAGTGTTTACGAACACGGGTGCCGGCAGCGCCAACTTCCTTGTCATAAAACTTTTCAAAGTCTGCTTCCATTGCTTCTACGATTGCTGTAAATTCTGCGTGTTTATTTGTTGCCATTTTGTTTCCTTTATATGAAGTACAGAGTACTTATATCTAGTATATAGGGGTTAAAAATAAATGTCAACGGTTTTGATTTATACTAATTTAATACCAGTAGTTTGTTGGATGTAGCGATCAGCCGCATCTTTAATAGTAGGGGCTAATACCATAATTGCATTTTTACTAATAGTAACTTCTGCATCCGGATCAGTTGTAAACAAAAATGGAACTAAGCCAATACCGTCTTTAGTTGCAGTCAGGCACAATGGTTTGCTGACTCGAACACCCATTACTCCGTCTTCAACTAGTTTAGCGACAATTTCTTCACCTGCTGTAGTTTTAATAGTAACTACTTCACCAGCCGTTATACCTTTATTAATTAACATGTTATACCTTTTCGAAATGTTTCTTGAGTTCTGTGAACCCGCCTATATAATTATCATCTAAAAATATCTGCGGTAAAGTTCTGGCTGTAGGTACTGCTTCTAACAACTGATCTTTAGTCCAATCTTCTTGAACATTTCTTTCTTCAAATTCGATACCTTTCATTTCTAATAATGCTTTTGCCTGTACACAATACGGACATTGATTTTTGCTCCACACAACTGCTTTCATTTTAATTCCTTTTTACTATTATAATGTCGGTAGGGCACTGTAGTCAATAGCATCGCTCATAACACCAATAACATAATTTGTCGATTCATTTTCTTGTAGTGCTGTTTGTTTTTTACTTGTATCAACATGCTTGTTAAACCAAGGAATAGGTGTAGATTTTGGAGCAGGATTATTATACTTAATACCAATATCCTTTAATGCTCCAACTGCTGTATAATCAACAAACTCTTTTAGAATGTTAGCGTTAAGTCCAATCACCGGGCCCATCTTAAACAAATAGTCTGCCCATTCTTTCTCTTCACGAATTACATCCATGTACAGCATGTACACTTCCTGTTCACATTCTGCTTTTACATCAGCAAAGCGTGTATCTTCCTTAACTACTTGATTAATCAAATAAGCTGTCCAGCCTTTGTGTAATAGTTCGTCTTGTAAGATTAAACTGATGATGTTGCCATTACCAATAAAGATCTTATTCTCTACCATAGCCAGGGAGGTGGCAAATGATACCATGAAGCGGAATGCTTCCAAAGCATAGCTCGCATGTAATGCCATGTAAATCGCTTTGATGTGAGTACGTTCATTAATCTTTTCATCTAGTTGTTTACGACAGTTGATAATGTGTAGTGCTTCGTAGTAATTGCCCACGCTTGACGCCATATCAACAATCTCTTTAGTGTCATGGATTGTATTGAATACATCCTTTGGTACATTATAGATGTTGCGGATGATATGACTATAGCTCTTGCTATGGATATTAGTTTCAAAGAATGTCCAGTTGTAAATCAATGCTTCTAATTCTGGCAATGATACTACTGGCATAAAGATTTGGCTCGGACCACGGCCTTGTAAACTGTCCAATGCTGTTTGACGTAACAAGTTACTGGTAAAGATATGTTTGATGGCATCGCTAGCATCTTTAAAATCATTAGCATCCTTGCTTAGACTGATCTCTTCTGGTTGCCAAAAGAATCCACGTGCTGTTGCTTCAAAGTCTGCAATCTTCTTGTACTTAACTTCTTCAAAGCGTTGGATAGTAACTGGACCTGCAGGGTCTAGAAACATCTTACGATTAAGATAGTCTGTTTTTGTGTTTAAGTTATACTGGGCTTGACTCATAGTTTACATGCCTCGCAATCATCTTCTAATTCCTCTGTGTGATATCCGTTAATTTGAACACCGTTCATTTGTGTCTGTTCAGGAGTAGGTTCTTCTACTTGTTTGCTTCCTGCTTTGTTAATTAGGCTGTAGTAGAATGTCTTCAAACCCCACATGTGAGCTTGCATTAAGTTTTTAGCAATCAGTGTAGTTGGCACTTTGCGATCTGCAAAGTGTGCTGGATTGTAGAATGTATTTGTACTAATTGATTGATCAACATAAGCGGCGAGAACAGCGGCCGTTTTTAGATAAGCATCACAGTCTTTTTGTTCCCACATGAGTTGGTACTTGTTTTTTAGTTTAGCATATTCAGGAACAACTTGTGTAAATGAACCTGCTTTACTTTCTTTAGTACTAATCAAACTCATAGGCATTTCAATTCCATTAGTGCTGTTTATAACAACACTACTGCTTTCAACTGGCGCAATTGCCATCAGTGTGGCATTACGAACTCCGTACTGTTTCATATTAGTACGTAGTGTCTCCCAATCAAGTTCTGGTGTAAAGTCTGCTAGTTCATTAGAACCCTTAGCACGTAATTCCCAAGGGAAGGTGCCTTGACCGTAGCGTGTCTTCTCACTATGTAAGCAAGCGCCACGTTCTTTGGCTAGTTCAACTGTTGCTTCCGTTAGGTAAAACGCCTGGTGCTCCATCCAACTTTTAACATCTTGTAGTGCATCTTTGTCTCCGTAACGTATTCCACGTTTGGCATGCCAATAGGCAAGATTAGTAACACCAATGCCTAGTGGCTGGATCTCATCATTGCTTAGTTTGCTCTGTATGCTTAAAAAGTCTTGGTAATCAAGTATGTTGCATAGACTACGCTGTAAAATGCGGCAAGCACGGCGCATGTCTTCTGGATTACGGAATGCTCCCCAGTTGATCGAGCCGAGTGTGCAAAGAGCAATGCGGCCATCAGCATCATCGAGACGCTTAAAAGATTTAGTAGGTAATAATATTTCACAACAGAGATTACTTTGGTATATTGTATGGTACTCAGGATCAAATGGTCCTTGATTTTGTACATTGTCAATGAACACAAGATAGATACGTCCAGTGTCAGTACGTTCTTTTAATATGCCACCTTTGAACACATCTTCTGCGTTCATTGTTTTCTTGCGCAGGTCTTTACGCTTTTCATATTTTACATATAGTTCTTCAAATCGCTGTGTATTTTGATAGAAAGCTTCGTATAAGTCCGGAACTTCATTGGGATCAAAGAAAGTTATGTTTTCTTTATTCTTGAAACGTCTCCAGAAAAATGCACTAAGAACGACTCCGTAATCCATATGTCGTACCCGTGTTTCTTCTGTACCTTGATTATTCTTAAGAACAATAAGATCATCAAACTGATGATGCCAAATGGGATAAAATACAGTAGCACTAGCATTACGAATTCCTCCTTGTGAGCAACTACGCAAGTCACCAAACCATTTCTTTAAAAATGGTATCATACCAGTATGCATGATTTCGCCACCGCGAATCGGGGAGCCTAATGGGCGCAGTCGACCGATCTCCAGTCCAATCCCTGCACGTTTACTGGCATACTTTGCCATCATCTCTCCAGAAGCAAATATGCTATCCAGATCGTCGTCACTCCTGATAAGCACACAACTAGAAAACTGTTTAGTCGGAGTGCCAAGGCCAGCCAAGACAGGTGTAGCAAGAGTAAACAACCCATCGGATGCTGCCGCATAATATTCTTTAATGTAACGCATCCTTGCACTATTCGGTTCTTCTTTATGGAATACAGTAGCAGCCGCAACCATATATCTAATTTGTGGAGTTTCATATGTTTCTTTAGTAGCCCTATTCTTTACAAGGTACTTCTCAATCAACTGCTCGATTGCCGCATAACTGTACTGTTCGTCTTTCTCATGATCGAGCATATCGTTCATACGATTCCAATCTTCTTCAGTATACCACTCTAATAACTCCGGAGTGTATAGACCAACTTCTACATTCTTTTTTACGATAGTATAGAGGTGAGGAACCTCGTACTGTCCATAAACATCCTTTCTCAACATACTGAGTTTTTGTTTGCCTGCAACGTATTGATAATTTACGTGACCGACATCTGAGTTTGATTCAACATCTATTAAGTCTACAATAGCTCGTAGAGTTATCTCATCAATTTCTTCTGTAGTAATACCATCATAGAAATGTGGTTGGCTTTTTATTTCAATCATGCTCTGACTAACATCAGCAATGCCCTTACATACTTTGCTAATCTGGGCTTGCCATTTCTCGATAGTTAGCGGCTCTTTACTGCCATTTCTCTTTATTACTGTAATCTTGTTCATCTGTGCCCTGTTTGTTTCTATATACTCTATACATGTACTTAATCGTTTAGGAAAGTATTTAGTGGAGGCTTGAATACGTTCAAATCTTATTCGATATTAATGGTTTACAAATAGTTTTTTGAAAATCTCGGAAGGTTTTCGCGTCTGGAAATCTTATCATGCTAGACAACTTAATAATACACGCATTTATTAATATTGTCTATCGAAACGATTAAACTGTAACAGATGTTGTATATGAATACGTGAAGTTTCCAGAATCGCCGCTTAATTGGTTTATATATTTGACTAATATTGTGTAAGGGGATCCTGAATTGGTATACAATGTACCAGTCTGAGTCAAAAAGAAAGCAGAGAATTCAAGTTGTTGGGCATTGACATTTGAAGAATCGCTGCCTCCCCAAGTGTATTCGTCGCTCAATTGTATTTTTGACTTGTCGCTATTAATATATGCCGAAATGGTAATTGTGCCGGATCTAGTAAATCCAGTATCCAGGGCGCTTTGATACACATAATTGATACTATACTTTATCCCACCGCCAGGTGAACCAGTTGAACTTGTTGAAACAGGTAACCTGAATAAGAAACCATCACTTAATGTTGCCCATGCTGATTGTGCTGATATATTACGATTATTCATCCCACTCGATGTGTATGTTGCTCTTCCTGACACTTCTGGATAGTAAGGTACAGATGTATTTGTAGTTGACAAGTCGCCGTGTCTATCGGAAAACAGATTCATAATAGAATTAACTCCAGGGCCTGTCGCATCATTATACGGAGCAAAATAGATCTGCGGACAAACTGCTGAACTATTAGTTCCGCCGTCACATCCTACATTAATTACCTTGCAATCAGAAACTGAGTTTCCAAACCCCTTGGTTAGATATATCGCATGCTTTTTAATATTGTTAAATTTGCAATTATCAAATTTAGTTTCTCTAGCACCGTATTCAGTTCCAGTAACGTTGTTACTTAATAATACACCTTGATAGCAATCATAAAAATAACAATCTGCAAAAGAATTATATCTTATATCACTTGAAGGCGATAATGGAACTCCTGGAGCACCTGCACTAGTTTCAGTTGACGAGTAAACACCATATAGAAAACCGTCGAAGCTGACATTCTTAAATGTATTGCGATCACATGTAACAATACTACTGTTAGATTGGAATGAAATTCCTCTGCAACGTTTAGCAATAACTATACTAGGAGCATCACTTGCATGTCCCCAATTACCTTTTAAAAGTAAATTACTAAATTGACTACGGCTAACACTATCAAGTTGTAAACAAGTATGTATACCAGTTGTTGATTCGATAGTCATTCCTGAAAATACAATATGTCGAGGTTGGGTAGTTCCAAGTGTGCTACCAATGCTACTAGGATTTCCTACGGTAGAACTATCGTTAACAAACTGTATAGCAGAACTAATTCTATTAATTGTTAAATTAACAGTGCCTGTAGCAGTGGCGGCAGGAGATATAGTAAAACCAACTCCGGGGGTAACTGTTGCAATAATAGTACTCGGACTTATGCCTGATCCTACAGGTCCAGTTACTGACGCAAATTGCATATCAGCAGTTGCCGCAGTGCATAAAACTGCTTGTTGAGTACTAGTAGTAGTTCCTGATACCACCTGAACTGGAGTGTACTGGATAACTGTCTTATCTGCGCCTGCTCCGACAATAGTAGCATAGCTAGGGACGAATAATGTTTTTGAAGTTTTGTATATACCAGGAAGTAAAGTTAATGTTACTCTTGTGCTAGTACCTGAAGCAGTAGCCGCCGATGACTTAGTAGTGGGATTTAAAAATAGCTGGTCGATCGCTCTTTGTAGAGCCGCAGTATCATCAGTAGTACCGTCACCTTTTGCACCAAAGTCGTGAGCAGTTACTCGATCATCTAGTTGGTCTTGTAGTCCTCTAGTTGTTGGATTATTAGAATCTATACCTGTAGTTATTGATGCATCATTTACTTTGTAAACGTGTTGTAAAAGTCCTAATAAGTTGCCACCTGATGTAATATCGTTTTCAGTAAGGATTTTTGTATTGCCGACAGCAGGCGCACCTTCAGATACGGAGCCGTTACCAATGTAAAGCTGTTGCGTATCAACTGCCCATCCTAGTTCACCGCTCGCTAGCTGTGGTAGTGGCGTAGTTTGTATTTTACCGCGACGAACTTGTATTCTTGAGATTTGCACTACGGCCATAATAATATCCTCTTATAGGATATTTATCAGTTTTGTGCGTAGTATTGTTCCACTCTATCCCACCAGCGTTTTTCCCAG
>Ga0114962_10005233_pt1 | contig 10179 bp, 12 predicted proteins | sample C_130820_MF_Meta_FD_87017 | JGI IMG/M metagenome (GOLD analysis project Ga0114962, IMG submission 87017) | Freshwater microbial communities from Lake Croche, Canada to study carbon cycling - C_130820_MF_MetaG | ecosystem: Environmental > Aquatic > Freshwater > Lake | place: Lake Croche, Canada...
CTATTTTAAAAAGAGGTGATTTGTGGATAGATACTGCTAATGATCAGTTGTATTTTACTAAAGATGGTGTAAATGTAGTACTTGCGGGCCCTATATATAAATCGTCTCGTGGTGTATCTGGCTGGGTTCCTGAAGTATACATAGATGATGTTGGCGGAACAAGATCAGTAACAACATTATATACTGACGGAAAGATAGTAGGTATGCTAAGTACCTCGTCATTTATAATAGCACCAATTAATCAAGTTTCTTATCAAGGTAATCAAGGGATGCAAAATGTTACCATTGGATTAACACTCAATGATCAGATCCCCGGTATAAAGTTTGCTGGTGCTGCAACAAGTGCCGATGCGGTTGCGGGTATAACTCCTGCTCTTTATTTGCTAAAAAATAATGCAGGGTCTGATCAAACTGTAACAGGGTCGGGGAGATTAATATTAAATTCCGATAGAGGAATTATGATAGGAACATATACTGATTTTTCTTTATTTGTATCTGGGGGAATATCTTCTAGAGCATCAAGTATACAAAATAATATTGCTGATGCTAGAACAGATATAGTAACTAAAAGATCAGACCCTCCTGGTGCCGATGCATTTACTCGAGTAATAACCGCTTATAAAGATCAAGTAGGAATAAATTTAAATGGTCAGTTGCCCGGTACCGGAATTAATTTACAAGTTGAGGGTACCTCGTATTTCCATGGTAATGCTACAATATCGGGAAATTTAACAATCCTTGGTACACAAACTCAAATATCTTCAGTTGTGTTACAAGTACAAGATAAAAATATTGAACTTGCTTCGAGCGGAACTTGGTTTACTGATGCGTTAGTAGATGGCGGCGGAATAACGCTCCATGGGACCACTGATAAAACACTTTATTATCATAATTCTTCCACTTCATGGAAATCTAATATAGATTGGAATATTAATTCAGGAAGGGCTTATAAAGTCTCTGATCTTACAGTATTAACATCATCTACATTGGGTGCTAGTGTTACTCAAACATCTATAACTCGCGTAGGTATAATGGAGGAGTTGACTGTAACAAATGTAATTATAAAAGGTAATGGAGTAACTACAAAAAATGCTTCTTACGGAATATCTACAGTTAAGGCTTCTGGATTAAGTACTGGTTCTACTATTACAGTATCATTAAGTGTAAGTTTACCTATACTCAAATCGGGTGCTACAGTAACATTAGACGGAATTGTTGATACAAATTATAATGCAACTTATATTATTACAACAGTAACCAATACAATATCATCTAGCACATTTAGTGTATATTCTGGCGGTATATTATCAACAGTAACTCCTAGTCTAGGAGCTACCCCAGTTGCTAAATTTAGTGATTTGATGTTAAGTGCATCCGGCGATATCGATGCTACTGGTACAAGAATTAAAAATTTACAATATTCTACAGTACCTACTGATGCTGCTACCGTTCAATTTGCCATGGATGCAGCATATATACAAAGCAGTGCAAAAGGAATAGCAGTAACGCTCGATATATCATCGATGACAAATGCTAATGTAGAAATTGCAGCACTTTTAACAAAATTAGCACCACCAGCAAATCCACCATTGCCTCCCTTATATTCAAACGATACTCAATATGATTTACCGTTAGGCTATCGTGCAAGGGTATTATGTGCTACAACAGTAGTTGCCGTTAATAATTTACCAATTAATACTTCCATTAATACCACTAATGTACAAAGTTATCCAACTGGTACTCCGATAGCCGCTATTACTAATATTTCAGTAACGGCAGGAACATTGAATACTACTACTTCATTTACATATTCAGTAAAAGAATTTAGAGTTGTAGCAGGAAGTCCAAATTATTGGCAATTCTACAGGAATATTTAAGGAATAATAATGTCGTATACACTTAGAAAATCAGATGGCAGTTTAGTTATAGAATTATCTGTTGGGTCTACGGATAGTTCTAAAACTAGCATTACATTGATAGGAAAAAATGTATCTGATTTTGGAAAATATCAGAATGAAAATTTCATTCGTTTACTTGAAAACTTTTCTAATCAATATGAACCTCCTAATCCAATATTAGGCCAAACTTGGTTTAATAGAACTACTCAACAATTAAATTTAAAAACAACTGATGGGTTTGTACCATTGGGTCCGTTTGCTGCTCCCACAACTCCTTCAATAACTAAAAACGATAGTACTATTGCAACTACGGCCTTTGTTCATGGTGTAATTCCTAAAGGAATAATTATGCTATGGAGCGGCGCAACCGTGCCAACGGGATGGGCGTTATGTGACGGTCAGAAATATAACAATGTGTTAACACCAGATCTGCAAAGTAGATTCATTATGGGTGCAAGAATGGATGGCCAGCCTGGACCAAAAATTGGTGATATTGGAGGCAGCAGTCAAATAACAACAGTTCCTGCACACGATCACGGTTATTCTGCAACTACTAGTGGACAAAGTCAAGGACATACTCACGGTGGAGTCACTAGTTCGGCAATACCACATACTCATATATTTCCCGGAGATGATCAACTAGCATTTGCTGCCGGCAAAAATAATTGGGGAGGCGCCTCTGTTGGAACTTTTAACTACGATGCACGTTCAGAGGCAGTGGCGGGAGGAAAAATGTGGCAAACTGCTAATGCCGGCGAGCATAATCATACATTTACAACAGGACTTCAATCAGTGGATCACACTCATACTTTTCAAGGCAGAGTAAGTACTGCGGGTTCTACAGCAGTAGATGTGTTAAATCCATATTATGCTCTAGCATATATCATGAAAGTAATTTAAAATTGGAGTTTATAGATGCCTTATTCACTATATAAAACAAACGGAGTAAAGTTAACTACTGTAGAAGACGGTAAATTAAATTTAACAACAGATTTACAATTAGTAGGTAAAAATTATTCTGGATATGGCGAGTCTGTTAACTCTAACTTTATTAAATTGTTAGAAAATTTCTCTAACAATTCTTCTCCATTGTTGCCGTTAGTGGGACAATTATGGTATGATAGTAATAGTGCAGCATTAAAAGTTTATACTGGAATCAAATGGAATAGGCTTGTTAATGCCACAGTCTCGGCTAATAGACCAACTGACCTTAACAATGGAGAATTTTGGTTTGATTCTTTAAATCTTAAATTATATTTTAAAAATGAAGATTTATTCAATTTAATTGGTCCGGGATCCGGATCAATAACAAACTCTGCTTCTAATACACTCGGTACAGTTAAAGTTACTGCAAATAATGCTCAAGTATATGACGTATTACAGTTTAAAATAAATGATTCAATAATGGCGGTAGTCTCTCCGTATACATTTACTGTAGATCCTGCCGACACATTGTATGGAAAATTTACAGTAGTTAAACGAGGAGTAACACTATTTGGAGCAAATGCTACTACAGGGATTTCGTCAGGGGCTGGTAGTTATCTGTGGGGAACTGCTGCTGACTCTGTTAGATTTAATGGACAACTAGCATCTGCATACCTATTACAATCTGATAGATCTAGTTTTTCAAGTGACATTACTAGATTGAATAATATTACTTACATCAGCGCAGGCTCCCCATCAACCGCTGGACAAATTGACGGTAAATGGACATTAACTGCTGGCTCTACTTTAGAATCAACATATGCTGACATTGCTGAAAGATATGAAGCTGATAATATATATTATGCAGGAACAGTTTTAGTGATTGGCGGAGGAAAAGAAGTTACTACTACTGATAAACGAGCAAATATTTCAATTGCAGGAATTGTAAGTACCGATCCGGCATATATTATGAATAGTACTGCCGGAAACTCAGATACACATCCTTACATTGCTTTAAAAGGTAGAGTCCCTTGTCAAGTACAGGGTCCTATAAACAAAGGTGATCTTCTTGTAACTAGTGCCTATTCGGGATACGCATGTGCATGGGCGCCTGGCGATGATTCTAATGCTGTATTAGGCAGAGCATTAGAAAATTTTTCTGCAGATTTTGGAATAATTGAAGTAATGGTTGCTTAGACAGCCATGTCTGCTTTAATAACAGTATGACTTTCGTAACCTTCTAACCAGACATCTTTCATTGTAAACTTAGTAATATCTTTAATATTTGGATTTAAAGATAATAACGGTGACATAAATGGTTTTCGATTTAATTGAATCTTAACCTGCTCTATGTGATTTTCATATATGTGAGCATCCCCTAATGAAATTATCAACTCACCTACTTGCAAATCACATACTTGTGCAATCATATGCGTGAATAATGCATAACTTGCTATGTTAAAAGGCACTCCAAGAAACATATCTGCACTACGCTGATACATTTGGCAACTTAATTTTTTATCTTTACTTACATAAAATTGTGCCATCATATGGCAAGGTGGAAGAGCCATGAGATTTAATTCTCCTGGATTCCATGCAGTGATGATATGTCGCCTGCTATAAGGATCTTGTTTAATTCCATTAATTAATTCAACTAGTTGATCTATATGTCGAACTCCCATTTTGTTCACACCAAATACAGGAGCTCTCCATGTACGCCATTGTACTCCGTACACACGGCCGAGATCGCCTTTGAATTTTGCTTTAGTTTTCCAATATGGAGCTTCGGCGTTGTCAGACCAAATAGTTCTTGAATCATCGTCGACTTGACCATCATACAAAATGTCTTTAAGACGACGGTCATCACCGCTACCTTCTAGCATCCAAAGCAATTCACTTACCATAGATTTCCATGCTAATTTTTTAGTAGTAATTGCAGGGAATCCATCTTGTAAATTAAAACGCATCTGAACACCAAATTTAGAAATAGTGCCCACTCCAGTTCTATCTGACCGAGATTCTCCGGTCTCTAAAATATCTTTAAGGGCATTTAAATATGATTGTTCAGGATGCATTAATTTACTCTACTGCTACTTTAACAGTTTTAGGTTTTGTTTTTTTCTTAGGACTATCTAACGAATCTGCTTGTTTACGCAATTGTAAAACTTGCTCATATAATACATCTGCTCTTGCACGTAATTCGTCAGCAGTAAGTTCTAATCCTTGTGAAGCGTCTTCAACTTTTGATGGTTTCTTTTTAGTAGCAGACTTCATAGAACCGTCGGTAATTGCTAAATCTTCAACGCTAACACCTTTTTGCTCTGCAATAACTCTATTTAGATCATCTAAAGAAATCATTGTTTGAGAATCCGGAGTCATGTTCACCATATTGGTTCTTACTTTAATAAGGTGACCGTTGGCATGTAGATATCCTAGCATGTTGTTACCATCTGGAAAACGTCTTGCAGCAAGTAACTCTGCTAGTTCGTTTGCCTGTTGACCGCTATCACTTTCGAGTACAGTCATCAATGTATCGTGATAACTATCACCTAATCCCTGTGTTCCGATAATAAGACAATGATCAGGATCACCTGGCAATGTTCTATAGGCTACCGCAACTCTAGCGGAATTGTTTTTCATTTTACCAACGTGTTTCATATTGAACTCCTATTAGGCTGTTGGAGCCTGTTCTGCGTCTGCTTCTGCATCCTTTGGTGGTGTTACTGCATTTAGAAATGCTTCTAATTTATTAAAAGCTGCACCAACAGCAGACATTTCAGCTGCACCAAATGCACCACGACGGCAAGCTGCATCGATGATTGCTCTGATATTTTGTAAATCAGTTACTGTTAATTCTGCGGGAACTAGTCCTGCTGGCACTTCACCGGTTTGTGTATTTTCTTGATTTTCCATTTTTATCTCCTGTTAATTTTTATGTAAATGTGGGCAACCTAACCCTAGCATAGTTAGTTCTTTGGGATCTTCTATACCAATTTCACATACTTCTGCAATTTTATTATTAGTATCTAATTTATGTGTTCTCTTGATACAGAATCGACTATTAAGATTTGTATATATCCACTCTTCGATATTGTCCATTTCGCCCACATTCTTTAGATACATTTTAACAAAGTGTTGAGGAATGTAAGAGAGTTTTCTAACTCCTGCTACATTTAGTGGATTCACTGTTCCTCTAATCAATGTCATAATGTACCTACTTTATTTATAATAAGCAGTCTGGCCGAAGGGTGCAATTATGGTATCGTTGCCGTGTATAACAAACAAACTTTCGCAATAATCTTCATCACCCCAGCTACCGCAGGGATATCCGTCAGTGAACATAATAAAACGCTTGGGATTGATATCCTCACGCTTCATAAATTCATAGTTAGCATCAAAGTCAGTACCACCACCACCTTTAACTTCGTAGCTCATAATGTCATCTGCATTGTCTCCGGAGAAACGAGCATAGTTATAAACTTCTGTATCAAAGCACCATAGATCCAATTTAAAATCTCGATATTCATCCATGATGCCTTTAACTTCACTGATAAAATCTTTAGCCATCACATCTGAAATACTACCGCTCATATCAATTGCTACAGATACATCGATAGTTTCCTCATTCATCATTCCGGGCAGGATAGCACCGCAATGTTGACTCTTACGATTTGGACGAGCAAAACTAAAATTGCTCTTAAAGATACTTTGGATGTTCATACGCAGTATCTGACGCCAATCCATCTTGGGCTCAGTGAAGTCAGTAATCATACGACGGATACCAGCTGGTACTCGTCCTGCACCTGCAGATTGTGCAGCCGCTATCATTGCTTCTTTGATCTCGTCACGGATAGCTTTCTTTTCTTCGGCGGTTAGCTTTGGACGACCTTTACCTTTGCCGTTATCATCACCATCATTGCTATCACCGTCTCCATCTTCTCCGTCTAAGTGATCGTCAAGTAATTCTCCAAGTGAGCCAATATCAATCTTCTCTGCTTTCTCGTAAATCTTTTGATAGATTTCTTCATAGCTCATACCACGATATTTGTCGTCTTGATAAATTTTCATGAAGCCTGGCACTTGCCCAATACGTTCATCTTTTAAGATTTGATTAGCAGCATAGTCTGCGGCAATGTTTGATAAAACAGGATCACGTCCGTCACGACGCCCCATATGATCAAATACATTGTGAAGAACTTCGTGTGCAAAGCCAAACTCTGCTTCTTTAGGAGTCAACTTATGTACAAAGCCGTTATTGTAATAGAATGTTCGTCCGTCGGTAGCCAAGGTGTTACACCATTCGCTGGCGTCAACAAGTTTCATACGAGTTGCTAGATTACCAAAAAACGGATGTTTTAGTAACAATCCAATACGGGCTGTAATAAGTTTTTCCACAATCTTATTTTTCTCAGACTGATTGAATTCTTTAGTTGCCCAGTCTTGCTTTTTAACTTTTTCAGTTTTCATTACAGTTGAAGACATATAGTATCCTTTAGTGTTTAATTTAATATTATACATTCAATTTATCAAAAGAGCAAGCAAAAAAGGCCCTTTCGGGCCTTTTTAATTTTCCATTGCAGTGATAATGTATTTTCCATACTTGTCATGGAAGCGATCAAAGTTCTTCAACTTAGACGCATCAAACGGCAAGTTATAGCTAGTCAATGCAACCTTAGCAGCCATAACAGTTAGCTCAGTTGGGAAGTTATCCATAATGAACAAGAAGAATCGATCCGCTTGAGCATCCCAGTCTTTAGCTTTCTTATTGTAAGCATCTTGCAGTTCATAGCACAGGCTAATGCTCAAAGAATACATTGCAGAGATCTCTTTGATTTCGCATTTAGTAATCTTACCTGCCAAGATATCTTCCGGTTTAGGCATCTGTTTAGCAACACGACGGTGTGCCATAAACTTAACAGCGAGCCCTTCGCCAATTGCACCAGCAACTAGATCAGTTAGTGTACGCTCATCCAAGTCGTCGTCTTTGAGTAATTCACTAACAAACGACCAAGAACGCGGAGTAGCAAACGCACGGCTTGAAGATTTTGGATCAAAGTCGTACAGGTCTTGTTTTGCAAAACCAACATAGCCAACAACTTGTTCGTGAACCTTGTTGTTAACAGCCCACTCTTGCCAATCTTCAAAATCGGATTTTAATTCCACGTGAACGAAACGATTAGCCAACGGAGCAGGCATACGATAAGTAACACCTTTGTCAGTTTCACGGTTACCAGCTGCAACAATCGAAACACCTTTTGGCAGTTGATAAGTACCAACGCGGCGATTAAGCACCAATTGGAAAGCAGCAGCCTGGGTAGCAGGAGCAGCTGAATTTAGCTCATCCAAAAACAGAATAGCAGTGGAGTTAGGATCAGTAGGCAGTTCTGCAGGAGGAGCCCATGTCATAGTATTTTCAGTACTATTAAAATAAGGAATACCTTTAATATCAGTGGGTTCCCAAAGACTCAAACGAACATCGATAACATCTCGACCTTGTTCATCACCGATTTGTTTAACAATATCGGACTTACCAATACCCGGAGGACCCCACATGAAAATAGGACGTTGAATTCTGACACATTTACGAATGCTTCGTTTTGCTTCGCTGGGTGTAACAGTGCGGTTGGTGTTAATTGCTTCTGCCATTTTAGTTCCTTTATAAAAAACAGATAAAACGTTGTTTCTAAGTATTAATTATATAGGAATATTGGGAGTTTGTCAAGTAGATCTATTGTTGTTTTTTAGCGACATAGTTTTTGACATATTAAATTTTTGTATGTCGCCACCAAATAATATCAATTGTACTGCTAATTTTTCTGTAAAAACTTTGATATATTTTCGATTTATGTAGTATGGACCGTCTACAAATCTTTCCAAATCTAATATGAATTGATTAGTAACACTATCTAAAGGTTTTGGAAAATCAATTTGATATGATTTTAGCTGCACCTTAGTTTCAAAATCTTCAATTCCTCGATCAGTCAATCTCATGCTATGAAATCCATTTGGTCTCGGATTTTGCCACCATAATCTATACCAATCTTTTAAACTTTTTGAATCGGTTGATATACCTAGTTGTTCTAATAAGTTTTTGGTTAATAAAGTTTTTTGGTCCATTGTGACCTTACTTTTAAAGTGATTTTACTTCTTCACCGTCAGTTAATTTGAATACAGAAAAGTCGTTACAATTGAATAATTTATTGAGTTTTTCGGCAAGATTAAATGCGTGACCGCTATTTGAAAAACTAACTTTTTTATATTTTGGACCTAATTGATGTGCAATTATGCTGGTAGTTTTTAAATTGACAGGCTTAGATTTATAGAACACTGCCCAGATAGCATCTGATTCTAAAATTTGTTCTGTTTTATAAGTTTTCTTATTTGTAATTTCTAATAATACTTTTGGTCTGGGTCTAGACATATATACGCTCCGAATTCAGTACGCATATATTTATTTAAAAAATTAGAATGTTCCGCCGTCCATTTTTACTTTAATTGAATCAGGAGAGTCTGCAGGTCTAATAACTTCGGTAGATCCAGCTAAACGTGTCATTACTACTGCAAGACTATCATATAAAAAAACTACTTCTTTTATGTCTAAATTTAGGCTTTTTTGATTGCTTTTGATAGCAATTCTGGCCTTATCTAGGAACATTTCTATTGGTAATGTATTCATTTTTCTTTACTCAATTGACTTAGTACTAGCTTCATTTCTTCTTCTGTTTTAAACGGCCCGTTAAATGAATATCGTTCTAAGGTAATTAATTTAGGACAGAAGCTTTTAACCCACCCTTTTCTAAATTGTATCACATAATATCCTGCACAATACAAACTTTTACTCTTACTACTCTTTGAGTAAATTGGTAACTTTTTCTTTATGTTATAAACAGGATTGTGTGGTTTGCTACTACAAGGATAGTCATATACATCGGACGATTTTTCTTTTTTCTTATCAGAGAGTTTGATTATCTTTTCAACTTCTTTAGTAACATCTTCACCAAATTGGATTTTAATTTCTTCTTTAGTAGCGATATTAATCTTCTCACCTTTTCGATAAAAACTAAATCCTTTTTTCTCTTTGTTTAGAGTTCCTACTTTCTTACCACCATTTTCCACGATCCAAATTTTATTAGGAACTAACACTTTTGCTATTGCTGCACTCATTATACATACCTCGCATTTAAAGGATCAGCATAACTTTGTATGCTTTCACTTATTTTTTGCAGATCATATTCTGCACAGAATTTTAATAATCGTATTCCAACCTGAGAGATATTTTTCTCTGCTGTTGTAGCAGTTTTGATAGTATCATTGATGATAACTTTGATGTCATCTGGTTGTGCTGTTAGATCGCATA
>Ga0114962_10005234_pt1 | contig 10178 bp, 8 predicted proteins | sample C_130820_MF_Meta_FD_87017 | JGI IMG/M metagenome (GOLD analysis project Ga0114962, IMG submission 87017) | Freshwater microbial communities from Lake Croche, Canada to study carbon cycling - C_130820_MF_MetaG | ecosystem: Environmental > Aquatic > Freshwater > Lake | place: Lake Croche, Canada...
AACATATCAAAACCTTGTAAAGAAATTCGGGTCTGATAGTGTTTACATCGGAACTTCTAATGTTACCGATTCAAATAAATCTCCTTTTAATTTTAACGAAAAAAAAGCAATAATGACAAAGATGTTTGGGATACCATCATCTAAAATTATTAATGTTAAAAATCCATATGCTCCAACTGAAATCCTAAACAAATATAATGAAGATACAACTGGTTTAATAGTTGTAGTTGGTGAGAAGGATGAAAATCGTTTAGGTGGTAAATACTTTACTCCATATAAAGGTAAAGTAACTGAACCCTATTTAGATAGAGGATATGTTTATGCAGCACCATCTGAATCAAACCCTATAAGTGGTACTGATGTTCGTTATTGGTTAAGTGCTGGTAGTGAAGCTGAAAGAAAAAAAAATTTTACAAAAGCATACCCAAAGTTTGATGACCAAATATTCAAAATGATTACTCTTAAGTTGAAGAAGCTTAAAGAATGTATTAACGAAGAAATCAGTTTAAATGTAAAAGTTGGAGATACTCTATTAATGGGTAAGTTCAAAAACAAAAAAGTATTAGTAAAAGATATTGGTAAGGATGAATGGGGAATGCCAACAATCAATGGTAAGAAGGCTGTAACATTTAGAATACCTAAAAAAGAAGATTTAAAAGAATCAGTCATTGTAAATGAATTTGATTTTGGAGGTGGAGCAGCAGCTCCAACTGGTGGATTGCCAGGAGGCGCATTTACTGGATTGACATCATCAGCTGGATATATTAATGGTTCGCCTGACCCAAAGGATGTTAAAAAAATAAAATCTAAACTAAAAAAGATTGGAGATAACCATTATGAATTAGTGGATGAAACAATTAAAAAAATAGATGGTAAGTGGATAGTATATCCCAAAAAAGGAGGAGATAGATTAGGAACGCACGATTCATATAAATCAGCATTATCTCAATTAAAAGCAATTGAAAGTAGTAAACACGAAAATGTAATAGATGAAGCTACGGCTGGTACACTTGATGGAAATACAACAGTGGGAAGTACATTTAATACTACTTGGGAAGACTATGATAACCAAGACTATTATTTACATAATTTGATTGGTTGGAGTTTAAAAGATAAAATCCCATCTAAAGCAGAAAAAAAGAAAGCAACTGACCAAACACTTCCAATTGACCAGCATAATGATGTAACTACAAAGTATAATAGAATTTATAAACAAAACTTTAAGTCACCAATTGATTTTCTTAAAGAATCTTTATTGGTAGAAGGTGGGGCTTATGGACATATGAATCATCCATTTGATATTGAAATGAACCTTACATTTGGTGATTTAAAACAAATAGTAGTACGAGCTCTTAATGGTGATTTAGAATTAGCAAGAGAAAAAACTGATGGGCAGGCATTAGCAATTAGTTGGGTAAATGGTAGATTGGTTGCAGCCCGTAACAAATCTCACTTAAAAGATAAAGGAGTTGGTGCTATGACAATAGGACAGGTAGCAGATAAGTTTGCTGGTAGAGGTGGATTAACCGATGCATACAACTTCGCTATGCAAGATTTATCAAAAGCAATTGGAGCCCTATCCGAACCTCAACGTAAGAAGGTTTTTAAGGATGGTAGTTCGTTTATGAACTTGGAAGTAATATATCCAACATCCGTAAACGTAATCCCCTACAATCAACCCCTATTAGTATTTCATGGTACTTTTGATTATGATATAGCTGGTAATATAATTGGACAAAATCAAGATGCAGCAAAAGTATTAGGTGGAATGATTAAGCAAGTAAATGCACATGTCCAATCTAAATACACAATACAGGGACCTCCAATGCAAACACTTCCTAAAACCGAACATCTTTCTAAATTACAAGGAAAGTATTTGGGGATGATTTCTAAACTACAATCTGAATTTGGATTAGCTGACTCGGATGGTGTAGCAGATTATCATCAGGCATGGTGGACAAATTTTGTAGAAAAGGGAGCAAAGAAATTGGATGCACAGCAAAAGATAGGACTAATTAAAAGATGGGCTTTTGGAGATAAAAGCTTTCGTATAGCGGATATAAAAGATGATAAGATAAGAGCTTGGGCTGACCAAACAGATAAGCAAGACCAACAAAAGATATCAAAGCAAAATTTAATGAGATTTGAGGAAATATTCTTAGGTGTGGGAGCAGATGTATTATCATTTATGACATCAGTATTAACTGCAAATCCTGCAGAAGCTACTAAACAAATGAAAGCAAAATTACAAAGTACAATATCGCAAGTAAAAGCAAGTGGTGACCCTAAAAAGATTGCAAAACTTAAATTAGAATTAAGTAGAATGCAGGCTTTAGGTGGATTTGATAAAATCGTACCAAATGAGGGATTGGTATTTGTATATGGTGGAAACACCTATAAACTAACAGGTGCATTCGCACCCCTAAATCAAATTTTAGGCATATTTTTTGATTCTTAATCGTTTTTTTGATTTTGATATACTTATATATACAAATATATCGTATATAGTATGGCAAAGGAATTCAATAAAAAGTTTATGCATCCAACTCGTAGAAAGTTGGTTGATATGGTAATTCATGGTGCTGAATATGAAAAGGAATCATTTATTTCATTTTCTGGCGCAGATAAAAAAAAGGTAAAAAGAGAAGTTGGTGATAAGTGGATTGATGATAATGGTAGGTCTTATGAGCAATTAGAAGCTGGTAAAATAGAAACATCAAATTTGACAGATACAATGTCAGAAGTAAGAGCTTACTTAGATAAATTAAATACATGTAAATCTGATAATTGTAAAACAATTAAATTAGAAAGAGTAGATAAAAAACTTATATCTAAAACTGGATATTGTTTGCATTGTCTTACTATAAAAGAAGCTCAAATTAAAGTAGATGGATTATGGAAAGAATATGAAGATTATAAAATTTATTCTAATATGATTGCGCATGGTACGGATGTAATAGCTCAATTTCAACAAGCTTATAGAGATGCAAAACAAACTTATGAAGTAGTTCAAGAAGATGGTAAAATTGAAACTTGGAGTATGGAAAGAGACGTTAATGAATTGAAAGCTGAAATAATGACTGATATTATTAATTTTGAAAAAGAAATAGAAGAAGTTACTAAATTAAGAAATGAGGCTTACGATAAATTAAAAGATAAAAATTACGATTTAGTAAGACCTCTTAAAGATTAATATGAGTACTGGGATAACACAAAAGAAATCTTTAAAAGATATTATTGCAGAAGAATACAAAAAATGTGCGGTAGACCCGATACATTTTATGAAGAAGTATTGTATGATTCAACACCCTGTTAGAGGTAAGATACCTTTTCAACTATTTCCATTCCAAGAAAAAACCCTAACTCAATTTAAAGATAATAGATTTAATGTAGTATTAAAATCACGTCAAACTGGTATTTCAACACTTTGTGCTGGGTTTTCACTTTGGAAAATGATATTTAATACGGATTTTAACGTATTGGTTATTGCAACAAAGCAAGAAGTTGCAAAGAACTTAGTAACAAAAGTTAGAGTGATGCATGAATTACTTCCAAGTTGGCTTAAAGGTGGGTCTATGGAAGATAACAAACTTTCCCTTCGTTTACAAAATGGTTCTCAAATTAAGGCTATTGCTTCTTCTCCTGATGCAGGACGTTCTGAAGCCTTATCACTTCTTATATTTGATGAGGCAGCTTTTATTGATGATATTGATGAGATTTGGGTATCGGCACAATCAACACTTTCAACAGGTGGTAGTTGTATTGCTCTTTCTACTCCTAATGGTGTTGGTAATTGGTTTCACCAAACTTGGTTAGGCGCTGAAGAAAGCATAAATCCATTTAATACAATCAGATTACATTGGACAGTTCATCCTGAAAGAGACCAAAAATGGAGGGATGAGCAAGAGAAGTTATTGGGTACAAAGAAAGCAGCACAAGAATGTGATTGTGATTTTATATCTTCTGGTGAAACTGTAATTGAACCAGAACTATTAATGTTTTATAAAGAAACATATGTAATACCACCAATTGAAAAAGGTGGATTTGATGGAAATCTTTGGAAATGGGAGCATGCAGATTATTCTAAATCATATATGGTAGTTGCCGATGTGGCTAGAGGTGATGGCGCCGATTATTCCACTTGCCACGTAATTGATATTATCAATTCAATTCAAGTAGCTGAATATAAAGGTAAAGTGGATACTAAAGATTTTGGAAACTTCTTAGTAGCACTTTCAACTGAATATAATGATGCTTTACTTGTAATAGAGAACGCAAACATTGGTTGGGCAACAATTCAGCAAGTAATTGATAGAGGATATAAAAATTTATTCTATATGAGTAAAGATTTAAAATATATTGATGTAGAGAATCAAATGACAAATAGATATAGAAGTGAAGAAAAGGGATTAGTAGCTGGATTTTCAACCACTTCTAAGACTAGGCCTTTAATCATATCTAAATTAACTGATTACTTTAGAGAAAAATCAATTATAATTCGTTCATCTCGTTTAATAGATGAGTTATTTACATTTATCTATATGAATGGTAGAGCTGAAGCAATGAAAGGTTATAACGATGACTTAGTTATGGCTATATCAATTGGATTGTGGGTTAGAGATACTGCACTTCGTTTAAGACAAGAAGGTATTGATTTAACCAAACAAGCGGTAAGTGGTATAACATCAAATACATCTCAGGGGGTATATGGTGGTAATGATATGATGACTGATAACCCTTGGAAAATGAGAGTTGGGGATGATTTTGAAGATTTATCCCAATGGTTGTAGTATTTTGATATTTTACGATATTTATGTTATATAATGTCAAAATAGAAAACTGATAAAATAAATTATGGCAGAACAAGAATTAGATGATAGTAAAAGTTTTTTTGGTAGACTAAAGAAATTATTCTCAACAAATGCTATTGTTACCGTTGATAAAGATGGTAAGCGTAGAGTTGTTGATACTGATGAGAAGCAAATGAACACAAATTTTGTTAATCTTAGAGATAGATATACAAAATTACAAAGGTCATACTATGAAACTAATCAGGGTGCACAATCAATGGCATACCATCAGGTTCGTAGAGAATTATTTAGAGATTATGATGCTATGGATAATGACCCAATTATAGCATCAGCATTAGATATATATTCGGATGAATCCACAACAAAAAATGAGTATGGTGATATATTAGCAATTAAATCATCAAACGAAAATGTAAGTGCAATACTACATAACTTATTTTATGATATTATAAACATAGAATTTAACCTTTGGCCTTGGACTAGAAATTTAGTAAAGTACGGAGATTTCTTTTTGGCATTAGAAATGGCAGAGGGTAAGGGCATTATTAATGTAACTCCATATTCTGTATATAATACGGAAAGGTTGGAAGGTACTGACCCAATGAATCAAAACTATGTTAAGTTTAAGGTTGAATTGGATAGATTTGGTAAAAAAGAATATGAGAACTATGAAATGGCTCACTTCCGTTTACTTTCAGATACAAACTTCCTACCATATGGTAAGGCTATGATTGAAAATGGTCGTAGAGTTTGGAAACAATTACAATTAATGGAAGATGCGATGTTAATTCATCGTATTATGAGAGCTCCTGAAAAGAGAATATTTAAAATTGATATTGGTAATATTAATCCTAATGAAGTAGATAACTACATGCAAAAGATTATTAACAAAATGAAGAAAACTCCATTTGTTGATAAGAATAGTGGTGATTATAATTTAAAATATAATATTCAAAATCTTACGGAAGATTTCTTTTTACCTGTTAGAGGTGGAGATAGTGGTACTTCAATTGATAATTTATCTGGATTGGAATATTCAGCAGTTGAGGATATTGATTACTTAAAAGCTAAATTATTTGCAGCACTTAAAATACCTAAAGCATTTTTAGGATATGAAGAAGATGTAAATGGTAAAGCCACTTTAGCAGCACAAGATGTTCGTTTTGCTAGAACTATTGAAAGAATTCAAAGAACAATTGTTAGTGAATTATATAAGATTGCAATTGTTCACTTAGCTGGACAAGGTATTGATGATTCGGAAATGACAAACTTCCAACTTACTTTAACAAACGCTTCTACAATATATGAGCAGGAGAAAGTAAATCTTTGGAGTGAGAAGGTTAGATTAGCAACCGATATGAAAGGATTAAATATGTTATCTACTGATTGGGTTTACCATAATGTGTTTGGTATGAGTGAAGATGAGATGGATATGGAGAGAGCTAAATTAGTTTTAGACCTTAAAGATAGATTCAGATATAATTCAATTGAACAGCAAGGACAAGACCCAGCAAATCCACCACAACAAACAAATGTTGAGGAGGAGATTGAAAAAATGAAGCAGGAGATAAATGATAATGATAAGGGTGGTAGACCAAGAGAAGGAAATACTTACGGAAAAGATAAGCATCCATATGGTAGAGACCCATTGGGTAACAAAGAAAATGAGAAAGAAAGAAAGAGAGAAACTCGTACAAATGAATCAAATAAAAAAATAGCACAAGAATATATAAACGGAATTTCGGCAAAAAAGAAGATTTTAAGTGAAAAATCAGAAAAATCTGACCTTTTAGATGAAAATAATCTGTTAGATGACAGTAAATTTTAATAAACATTAAAAAGTTTATATTTATATGTGTTAGTTTATGTACATAGGTTAAATTATAGGGTAATTAAATGAAAAAAATAAAACATTCCAAAGTTAAGAACACTGGAGTGTTATTTGAATTATTAGTAAGACAAATAACATTGGAGGTTCTTAATGGAGATAAAACTGAGAACGCAAAACATATAGTAAAGGAATTCTTTGCTGCAGGCACAGAATTAAATAAAGAATTACGTCTTTATGATTTATTATTAAAAGAAAAATACAATTCAGAATCAAAAGCTGAAATGTTTGTTGAAACTGTATCTCAAGCACATTCTAAATTAAATGGTGTAAAACTATCTAAAGAAAAATACAATCTTATTAAAGAGATTAATTCAAAATTTGAATTAGAACAATTTTTAACATCTCCTATAACTAACTACAAAGTATTAGCTTCAATATATAAAGTATTTGAATCTAAAAAATCTGAAAACTACGATATTAAAGATGTATTTAATTCTAAGATTACATTAATTGAAAACATTATCTCTAGACCTACTATAAACAAAACAATTGAGGTATCTGATAGTACAAAACTAATAGAAACCTACAAAAAGCAAGATAAAGACCTAAGATTATTAACCTATAAGATTCTTGTTGAAACTTTCAATAAAAAATACACAAATTTAGATGAAAAACAAAAGGGCTTGTTAAAAGAGTATATTAATAACATGTCTAATACAACTAAATTTAAAGATTATTTGGCAGTAGAACTTCCACAAATTGTAAAAGAATTAAAAACAATTAAATCTAAAATATCAGATAAAGTAACAACAATCAAATTGTCAGAAACTATTTCTGTTTTAGAAAAAATGAAAATTGGTAAAACTGTATCTGATAATAATGTTTCATCTATAATGCTTTCTTATGAATTAATCAAAGAATTAAAATCAAAAGTAAATGTCAAATAGACTAAAAGAAATAATCAGAGGTATAGTTAAAGAAATTCAATCGGAAAAGGAATTGGAAGAAATGACTGGAACTGGTGCAGTTGCTGGATATGATACTCCAAACGCATTTTCAAAACCAGGTTCTACTGCAAAGAAAAATAAAAGATTAGCAAATATAACTGGTGGTGAGGTTGTTGATGATTTAGAAGAAGGTTTAACAAGTAGTGCTGGTGCACCATTTTCAAAACCATCCGAAGTAGCAGGTAAAAATGCTAAATTAGCTAAATTATCTGGAGCAATTATTGTAGGTGAAGAAAAGGATTATTTAAAAAACGATGTTCCTGCTAATTCTAAAAAACCATTAGAAATGAAACCAACGGCAATTAGTAAATCTGATGCTGGGGGAATTGCAGATAAAAGTGGTATGATATTAGCAGTAGCTGATACTGATGCAAATTTAAATGAAAATCGTTGGTTAGCAATTAAAAACGAAGAAGGTTCTCCTAAATCTAAGATGAGTAAAGGTATGACGAGTATCAAACAACAATTAGGTGAGGTAGAAAAATTTGTTAATTGGTATTCTAAGATAAAAAATGAGAATGGAGTTAAGAGAGATGATTACTATAAAAGAACACACAAAAGTTTACATAAAATCAAAGAAAGGTTAATGAATCTTTCAGAAAAAATAAGAACATTATAATATGAACACATCAATTACAAAATCAAGACTAAAAGAATTAGTTAAAGAAGTAATGACAGAAGAAACCGAATATCAAGCGTTTTTTGCTAAAGCATTGGAAAAAGCTGGAAAATCTATCCCATCTATGAGTGATGACGAAAAGAAAGCATTTTTTAATAAAATAGATACTGCTTGGAATGGTAAGGGTGACAAGAATGAAGCATTGGTTGGCGGACAAAAAGAATTAGATGTTGATAAGGATGGTGATATTGAAGGAAATGATTTAGCAGATTTAAGAGCTAGTAAAAACGAAGCTAGAGATTCTAGTGGAAATGAATTCCCTGAACTAGATGATGTTAAAGCGGCTATCAAAAAAATAATCCAAAATAATGATGTTGAAAAACTTTTAAGAAATAAAGTTACCGCTTATCTACAAAAAGAAAAAGGATTTACTGGAGCTGGTAATACAAATAGTAGTAGATTATACGATAAAGTAATAAATGATTTACTTAAACACTAAGAATTAAAATAACAATGAAAGGACTTTTAATAGAAACAAAATTATTTGAGGGAAAGGTACAAGAAGATGAAGGTGGAAGAACAATTGTTAAAGGTATTCTACAAAGAGCTGGTGCTGAAAATCAAAACGGAAGAATCTATCCTAGAGAAATCCTAATGAGAGAAGCTAAGAAGTATGAGCAATTCATCAAAGAGCGTAGAGCATTAGGTGAATTAGACCATCCGGATTCTACTGTTATCAACTTAAAGAATGTTTCTCACAATATTAGAGAGATTCATTGGGATGGTGATGATTTATGTGGAACTGTTGAAGTTCTATCTACTCCATCTGGTAATATTTTAAAAGAATTATTGAAAGCTGGTATCCTATTAGGTATTTCATCAAGAGGTATGGGTTCTACTCGTAACTTAGCTGGAAACAAAGTAGAGGTGCAAGAAGATTTTGAATTGATTGGTTGGGATTTTGTATCTAACCCATCTACACATGGTGCATTTATGGTACCTGTAAACGAATCAGTTAATAAAGGTTTACAGCAAATTGGAACTGATGTTTGCGGAGATTTTTGTAAAGCACAAGACTTAATGAGAGAAATAATAATTGAAATAGCATAAGAATGGCAAAGAATTTTGATATATACGATTTTGTACACAACAATAAGATAACCTTAAAAGTTGATGGCAATAAAGGAACTACTGTAGCTAAGGCATACAATGATATCCGTAAAACTAACTTGAAAGAAGTAAAGATAGTTAATGGTAAATTCAGTTTAGCTGAAAACTTAGAAGATAGAAAATTATCAAACGAAGTTAAAAAACACTTCTTAGAAATCATTTCTACTTACAATACTTTCCAAGACCAAATGAAAAGACAATCTGATATGAGTGAGGTAGCTGATACTTTAGGTGCTATTGTTGAGGCCGCTAAGGAAATGACATTGAGAGAAAGTGGTAACTGGTTTGATAATGTGACTATAAAAAGAAACATGAATGAATTAGATAAAATGGGTAAATCATTTGATAAATTTGCTATTGAAGCAAAAGCAATGGATGAAAGATTACATTCTCTATATGAAGATATGGGTCACATCTTAAATCGTTACTATGAAATAGCTGATATCCCTACGGATACAATGAAAGAAAGATTAGGTAAAAAGAAATAATTATGATTCGTTTAGGAGGATTAATATCGCAAAAAGCATTTGGTAAATTTGAAATGGGTAAAGTAATTTCTAATCCATTTGCAACTGCATTTGCACCAAGAAATGAAGGTGAAAAACCTCAAACAGATGATTATGAAGTATCAATGGCCGCAAAGCAATTGGATGATATTATCAAATCAGCAACAGAACTTAAAGCTAAAATGGGTCAAAAAGAATTTAATGTGGCAGCTTGGATACAAGACCATATTTCTA
>Ga0114962_10005240_pt1 | contig 10174 bp, 11 predicted proteins | sample C_130820_MF_Meta_FD_87017 | JGI IMG/M metagenome (GOLD analysis project Ga0114962, IMG submission 87017) | Freshwater microbial communities from Lake Croche, Canada to study carbon cycling - C_130820_MF_MetaG | ecosystem: Environmental > Aquatic > Freshwater > Lake | place: Lake Croche, Canada...
AGTATTGACCATCCTTTTAATCCTGCTGCATTAGCATTAGGTGCGGATGCAACATTTGTAGGACGTACAATGGATCGTGATCCTAAACATATGCAATATATGATTGCACGTGCCGAGCAACATAAAGGAACAAGTTTCTTAGAGATCTATCAAAATTGTAACATCTTTAATGATGGTGCTTTTGAAATATTTACTGAAAAAGGAACCAAGCCTTTACATACTTTATTCTTAGAGCAAGGTAAGCCATTGACATTTGGCGCAAATGGAGAACAAGGCATTCGTTTTGATGGCATGCGTCCTGAGGTGGTTACTTTAGGTGATAAATATAGTGCGGATGATATGTGGATTCATGATGAAAAAGATTTTTACAAAGCACAAATCTTAACACGTTTATTTGATAATCCTTCTGAGCCTGGTGCCGTATTCCCACGTCCTTTTGGTGTATTCTTTACGGCGGATCGTCCATGTTATGAGGATATGATGGCATTACAATTAGAAGAAGCATTGGTAAAAGGTCCCGGTGACTTAGATAAATTAATTCGAGGTCGTGAGACTTGGGAAATTAAATAGTTTTAAAGCGCCTCTTTACCGAGGCGCTTTTTTTGTAAGTTAAACGAGCCAAAAATTATTTTACAAATCAATGTAATTTCTTTTAAGGGCCGTCATAACCATTGCGGTCCTTTGCTTTACATGTAACTTTTTAAATATCCGATCTCGGTATCCGTAGATGGTTTTAATACTTTTTTGTAATTCATTGGCAATGGCTTCGTAGGTTAAATCTTTTGCGCAGGCTTGAATAAACTTAATTTCGTTTTGTGTTAAAGGCGTAGTATTGTATTGTAATTCTTTTATTTGAATGTTCCCTTTTAAGTTATTGGTAATTAGTTTTAATTTATCTACTGTTACATTATATTTTGTGCGTTCATAAACGCATTTATGTAAATCAATCATGGGTTGGTCTGTGAAAAAAAATCCATTCAATCCATTTCTTAACAAGAAACAAATTCCCTTTAAGTGTTTTGCCTCTGATTTTAATAGTATATAAGTATGTTTGGTTTTTGACCTAATGCTTTTAATGATTTTTACCAAAGTACTGTATGGATATGCATCTGAGAGTATACAAAGGTCTGATGGAAGCAATTGCATTTGTACATGCTCCATAAATATAGTTGCTTCTCCTATGCTAAAATTTATTTTACAACCATTTTGTTTTTCAATAAGCATTTGATAGGCTTCCCTTGTTAATATATTTTCTTCCAAATAATTAATATTAATCATCTATTTAATTTATACAAATAAAACATATTCAATTAGGATTAAAAATGAATACTTTTACACTTTATCCTTTATGCTAATTAGAATTCATCCAGACAATCCTCAAGCTAGACAACTTGCTCAAGTAAAAGCCTGTTTAAAAAGTGGCGGTATTATTGCTTATCCCACTGATACCATCTATGGATTAGGTTGTGATATTTTTCATCCCGAAGCAATTGAGAAAATTTGTGCAATAAAAAAAGTTAATCCTGAAAAATCCAATTTGAGTTTTATCTGCTCCGATCTAAGTGATTTGAGTTTATATGCTAAAGCAATTGACAATTCATTGTTTAGAATTTTAAAGAAAGCCTTGCCAGGGCCTTTTACTTTTATTTTACCAGCAAGTAAACAAGTACCTAAAATCTTACAATCTAAAAAGAAAACCATTGGCCTGCGTATTCCTAATAACAACATTGCGCTCTCTATTATTAAAACATTAGGTCATCCTATTTTATCAGCTTCTTTTCCTGGTGATGCCATTGAAGATTACACTGATCCTGAAATTATTTACGCGCATTGGGGCAATCAAATTGATATGGTCATTGATGGTGGGATAGGGGGAGTGGTGCCTTCAACGGTTGTGGACTGTACCAGTGAAACTTATGAGGTAATTCGCCAAGGCGCTGGGGTATGGGATTATTAGTTGCTTAAAGCAATCATGTTTTTATTACACTCTATTATCTTTATTCCTCAATTTTTTATTTTCAAACTCATTCTTCCCTTGCCTATTGGTATTGCAAATCCAATGGTGGCGGTAAAATATTAAAGCTTTTTCGGTGTTCAAAACACAATCCATATTTTTCAATGGCTGCTCTATGTTTTGCAGTTCCATACCCTTTATTGTTATCCCAATCATAGTTTGGATATTGTAAATGTGCATTTTCCATATATGCATCACGTGCTGTTTTGGCTAAAATACTTGCTGCTGCAATATGAGCGTATTTACCATCCCCTTTTACAATGGTTTGATGGGGTATTTTTTTATAAGGATAAAATCGGTTGCCATCCACCGCAATAAATTGAGGACGCTTTTTTAATTGGTCTAAAGCCAAGTGCATGCATTTAATAGAGGCCTTTAAAATATTTGAGGCATCAATTTCGGCAGCAGTTTGTGATGCAATGGCCCAGGCAATGGCACTTTTTTTTATGATGGGCTCCAATTCCTGACGTTGTTTTTCGCTTAATTTTTTACTATCGTTTAACAGTGGATGATAAAAATTGGCGGGAAGTATAACAGCCGCGGCAAACACAGGACCTGCGTAGCAACCACGGCCGGCTTCGTCACAGCCGGCTTCCATCAACTGGTCCTGAAAATGATTTAATAAACTTGGCAAACTTTCTTTTTTTGGTCCTGTAAATTTAAGCGATCCACGCATTACTTGCTACCTTTGTGGACTATTCAATCTTATTAAAAAATGAGTGTGGAGTTAAAAGATTACAAATCAAGGGCAGTCGCCAACTGGTTATTATTGGGTGTGGCCATGACGGTTATTCAAATTGCACTGGGCGGCATTACCCGTTTAACTGGAAGCGGACTTTCTATTACCGAATGGGATGTGGTAACAGGTGCATTACCTCCAATGAGTGATGCTCATTGGCAGGAATTATTTGCAAAATATAAAACCACTCCACAATTTCAGTTATTGAATTTTGATTTCACTCTTTCCAATTTTAAATTTATTTTTTTCTGGGAATGGTTTCATCGATTATGGGCTAGGAGTATTGGCTTGGTTTTTGCCATTGGCTTTATTTATTTTTTAGTGAAGCAATATTTTAAACCAAGAATGATTAAGCCTTTGCTGGTTTTGTTTTTACTAGGTGCTTTGCAAGGTGCAATAGGTTGGATAATGGTAGCCAGTGGATTAGAAGGAGATGCAGTATATGTGAAACCTACACGCTTGGCATTACATTTTATATTTGCCTTGGGATTACTTGCCTACACGTATTGGTTTGCTTTGTCATTAAAAGCAAATGCTATTGAAAAAAACACCATCAGTCCAGCAGCGCAAACTAAATTTACGGGCATTCGTAAATGGGCATGGGTTGTTGTTGTTATTTTATTTTTTCAATTAATTTATGGTGCTTTAATGGCAGGACATAAAGCTGCAAATGTAGCCAGCACTTGGCCAACCATAAATGGACAATGGATTCCGTCGGGCTTAACAAGCAAAGATTCTTTTTTACTAAACGCAGTTAACAATACAATTTGGATTCATTTTGTACATAGAGGGTTGGCTTATATTTTATTAGCAGTAATAATATTTTGGTCAACTCAAATGACTAAACTTAGAGGCAATTTATTTTGGAGTAAAATTAAAATGTTCCCCTTGTTATTGGTTGGTGTTCAAGTATTACTAGGCGTGCTAACCATACTTTCAAGTACATCTATCGTACCGGGTGTGTGGGCTAAATTTGAATGGTTTGCACAAATACATCAATTGGTAGGCATGTTGTTATTATTAAGTGTGGTTAATATTATTTATGCTACCAAAAACATAAGTAAGTAGAAATAAATTATATGTTATTTTATGAACAGAGACATTTCAAGCATCAGAAAAGATTATCAACTAGCTTCTCTTGACGAAGCTTCTACAGCTTCCAATCCAATGGATCAATTTGAACAATGGTGGGAGGAAGCCATACAAAGTAATATTGACGAAGTAAATGCTTTTACCTTATCTACCATTGGTTTAAATGGCGCGCCGCAGGCGCGTGTTGTTTTATTAAAAGGATTTACACCATCAGGCTTTATTTTTTATACCAATTATGAAAGCAACAAAGGAAAAGAAATAGAAGCCAATCCAAATGTGGCCATGAACTTTTTTTGGAAGGAATTAGAAAGACAAGTGCGCATAACAGGTACCATAAAAAAAGTGAGTACAGAGGATAGTGAAAAATATTTTCATTCGCGCCCCATTGGAAGTCAAGTAGGGGCTTGGTCTTCGCCCCAAAGTCAGGTCATACCTGATAGAACCTATTTGGAAAACTTAATGAATGAGAACTTAGAAAAATACAAAGAAGGCAATGTGCCTTTGCCTCCACATTGGGGTGGGTATATCATACATCCAACGAATATTGAATTTTGGCAGGGGCGAAGCTCTCGCTTGCATGATCGTTTGCATTATAGTTTACAAGCCGATCATAGCTGGACAAAAGTGCGTTTAGCGCCTTAGCTTTCGATTTTCCTCCAAGTTGATGGAATAATTATTTTATACCCTGTCAAACTAATCATTTCTTCTTCAAGCTGAGATTCAACTAGTTTTTTTCTGCCAATTACAAACGAGCCTTTAGCTGCAATTGCTAAAACCTTATTATGTCTTTTTGGAGGGAATGCGATTAAAACTCTTTTATCTTTAAAAATTGAATGTACTTCTCTTATTGGTGGAATCAAATCTGTGTCCCCCGAAATAAGCATTGCAATATCATATTTATTTTTGTAAGCATCTATGATGATTGATGTTGCAATATTAACATCTGTCATTTTTTCCTTTGCCGATTTCCAAATATGCCCACATCTTTTGCATATGACCTTGCCATCTTGGTAATTACCATAAATAATTTTAATTCCTATACTTTCTAAGGCATCAATATATAATGATTGTCTTTTTTGCTTATCAGGATTATTACTAACTCTGCTTGTAAAATACTTTACTTCTATTAATTCTTGGTTCGGTTTTAAAAGATTTTCTACTAAGAGTTTCAGATTGAGCCATTTACAGTAGTTAAATCCTGCCTCCACAATTCCGAAATACAAATTGAATCCATCTATATAGGCAATTACTTTTTCCTTTGTCTCAATATTATTGATCATTTTAATTTAATTAGTATACATTTGTATTCACGAACCGCACCAAGGATAGGATCCTCGGTCTGACGCCTCTTCATTGAGGCGTTTCTTTTTTAAAGTTCACTATACTAATTGGTATTAATTAAATTTTTAATCGAAAGTTATTCGTTCGTTTATTTCTATAGACCACGAACAAAAAAAGAGCTTCAGAAATGAAACTCTTTTTTTGTAAGTCTTTATTTTTTTAAATATTATTTTATCCTTTACGTGCTATTACTTTTTTTGCAGCCTCTACAATGTTCACTGCATCTAATCCATACTTTGTTAATAATTGATTGGGCGTTCCACTCTCACCAAATGTGTCTTTGGTTCCAACAAACTCCTGAGGCACTGGACAATTTTTTGCAGCTACTTGTGCTACTACATCTCCCATACCACCAATAATATTATGTTCTTCGGCCGTGACAACACAACCTGTTTTTTGTAAACTCTTAATAATCGCTGCTTCGTCCAATGGCTTAATGGTGTGTAGGTTTATTACTTCTACACTTATGCCTTGTTCTTCTAATTGCTTTCCTGCTTCTATTGCTTTCCATACCAAGTGTCCACAAGCAATGATTGTAACATCTGTTCCTTCTGCTAATATTTGTGCCTTACCAATTTCAAAATCACTTCCGTCCTCTTTTGTAAAGTTGGGCCATTTAGGACGACCAAAACGTAAATAAACCGGGCCATGATAACTAGCCACTGCTTTTGTTGCAGCTTTAGTTTGGTTATAATCACATGGGACAATCACGGTCATACCAGGTAACATTTTCATTAATCCTATATCCTCTAAAATTTGGTGTGTTGCACCATCTTCTCCTAAAGTTAATCCTGCGTGAGAAGCACAGATTTTTACATTCTTATCCGAGTAAGCAACAGATTGTCTGATTTGATCATAAACACGACCTGTACTAAATCCAGCAAAAGTAGTGGTGTAAGGAATTTTACCACCAATGGTTAAACCTGCAGCAATACCAATCATGTTGGCTTCGGCAATACCTACTTCTATAAAACGGTCGGGCATCTCTTTCATTAAGGGACCTAATTTAAAAGAACCTGCTAAGTCCGCAGTTAAAACAACTACGTCTTTATTTTCTCTAGCAATTTCTAAGATACCATCTCCAAATCCGGCTCTGGTTTCTTTTTCGTTTTGTGCTACAATGTCTTTTACGTTCATAAGGGATAAGTTTTGCTTTTGAGCAGTAATTTAAATGGGGGTATCCGTTTAGTTTTCAAAAGTGGAATAAAAGTAGGGTGTCTTTGCTTCAAACTCAGCGCTACAAGTATCTACCATTTTATAAACACGTGTAATACCTAAAGCCTTACGTTTTTCATACACTGCATCGTCATTGGTATTACCATGTAATAGTTTTGCAATTTGCATATCGCTAAATCCATGCTTCTTTGCTTCTTTTAAGGTTTCAGTTGGCAAAGTTTCCAAGGTATGCTTCATTAATTCTTTTTCAATATCGCAAATGATTCTTATTTGATACAAGAACCAATTGTCAATGCCCGTTGCAGCTGCAATGGAACGCACCGTAGATCCTTGCATTAAGGCATCTTTGATACGGAAGATACGATCCCATTTTGGTGTCTTAATATATTCCATTAAGTCTTCGTTCTTCATTAAACTCTTTCCATAGTATCCTAATCCTATTGCTTCGTTTTCTAAACTTTGACAAGCTTTTTGGATCGCCTCTGTAAAGCTACGACCAATGGCCATTACTTCACCCACACTTTTCATTTGTAATCCCAAGGTGTCATTGGCTCCTTTGAATTTATCAAAATTCCAACGAGGTACTTTTACAATTACATAATCCAAAGCAGGTTCAAAATAGGCAGAAGTAGTTTGTGTAATTTGATTTTTCAATTCATCTAAATGATAACCTATGGCCAACTTCGCTGCAATTTTTGCAATTGGGTAACCAGTTGCTTTAGAGGCGAGTGCAGAAGAGCGAGAAACACGTGGATTAATTTCCACAGCGATTAATTCTTCGGTTGCAGGGTTGAGTGCAAACTGCACGTTACAACCTCCAGAGAAATTTCCTAAACTGCGCATCATGAGCATTGCTTTATTACGCATTTCCTGAAACGCTGTATCACTCAATGTCATCGCAGGTGCAACCGTAATAGAATCTCCTGTATGCACACCCATTGGATCTAAATTTTCAACGGTACATATAATTACAACATTATCGGCCTGATCTCTTAATAATTCTAATTCATATTCCTTCCATCCCAATACTGCTTTTTCTACCAATACTTCATGCATGGGTGAAGCTTTCAAACCTTTTTCTAATGCAGCATCTAATTCACTTGCATCATGTACAAATCCGCCACCGGTGCCACCTAATGTAAAAGAAGGTCGTATCACTAATGGGAATCCTATTCTTTGTGCAATTTCTTTTCCTTCTAAAAAACTATTCGCTACTTGGCTTGGCGCAACGGCCATTCCAATTTTCACCATTAACTGTCTAAACTTTTCTCTGTCTTCTGCAGTATTAATGGCTGCAACATCCACTCCAATCATTCTACAATTGTATTGCTCCCAAATGCCCAATTCATCCGCTTCCTTACATAAGTTCAATGCAGTTTGTCCGCCCATGGTTGGAAGCACGGCATCAATTTGATTTTCTTGTAAAATTTGTTCAAGACTTTCAATCGTTAATGGCAATAAATAAACCTTATCAGCCATCATTGGATCGGTCATGATGGTAGCGGGGTTACTATTAATTAAAATTACTTTGATCCCTTCCTCTCTTAAGGAACGAGCTGCTTGGGAACCGGAATAATCAAACTCGCAGGCTTGTCCAATAATGATGGGTCCAGAACCTACAATTAATACGGATTTAATGGATGTGTCTCTAGGCATGGCTACAAAAATATAAATTGCGCAAATCTACTAAAAATGGGTCGCATTTTATCGCTTTTTAAGGCTAAACATTTTTCTGCTTTTTAAATCCTATCTTCACCGTAATTCAAGTATTATGGCAGTTATCAAAGAAGGGGCTAAAGCGCCCGCATTTAAAGGGGTAGACCAACATGGGAAAACAGTGGCTTTGGCCGATTTTAAAGGTCAAAAAGTAGTTTTATACTTTTATCCAAAGGATGATACACCGGGTTGTACGGCGCAGGCCTGCAATTTGCGCGATAATTATAAGAAATTGATGAAGAAGGGCTTACAAGTGTTAGGGGTGAGTGTGGACTCAGTGGCTTCTCACGTTAAATTTATCACTAAATACGATTTACCCTTTTCATTAATCGCGGACGAGGATAAAAAAATTGTAGATAAATACAATTTATGGGGCCAAAAGAAATTTATGGGCCGCACTTATATGGGCACGACTCGTACTACTTTTTTGATAGATGAAGCTGGTATCGTTCAACATATTATCGAAAAGCCTGATACCAAAGACCATACAGCTGAAATTTTGGAAATTAGTGGTTGGTAAAATAGCTAGTTAGGCTTTTTTACTTGGTACAAAGACTATTTATTTTTTTTAATTGTCAATAATCGCATTTAAAATACGTATATGACCACTTGTCTATAAAGGTTGAGAACTCGTCTATTTTCTATTTATACAATTCATTTAAAAACTTCATAAAAAAATTTATTTTATATAATTCTTACGATTAGAATCTATTACATATAACAATATATAGATTCTTGTATTTTTCGTAAAATAAATAACAATAAATTAGATTATTTTCTAATTATAATTGGAGGCTTAAGTCTATGCCACTATATTTGATATATATACTCAAATAATGAAGGCATTTAAATTATCATTCAGCAAACTACTTATTATTTTATTGGTAGCCACTGCACCGCAGTTTTTGTCTGCTCAAAAACTAAATTCTAACCCAAAATCTTATCTAAAGGGAAAATTCAATGGTATTTACCTTTTTGCAGGACTGGATTTAGCAAAGCAAAATATTGCAACGGGGAATTATAGTTCAGCATTTAACTACAATTTATCCAATTACAACAACAACGCATTTAAACCAGGTTTTTTTGCAGGCATCAGTGCGCAAACTAACTACAAGCAAAACCATGCGTATTCATTTGATTTGGGTATTCACCGTATGTCTACTGGAACCAATTATAAAGAGTCCATTGCTTTACAACCTTTCTTAGGCACCTATTCTAATTTTAAAGCAGACAATGTTTTTTGGATGCTAAACACGGCAGTACATTATAAAACTGTTTTAAATATTTCGGATACTAGTAAATTTAAATTTAGATTAGTTTTAGGACCAAGTTTAGATACTCGTTTATCAAATGTATCTGAGGATAATATTGCACATAGCAACTACCACCGTTTTGTTTTAAAAGGTGATATTGGACTTGAGTTTACTAACAGAACTTACTACACTTTTTTCCTTCATTACAAGCAAGGGGTTACTTCATTTACCGCAGCACCAATCAATACTAATTTAAACAGTTTTGATTTTGGCATGCTTGTTAAAGCAAGTGATTTCTTTTAAATATAAAAATCAACTATGAAAATAATTAAATTTTTTACCATCACTGCTTTGCTTATTGTAGGCTTAAACGCTTGTAGTAAAGATGAAACCACAGCCGAGTTAAATGTGGCTAAAAATATGATCTCAGATAAAACATGGTATTTGGATTTTAGTATTACCAATAATGTTACAAAATCCTACGTAGGCCAAACCACTTACTTTATTAATTTTTTAAAAAGTGGCCAAACCAAAGACTCTGATGGAATTAGCGGAACTTATACCGTCCAAAAGCCAAATACTACTATGCAAGTTTATGTGATAGCTAGCACTATTTCAGGCGCGCAAGCAAATTATACTTATGATATTGAATCTATTGGTAGTCAAAATTTGATTTTATCCTACACAAAAAATGGGTTAAAAACTCAATTATATTATAGTGCAAAATGAGTAAGTATAAACAAATAAGCATAACGGGCTTTGCATTGTTTTTATGTTTGCTATTAAGCACTAATACTCAAGCGCAGTTGATTCCTGCATTTAATATGAGCAGTGTGGGTATCA
>Ga0114962_10005241_pt1 | contig 10173 bp, 9 predicted proteins | sample C_130820_MF_Meta_FD_87017 | JGI IMG/M metagenome (GOLD analysis project Ga0114962, IMG submission 87017) | Freshwater microbial communities from Lake Croche, Canada to study carbon cycling - C_130820_MF_MetaG | ecosystem: Environmental > Aquatic > Freshwater > Lake | place: Lake Croche, Canada...
CGCTTGTTCAGAATCCAAGCCAGATGCTGAGCCCAAGTACAAACCTATTCCCGAAAAGAAGACCGAGAACAAAGGCGACCCCGACACATTTGATCGTCGGGTGCAAGCGGTCATGAACGAAGGTTCACAAAGCCAAGAGGGCCAAGCAGAAGCGCCTAAAGCCTCTAAGGCCAGACCACCCAACTCGGGAAAAGAGCCCATGGTGTTACTCGACACGCAAAACCGCCCCTTGGGTGAGGTGGTTCATCACAAAGACAAAATGGATTACTACGAATGCAAGGGCATTATTGCGCCTTGGTTTCAAGAGTTGCTTGTGGCTGAAATGAACTACTTTAATGAGTTGGCTGACTTGCCATTTGTGCGTTCTGAAAACTGTATCGTGACTTACGGTACAGACAAAAGCTTGACACCAGGGCGAATTGGGGTGCAATTCTTCGAAACCCGTAAAGAGTTTGACAAGTGTGTTCGCAACGATTTTTGCCCTATTTTTCGCACCGTCAATTTTGTGCCTATCAATAAATCTTTGATGCGCTCTTACTTTCTCTCCAACACCAATTCCAAAGAAATTTTCCAGCACTGCGTCACCGACATCGGTAAATGGCATCGCAACTCCACCTGCTACACCATCGATTGATTGCGCAAAATATTCTCAAGACTTGGCTTTTGCCGTCGATTAACTGGGTGTCACCTCTTTTGTGAGTTATGAATAAACTGCGCTTTATTGTTTTAACTGTCTTTTTGCTGAGCCTTCAGGGCATCGGGCTAAGCCCTGTGTGGGCTAACGATCCACCGCCTGCAGACTCCCATGGCGCTCCCGCCAAAGACGCCCACGGCGCGCCCCCCAAAGCCGACAAACCTACCCGAACCTTTGAAGGGCAAGAGCCGTTGTTTTACTTCGACTCTAAGCGACGCCCCTATATCGAACCCTTCCATAAAACCGACGAGGAAGAGTATTTTGTTTGCCGAGGCGTGATTGGCGAATGGTTTCGTCAATTGATGGCAGAAGAAGCCAATATGCTGGCCGCCAAAGACGGGCTCAACCCTGTCACGGGATCGACTTGCGCTGTGCGCTTGGTCGCAACCCATTCAGGTAAGAAGTTACCTATTGTTTCGGTGGAGTTGTATGTCAATTCCAGCGTCATGCGAAGCTGCATATTGGGAGAGTCCTGCCCCCAGTCACGCACCGTGATCATGTATGTGCTGGACAAAACGCTTTACCGCAGTTATTTCATCACTGACCATGAACGAAAAATTCGCCGCTCTTATTGCTTAGACAACAAAAGCAAAATATTGGCCAAAGAAGAATGTTGGAACCATTTCTTTGACAAAGCCGCTAAAGAGAAACCCAAAGACGATCACTGAAAACAATAAGTTATTGGCCTGACCGGAGGGGATCGAACCCCCGACCCACAGCTTAGAAGGCTGTTGCTCTATCCAACTGAGCTACGGTCAGAATACAAGAAAAAAGGCCCCGAAGGGCCTTTTTATAGTGTGGTCGGGGCGATAGGATTCGAACCTACGACCCTCTGGTCCCAAACCAGATGCGCTACCAGACTGCGCTACACCCCGAAGCGTGAATTCTACTCGACCCTCAGGCCCAAACTTGAGCGTTCTTGAAATCTGCATTTTGTTGCATTCATCAGTAAGCAATAATCTGCACTTATGAATGCCAGTCCCCGTGCACACCAAAGTCCTCTGCCTACCTTGGAAATTCCCCGCATTTATAACGCCGCGCAAGATTTGCTTTCGCGCCATTCGCAGCGACAACTGAAAACGGCTTATACAGACGCAAGCACTGGGGACACACTCACCTTTGGGCAACTTAATGATCAAGCCTACCGTTTCGCACAAGGCTTGCTTGACCAAGGGTTTCAGCAAGAGCAGCGGGTATTGCTGTGCATGCACGATGGCTTGCTTTGGCCGGTGGCGTTTTTAGGCTGCATCTTGGCGGGGGTGATACCGATTGCGGTGAATACCTTGCTCACGCCGCAAGACTATGCCTATATGTTGCAAGACTCTAGAGCGCAAGGCTTGGTGGTCTCAGAGGCTTTGTGGCCGCAGTTTGCACAGGCGCTTGCCAGCAAAGCATCACAACCCAAAGTATTTTGGGATTCACCTGACACCACCGAGCAAGGCATCAGCATTGCGCACATGCTCAAGTCCTCTGAGCCCATTGCCGCTTGCGCGCCCACTTTGGCAGATGATGTGTGTTTCTGGTTGTACTCCAGTGGCTCTACAGGCTCGCCCAAAGGCACATTGCATTTGCACAGCCACATCATTCAAACGGCGCATCTGTATGGGCGAGACGTACTGGGCCTAGATGAAAACGATGTGGTGTTTTCAGCCGCCAAACTTTTCTTTGCTTATGGCTTGGGTAATGCCCTGAGTTTTCCCTTGGCACATGGTGCCACCACGGTGCTGTTGAACAAAAGAGCCACACCTGCCGATGTGTTTGGCGTACTCAAGACCTATCAACCTACTGTGTTTTACGGGGTGCCCACATTGTTTGCCAGCCTGCTCGCAGATGCAGATCGCCCTGCTGCCAAAGACTTGAATTTGCGGGTGTGCACCAGCGCAGGAGAAGCCCTGCCCGCAGAAATTGGCAAGCGCTGGCAGGCCGAATTTGGCGTGGATATTTTGGATGGCATTGGCTCGACCGAAATGCTGCATATCTTTTTATCCAACCGCCCTGGGCGCGTGCGCTACGGCACAACCGGTGAAGTGGTGCCTGGCTACGCCTTGCGCTTGGTGAATGACGAGGGACTTGCCTGCGCTGCAGGTGAGTTGGGTGAACTCCACATCCAAGGCCCCACATCGGCCATCATGTATTGGAATAACCGCGAAAAAACCAAACACACTTTTGCAGGCGAGTGGACGCGAAGCGGCGATAAATACAGTTGCGACAGCGATGGTTTTTACACTTACGGCGGGCGCAGTGACGATATGTTGAAAGTCGGGGGTATTTATGTGTCGCCTTTTGAAGTTGAAGCTTCGCTGATGACGCATGCGGGTGTTTTAGAAGCTGCCGTCATTGGGGTGGATGATGAACAAGGCTTGACCAAACCCAAAGCATTTGTGGTGTGCAAGCCAGGCCAATCCATCACGGCAGATGCGCTTAAACTTCACGTCAAATCGCAACTTGCCCCCTACAAATACCCTCGTTGGATAGAGTTTGTGAATGAATTACCCAAAACAGCTACGGGCAAAATACAACGCTTTAAACTGCGTGCAGTTTCAACATAAGACCTCAAATCAGGAGAATGTCATGGCCTCACGCCGACAATTGCTTACACACTCAGCCGCCATCGTAGGCGCCGCGTCTTCTGGCTGGTTATTGCCTGCGTATGCGCAAAACACCAAGCTGCGCATTGGCTTGATGCTGCCTTACACAGGCACCTTCACTCAACTGGGTGTGGCCATCGACAACGGCTTTCGCATGGCGTTGCAAGATGCCGGTGGCAAAGTCGGTGGGCGCGAGATTGAGTTTTTTAAAGTGGATGACGAGTCTGAGCCGTCTAAGGGCGTTGAAAACGCCAGCAAACTGGTGCAACGCGACAAAGTGGATGTGTTGATTGGCACGGTTCATTCGGGTGTGCAAATGGGCATACACAAAGTGGCTCGTGAAACCGGCGTGCTCAACATCATTCCCAATGCAGGCATGCACGCCGCCACCCGCGCCCTGTGCGCACCCAATGTGTTTCGCACCTCTTTCACCAATGGTCAAACCACGCAAGCCTTGGGCAAAGTGATGGTCGACAAGGGACATAAAAAAGCGGTTTGGATCACTTGGAAATACGCCGCAGGTGACGAGGCCGGTGAAGGCTTCAAAGAGGGGTTCACCGCTGCAGGTGGCACCATCGTCAAAGAGCTGGGCCTGCCCTTCCCCAACGTCGAGTTCCAAGCCCTGCTCACAGAAATTGCCTCCATCAAACCAGACGCTGTGGCTTGCTTTTTCTCCGGCGGTGGCGCGTCCAAATTCATACGCGACTACGCCGCAGCGGGTTTGGCTGGCAAGATTCCTTTGTACGGATCAGGTTTTCTCACCGAAGGCTTGCTGGATGATGAGCTGGCGCCCTCAGCCCAAGGCATCATGACTACGCTGCACTACAGCGCTTCGCTGGCGACAAAACGAAACGAGGCATTCCGCTTGGCCTATGCAAAAACCTACAAAATGCAACCCGATGTGTTTGCGGTGCAAGGCTATGACGCGGGCTTGCTGTTGCTGCAAGGCGCTGCAGCGGTGAACGGCGACTTGTCGAATAAAAAAGCGCTGTATGCCGCCATGGAGGGGGCCGTCATTGACAGCCCACGCGGCAAATGGACCATGAGCAAAGCACACAACCCCGTGCAAGACATCTATTTGCGGGTCGTCAAAGGCAAAGAAAACGTGGTCTTGGGCGTGGCCGCCAAAGCCGTGTCCGATTCAGGCGCCGGTTGCAAGTTGGGTTGATGGACCTCGCTAATTTTTTCATTCAACTGCTCAACAGTGTTCAATACGGCTTGCTGCTGTTCTTGCTGGCAGCGGGCCTGACCTTGATTTTTGGCATCATGGGCGTGGTCAATTTGGCCCACGGCGCTTTTTACATGCTGGGCGCTTACATGGCTTATGCCTTTACCGCTGCTTGGGGCAATTTGGCCTTGGCCATTGCGGTGGGCACGCTGCTCAGCGTGGTCTTTGGCTGGTTGTTAGAAAAAATCTTGTTTCGACATTTTTATCACCGCAGCCACCTCGATCAAGTCTTGCTCACCTTTGGGCTGATTTATATTTTTGAAGAACTGCGCTCCATGCTTTGGGGTGACGATGTTCATAACGTGGCCATTCCTGCCGCCCTAGACTGGTCTGTCCAACTCACCGACAACTTGTCTTACCCCGCCTACCGATTGTTCATGCTGGCCATGTGCGCGGCCTTGGCTTTGGCACTGTGGTTCATGATCAGCAAAACCAAACTCGGCATGAAAATTCGCGCCGGTGCTTTCAACAGCGACATGGCGCAGTCTTTGGGCATCAACATTGTTCGCCTGCATTCTTTGGTGTTTGCCATGGGCGTGGCTTTGGCGGCCTTGGGTGGCATGCTCATTTCTCCGCTCTCCAGCGTCTATCCGCACATGGGTGCCCAAGTGCTGATCATGTGTTTTGTGGTGGTGGTGATTGGCGGCATAGGCTCGGTACGCGGCGCGCTGACCGCTGCCTTGTTAGTGGGTTTGGTAGATACCTTTGGCAAAGTGTTGCTGCCCCAATTCGCTAGCATGTTGGTGTATGTGCTCATGGCCTTGGTCTTGCTCTACAAACCAGAAGGCTTGTTCAAACAATGAGTACCCCTCAAGGCCACTTGGAAACTCTGCCGCGCAGCGTGCAATTGCTCATGGGCTTGGGCTTGATTGCTTTGCTGGCCTTCCCCTTCGTGGGCCAAGATTTTTATATACAAATGGTCACGCGCATGATGATTTTGGCCATCTTCGCCATGAGTTTGGATTTGCTGCAAGGCATCACCGGTCTGGTGTCGTTGGGGCATGCGGCCTACTTTGGTTTGGCGGGCTATGTGTTGGCTTTTTTGTCACCCGCCGATGCGCCTGCCAGTTGGCTCATCACCCTGCCCTTGGCCATACTGGGTTCGGCCTTGGTGGCCTTGTTGATTGGTTTTTTTGTGGTTCGCACCCAAGGCATTTATTTCATCATGGTGACCATGGCTTTCGCCCAAATGGTCTATTTCCTATTTTTCGACAACAAGGTTTTGGGCGGCTCGGACGGCCTGTATATCAATGTGCGTCCTGCAGGTGGGGGTTTGGATTTTGAGAACAAGTTGGTGCTGTATTTCTTTACCTTGGCTTGCTTGGTGCTTACCTATTTCTTTTTGCGACGCTTGCTGTGGAGCCCGTTTGGGCGCACGCTCAATGGCATTCGCTTGAACGAACACCGCACCCAAGCACTGGGCTACAACAGCTTCAATTACAAACTCACCGCATTCACTTTGGCAGGGGCGCTGGCAGGTTTAGCGGGGTACTTGTGGGCGGCGCAATCTGGCTATGTCAACCCCGAGTTGATGGGCTTTCACATGAGCGCACACGCCATCATGATGGTTATTTTGGGTGGCATGGGCAATGTGGCAGGTGCCTTGATAGGTGCTTTTGGTTTCGAGTTGTTCTTGCATTTTTTCAAAGACCTGCCCAAAGTGGGCGAGTTCGATTTGGGCAAACACTGGCAGCTGTGGATGGGTTCACTCATCGTGCTGGTGGTCATCATGGCACCACAAGGTTTGATGGGCTTGTTGCGGCCCAAAGGTGCTGACCATGAGTAATGCTTTGTTAGAAGCCAAGCAGTTGTCCAAACGCTTTGGCGGCTTGCTGGCTGTCAACGATGTGTCGCTGTCTTTGTACAAAGACCAGCTGCATGCGGTGATTGGCCCCAATGGCGCGGGTAAAACCACCCTCACCCATTTGCTCAGCGGTGACATAGCTGCCAGCAGCGGCGAGTTGTGGCTCAAGGGGCAAGCCGTGACCGGTTATCCGCATCACCGTTTGTCTTTGCAAGGCTTGGGCCGCAGCTACCAAAAAACCAATGTGTTTTTGCCGCTCACAGTTTGGGAAAACCTCATGCTGGCTGCGCAAGCCAAAGACGCCTTGGCTCCCTTTAACCCCTTGTCTTGGATGGGTCGCGCCGAAGGCAAACCCAGCGTGGTGGCCCGAGCTGAACGCGCTCTGGTTTTGGCCGGCTTATCTGCATCCAAAAACAGCGCGGCAGCGATTCTGAGCCACGGCATTCAGCGGCAACTTGAAATCGCCATGGTTTTAGCCACCGAACCCATCGTGCTGCTGCTGGATGAACCCTTGGCCGGCATGGGTGCGGCCGAAGCCGAAACCATGGTGGAACTGCTACACAATTTGAAGAAAGAACACGCCCTGATGTTGGTCGAACACGACATGGACGCGGTGTTCGCCTTGGCTGATGTGTTGACCGTGATGGTCAACGGTACGGTGATTGCCAGCGGCACACCCGATGCCATTCGCCATGATGCCAAGGTACAAGCGGCTTACTTGGGTGAGGCCACAGCATGAGCAACGCTTTGCTAGAAGTGCGCGGCCTCAACAGCTATTACGGTGCCAGCCATGTGCTGCGCAATTTAGATTTTCGGGTTGAGCGCGGGCAGGCTGTGGGCCTGATGGGTCGCAACGGCATGGGCAAATCCACTTTGCTCAAAAGCATCATGGGCTTGGTCCAACCTCGCAGTGGCAGCATCGCGTTTCAAGGCGCGCCCATTCACGGACAAACACCTTATGCGATTGCCAAGCAAGGCATGGCTTATGTGCCCGAAGGGCGCGGTATTTTTGGCAACTTGAGCGTGCATGAAAACTTGGTGATGGCGGCGCGTGCGGGCCTGCGTGGTCAGCAAGACTGGACTTACCAACGGGTGTTAGACACTTTTCCGCGCTTGGGCGAACGCTTGAGCCACGGGGGGCAGCAACTCAGCGGCGGCGAACAGCAAATGCTCAGTATTGGTCGGGCCCTCATGACCAACCCCGATCTGTTGCTGCTCGACGAAGCCACCGAAGGTCTAGCGCCACTCATTGCATTAGAAATTTGGCGTATGTGCGCACTGGTAGCCAAGTCGGGTATCAGCACGGTGATCGTGGACAAGAACTGGCAGCATGTCACCCAAATCACGCAACACAATGTCATCTTGGTCAAAGGTGAAGCCGTGTTCCAAGGATCTAGCCAGCAGCTACTGAGCCAGCCTGACATCATGCACCAACATCTCGGCGTTTGAAGCCATGAGCACAAGCAGTACACAAGTGGCCATTATTGGCGCCGGTCCTTCGGGCTTGTTGTTGGGCGCCTTGCTTCACAAAGCCGGTATCGATCACGTCATCATTGAGCGGCAAAGCCCCGACTATGTGCTGGGCCGCATACGTGCAGGCATTTTGGAACAAGGCACGGTTGATTTGCTGCACGAGGCCGGTGTGGGAGATGGCGTCGCGCAAGGCGGCATTGTTCATCACAGCATAGAGTTGGTTTTCAAAAACACGCGTCACCCGATTGATGTGACCCGCCTGACCAATGGCAAAGTCGTCACCGCCTACGGTCAAACTGAAGTCACCAAAGACCTGATGCAGCAACGCACACGCTTGGGTCTGCCAACGGTTTACAGCGCGGAGGATGTCAGCTTGCATGACTTTGAAGGCCACACACCGCAAGTGCGCTATGTGAAAGACGGCGCGGCCCATGTGATCAACTGTGAATTCATTGCCGGCTGCGATGGTTTCCATGGCGTGGCCAGAGCCAGTGTTCCCAAGGACGCGATTACCGAGTATGAAAAGGTTTACCCCTTTGGCTGGTTGGGTGTGTTGGCCGATGTGCCGCCTGTTTCTACCCACGCGATTGTGTATGCCAACAGCGACCGAGGTTTTGCGCTTTGCTCCATGCGCAGCCTAACGCGCAGTCGCTATTACGTGCAATGCCCCATGAGCGACAAAGTGCAAGACTGGAGCGACCAACGCTTTTGGGATGAAATTCGACTGCGCTTAGACCCTGAGATGGCCCAACGCATGGTGACGGGCCCTGCCATTGAAAAAAGCATTGCCCCGCTTCGCAGTTTTGTGGCCGAGCCCATGCGCTTTGGCAGCTTATTCTTGGCAGGCGACGCAGCCCACATCGTGCCGCCCACAGGTGCCAAGGGTTTGAATTTGGCAGCAGGCGATGTGAAATACCTCAGCAGCGCATTGATAGAGTATTTCAAAGAGAAAAGTGATGCGGGCATCAACCACTATTCGCAACGCGCTTTGTCGCGCATTTGGCGGGCTGAACGCTTTTCTTGGTGGCTCACCTCTTTGATGCACCGCTTTCCTGACAGCGAAGGCTTTGGTCAAAAAATGCAAGAAGCCGAACTGGAGTATTTGGTCCACAGCGAAGCCTTGTCCACATCTTTGGCTGAAAACTATGTGGGCTTGCCTTTGAATTTTGGCTAGAAAAATTAAAAAAATGTCCCAAGAAAAACCCCGCTTTCAAGCCACTTACAAAACCTTGTCTGGCGTGCGCATTTTGAGCGTGGCACTCAATCTGCCGGGCCCTGCCACCTTGATGCGCTTAGCCGACATGGGCGCCAAATGCACCAAGCTCGAACCCTTGCCGCACGTGGGTTCACCCAAAGGAACGACCTCAGACCCCATGGGGCTTTACGCTCCACATGCTTACAAGCAGCTGCATGCGGGTGTGAAAGTGGTGCAAGCCGACCTCAAAACCGACAAGGGACAAGCTCAGTTACACAAACTTTTGGCGCAGACTGATGTGCTGCTGACCTCGTTTCGCCCTTCAGCTTTAAAGAAGCTGGGGCTGGCGTGGGCAGATTTGCATACCCAATTTCCGACATTGAATATGGTGAGCATCGTGGGTTCTTCGGGGGCCGGCGCGGAAATACCGGGTCACGACCTGACCTACCTCGCCAGCAACGATTTGGTCAGCGACCTGAGTTTGCCCGCCAGTCTGTTTGCCGACATGGCCGGTTCGCTGCAGGCCAGTGAAGCTGTGCTCAAAGTGCTTTGGCAACGCGCCAAGCCTGGTCGCTCCAGCGGAAAAGGTGTTTTTCATGAGGTTGCACTGGAAGACGCAGCGGCTTTTCTGGCACTACCCCGACACTGGGGACTGACAGCTTCTAAGGGATATGTGGGCGGCGCCCATGCGGGCTATCAGGTGTACGCATGCGCCAATGGCCGTGTGGCCGTGGCCGCGCTAGAGCCGCACTTTGCTACCAAATTGCTTGAAGTGGCTGGTTTGGCTCAGGCAAAAAAACCTTTGAATTTAAAAGCCTCTGAGTCTCGCGACCCCATGCTTATGCCCGCCACCAAGACCCGCTTGGCCGTTTTCTTTGCCGGACTCACGCGCAAACAGCTGACGACGCTGGCACAACAACACGATCTGCCCTTGGTGAGTTTGCCAGCCGCATAAAGTGTCGGAATCGCTGGCATTTATTTTGCTTTTCCTTAGAACATTTTCATTTCAAGGAATTCAACATGACACCCTACACCACCTTGGTTATCAACACGCCCAGCTTGTCTCCACAAGAAGTGATCGCCAAAGCTGAGCAATTGGACCATGCTGGCCAAACCCATGAAGCTTTAGAGCTATATCGCCAATGGTTGAAAAATGACCGCACCCATAGCAAATACTCTGTGTGGTTCAAC
>Ga0114962_10005250_pt1 | contig 10161 bp, 12 predicted proteins | sample C_130820_MF_Meta_FD_87017 | JGI IMG/M metagenome (GOLD analysis project Ga0114962, IMG submission 87017) | Freshwater microbial communities from Lake Croche, Canada to study carbon cycling - C_130820_MF_MetaG | ecosystem: Environmental > Aquatic > Freshwater > Lake | place: Lake Croche, Canada...
AAAAAGCCTTCGCTATTTCCATCTAAGTCAATCATACCTTTTTTATGTTTGACGTTATCCATGTGTGAGGGTAATTCTATAGCCATATGTTTATTTAAAAGCTTCGTTGTATAAGTCAATGTATTCCTTAACTTCTCTTTGAGAAATTTCTAAATTTTTAGCAATAATAGGAATATTTTCGTCTTCTTTTTCTTCTTCTGATTTTACTTTTTTAATATAATTAATTCGTTTCTTTTTTACTCTTGGTAAAATATTAAAAACATAATTATATTGATCTTGTTTTAATGTAAAAAGTTCCTTTTGTCTATTTGTGGTTTCGTTGATAATTTGAGCCAAGTCGGGAGAATACATAGAACACCAACGATTAAGCATATACAAATTGAATTGAGTTTCTTCTTCATTCAATTTATTTAATTTTTGTTTTGTAAATAAAACTGAATCTATGTAATTAAATATTGTTTCTTCCATTTTAATTTAAAATTTAGATAACAGATAAACACATTTATGTATTTTTGTAAAGATTTTTTTTTTAAAAAAAATCCACACAAACTCCATAACAATTATAATTTTTATATTTCCAATCAGTTTCCGTATCTACTATAATAGATCGTTTAGTAATCATTTTATTAGGATATGTCCATATATATCCTGATGATGTTAATACAAAATCGTCATTTTGATGCCAAAAACAATTTTTGATATTAGTTTTTAGCATATAATCTAAAGCATCTAAGTTTTTTGCGTGACACCACAACCCATCACGCTGCAAAAATTCATGATTTATAATATACTCAGGCTTATCATGACCTAATAGTAAGATATCATCATCCAACCAAACATCGATTTCCACTTGAATATTAGATAGTAGCAAACTATTAATATGAGGAGGATTATTCTCCAGAAATTTATCTGGACCATTAACGTTTCCTCTATGTGAAATTATTATCATTATTTTTTAGAGAAGAAAACATTTACCTCATTTCCAAAACAATCATTATCTAATATGAGACTATTTATTTAAATATTTGTTCAAATCTTCAGGAGTTCCCAAGCCCCACATATTTTTAATATCAAAAGTCTTGATCCGTTTATTATCTGCTATAGCTTCGTTAAACACTGGACAAACATAAAACTCATTGTTTACTCGAATGTTTTTAGAAATCATTTGTTCAGCATATTTTACATAATCACTACCTTTCGCCCAAAAATAGACTCCAACCGTAGCTACATCAGAAATAGGATTCTTTTCAGCAACCTCTACCACTAAATTTTCTTCATTTAATCGAACAAAAGACCATTTAGGATGCGTAGATTTGAATGATAAAATCCCCGCATCTACATTTTGTTCTGCCATCTTATACATAAATTCATTACTATCCCATTCTATATATTGATCCGAGTTCGCCATCAATAATGGATTATCATTATTAATGAACTCTTTTGCTAATAAAGTAGTACACGCAGCACCTTCTGTTAAAGAATCTACTTCTATAATCTTGCAATTTGGCGCTATCAAATTTAATAGAGTATCCATATTATATTTTTTTCTGTGCTCGCTGCGAACTACAAAAATATAATTAGCATCAATATTAATATTATCGACAACCAATTGTATCATAGGTTTCCCATTAACATCTATCAATGGTTTTGGAAATGTATAACCAGCACTTTCAAATCTACTCCCAGCCCCAGCCATAGGAATCAATATATTTAATTTTTCATCTTGCCATTTTGGTACATTCATATGTTTTACGTTTAATAATTTATTAAATATCCTGTCCGAAGTCAAATCTTTAGGACTATTCACACGCATAATATCCGCACCACTACGTCCAGCAGCCAACAATCCAGTCGGAGAATCTTCTACAATTAAACAATCTTCTGGGACGCAATTCATCATGCTCATCGCTTTCCAATATATTTCTGGATGTGGTTTAGCATTATTCACATCTTCATTAGACAAAATTAAATCCATATATTCAATTAATCCAATTTTAGAAAGCATTATAAAAACAGATTTTCTAATAGAATTGGAACAACAAGCCAATTTGTAATTGTATGATTTTAATTTTTTGAAAGTAGAAATTAAATCATTATCAGGCGTTAAATTTGATATAGCCTCTACTGTTAGATTTTGTTTTTTATTCCAAATTGAATCATGGCATTCGACAGGCAATCCTTTAGTTTTACTAAGTAAATCTAATTTTTGATTAGTCTTTAATCCATCATAAATTGATAAATGTTCAGATTCGCTTATTTTAAATTTTTCATCCATTTCAGATAACGCTACATTTAATGTGTCGAAATGTATTTTCTTCGCATCTACTAAAACGCCATCCAAATCAAACATTATTAATTTATACATATATTAATATTATATATTTACTGTTAAATTATTTATTTTTATATTTTTAAATATTAAAATCTAGATGGATGCTCCTTTGGTTTTAATAAACGCATTGTCGAATTTATATTCATTTTATATTTCCAAAATGGACGACAAATTGCAGACCATTCGCAATCCTCGCCTTGTCCCCAGCATAAATTTTCATTAAATTTATTTTTTTCTAAAAATATTTTTTTACCAATTATAACTGTACCACTTATATACATATCGGAATTCACATATCTCGTATCAGAATATAATAAGCGATTAGGTGCTAATCTGACATTATTATGCTCTACAACATATCCTTGATTATAATAAGAACAGTGAGGCCATAAAATCCAATCTCTCCATCGAATATTATTTTCATCTAATATTTTTACCATACAAACATCCCAATCTGTTTCGAATTTTTGAAATCCTTCGTACCAATTCATATCAAATGATACATAATCATGTATTAAACATACATTTTCAAATTTGGATTTTCCGATTAATATATTTTTCTTTTTGGTTATCCATGCTTTTTTAATAGTTTCATCAAAAAAATATACTTTAATATTTTCAGTTATATTAATATCTGTTCTTAAATTATTAGATCCTATTATTAAAATTTCATAACAATTATCTGGTATATTTAAATTTTTTATACTTTCAATAACTTTTAAAATCAAAAAATTATTTTCCAAAATAACATTAGATTCAATGTTAATATGTTCGGTTATAATTCCAAAAGTCCATTCTTTATTTGAAGTATTCATTATTGAAAAAATCATTAGATAAAGTAGAATAATCGTAACCAAACACGTTTATTGTATTATATGATGGATGAAATGCAACTCCTTTATCTATGAATACCATATTCAAATTATTTTGATTCATATATAAATTTAATGGAACTTCATCAAAACTATCTCGCATTAAATGCTTATTATTCAATAATATATTCTTCCACGTATCACTTTTAATTCCAAAAACGCTATTGCAAAAATATGGTCTTTTTATTTTTAATAAAGAAAATTCTTTACAATTTGTAATACTTTCTATTCTAGAAATGCAGATATCATTTAAAAATTTTTGTGCTTCATAAGAAAATCTTACGGGGTGTACACCTTTATAATAATGATTTAAACTTTCTACATTTTTATAAAAATCATTTCTATCCCATTTTTGAGCATCTATTGTATTGTTTTTTAAAATATTATAATCAGCTCCCCATATATTTGGAATATATGTTTTTAAATATATGCTTTCTAATTTTGTTTTCTCGTCTTCAGTTAAAAAACAATCGGAAAATAAATCAACAGAAGGAATTCCATTTGTAACAATAGGAGATAAAAATAAATTTTTATTATCATCTAAGATTGAAATATTATCAATAAAATATTCCCAAACATTATATGGTATAAAAATATCTTCATCTATTGATATGGAATATTCACCAGCATTATCTAATGCTGTATATATTTTATTCATATAATTATTATGTCCATGTATTTTAAAAACATTTATTTTTATTCCATTTTGTTTTAAAACATCTACAGTTTCTTTTAAATTAGAACTTTCTAATGAAACTAATAAATTAATAATAAGTTTATCTTTAGATTCTTGGTTTAATTTTATAATTTGTTTTATATTATTAACAAAATAATCGTATCTTTCGTGTAATATAAAATTAATTGATATGCTATTTTTCATAATTTTTTCTTTCGTATCTAGTTAAATGTCTTTCGTATACATTTATTTTACTATCATGCAAACTACAGTATTTACCATCACTTTGACTTAAAATCCAAAATTCTGCTTTGTGTCGTTCAGATATAATTGTAGGTAATTCATAAAAATCTTTTAATTTATTGATATGAGAACTTTTTGACCACCATATATTACCAGAAAAATGTGCGACTGGTTCCGTAACTAAATCCACGCCAACCGCATCGTTATTATTAAGTAATTCTAATGCTTTTTTATATTGAATTACATTAAAATATAACATATATTGTCTCCATTCATCTATACAAATATTGTTTGGAGTTGATACACCTTTTGTATGAATATATAAAATATTAGATATATTGGTTTTACAAAAATCTTTTATTAATGTTAATGTCGAGAATTCATATTCATCAATATTACTACGTTTTGGGAAAACATAAATATTATCCAAATTGGGTAAATATACATTTTCTTCTCCAGCTATATTAATATATATACCTTTTAAATTTTTATACAATAAAGATTTTTGTAAAAAATCAAAAATTTCATCAACTACTGTTTGAAATTTTCCTAACGTACAAATATGAATGAAGCAAACATTATTCATATTTTACCAATATAAGTAAGATGTAATGGATAATCTTCTAAATAATCACAAAATATAGTTTTAAATCCAACAAATTCATGTATATGGATCATAGTTTCTTTCGAAAATACATGATGGTGTATTATTCTATATTCATTTGTGACACCAACATCTGAAAAATATGATGGTCTAGTTTCAACCATACAAGAAGATTCGCAAACATGAGTCATATCATTTTCTGATATGTCATTTTCGTAATCTTCCATTAAATGGCTTAAGCTGGTATATTCTCGGTTTCTATCCCAACATAATATTTTATTGGGAACAACATTAATTATCAAACCATTTTCATCTAGTACTTGCTTCCAAATATTTAATGACTTGATGGGATTAGCTACGTGTTCTAATACATGAGATGTAAAACATAAATTAAATTTAGAATGAAAAAATTGTTCTAGATCTTTTTTATTAGTTGCATCACCATATACAATATCATGTGAATGATTTGATGGTGTATACGCTTTTAAGCTTATAGAATTGTTGAAAAATATAATTTTTTCTAAATGTGGATAAAGATAATCCATCCATATACTTGGCCCTCCTATTTCTAAAGCATTCTTTTTATTAAATAATTCAATTAAGTTAATACAATTCATAACGTATATAATAAAAAACTTATATAATATTAAGTAAGACCAAATTATCTTTCAAAAAAATAATTTTAGAAATCTTATTTTGTATATGACAAATATCGTCGTAAGTAAGGAAACTGGTAGGAACTTTTTTATTATTCATTAAATTATATAAAAAAGTTATAGTTGAATCTTCGGGATATATACCATTTTCATAATACAATGGTGAACTACATGTATGAAGGTCTTCTATAAAATAAAATCCCCCAGATTTTATATAGTCTATTAAATAAAGCAAAGACAGTTGTTGTTCTTTCATTTTATGACCACCATCATCTATGATAATATCATAATTTATATGTGTAACATTTTTATCTAAAAAATATTTATCTTCTTGATTTCCATAAAATATTGTAATATCTTTTTCAATTAAATGATTGTGATCAGAATTAAATTCTGATTCTAAACAATTATCTATACCATAAATATTTCCGAATATGAAATATTCTCGCCACATTTGATGTGACCAACCTTGACGTACTCCAATTTCCAATAAATTTATAGGCTGATTCCTTAAATGCGATAAAATACTTTCGTAAAACGGAGTATAATTGTGCGATGCAGATGATTTATCTGTTCCGTATTTTAATGCAAGTGTATCTAAATTATTATTATTATTCATATATAATATCAAATTTTATTTTTAATCGCATAATCATATATTCCCATACCCCAATCACCCAAATTCGGTATGTTATGTTTTTGTGTTTGTTCGACTATGAATTTTAATTTAGAGTTTTCTTTAATATTTTGTTTTTTATATATATTATCATCTATTAAGAGTGGATAATTAATTTTTTTAGTTTCCCACAAAAAATTATTAACAGAGTTATCATAATCTTTACAACTTATTATATCAGCATTATATAATTTATGTTGAACATAATCATATACTTTCCAAAAATATTGTTTCAATCCTACATGTCTTTTATCTAACCATTGTAAATGAGCACAAAATAATTGAGAACTATTAATATATTTTGTTTTAATTTTTGGGGTTTCTGAATTCATTTGCATTATAGGCAAATGTGAAGCATGATTATGTCTCTTTATATATTTCGCATTACACGAATATTTTCCTATTCTATCTTTAAAATTTTGCGCCCATGCACCATCTATTCTAATCTCATTTTTATTGACATATTGCATCCATTCTAAAAGAAAGACTGTATCAGTTTCGGTAATTAAAATATTTTCTAGTTCCTGTTTAGACATAGAACCATCAATATATTCATCTGTATCTAAACATATAATATTATTGGAATATTTATAAGCAATATCAAATACATGTTGACGAACATGAGCTTCAGTTTCGTTAGGTGGAGCGGATTCCCAATTATAATCAACAATTTCTAAAATATTAAATTTCTCTTTATTATTATTTAAATACTCTATAGTATCATCAGTAGTTCTACTATCAACTAAAAATACAAATACATCAGAATATTTTTTCCATATAGGTAATAATTCTTTAATTAAAAAACATTCATCTCTAGTTATTGTTGTTTGTATGATCATGATAAAATTTTTATAAGTTAATAAATCTATTATAATATTTTTATTTTAATAGATTATAAAGCATATTGCTAATCTGTTGTTTAAAAGAAATATGCCAGTTATTTATTTTTTCTAAATGAAAATTCAAATCGGATTTTATCACAGAACATAAGGTTTTCAATTCAGACCAATCATAAATAGTTGGTATTGGATGTTTTCCGAAAATATTTTCAAAATAATCATTATTCCAATATTTTTTTATAACTGGTATAGAACCAGACTCCAAAATTTCGTATATTCTAAATGAATCTACATTCACGTTTCCCATAGGGGCGGGAATTAATATAGTTTCTGTATATATTTTTTGTACTAAATTTACGGATAAAGAGTTTTTATCATTCCAAGATTTAGTTGTATGTAAATATTTTCTGTCAAAACTTTTTATATTTTCGACTAAATTATATCTATCGCCTTTTATATGACCTATAAAACACACATCATATTTTTTATGTTGTAATTTTAAATAATTTTCATTTCTATTTAAAAAACCACCTTTATATCCCAAAGGTAATGTTATTACGTTTGAATATTTTATATTAACATCATAATAATTTCTGAATACATGTTTAGCATATACATAATATTGACAGTCATGATTTAAGCATTCATTACTCAAATGAAATAAACTAAAATTAATTTGTTTTTTACTATATTCTTTTATATAACACAATAGTTTATCATCAATAAATTTAGAATCGCAATGATAAACTATTATTGCATTTTCTATAAAAATATATTCTATATTTGGGTTTAATGTAATATTGACTTCAAAATATTTAAATAAATCATGTATTATATAAAAGTAATCCCAAGAATTTTTGAAATCTTTTAACACCATAGAGGTGATAAAAATCAAATCCAACTTTAGTTTCATTTTATATTAAAATTGATCGTCTTTCTTTTATTGAAAAGATTTTGATCGTAATTTACATTTTTCACATTTTGAGAATGTATAACATCATTTTTTCCATATCCCCAATCTGGATGTTGATGTTCAATAATTACTTTATCAAAATATTTACATTTATTTAAAATTTTAGAAACTTCCATGAATTCATTATCAGCATAAACGGATTTGTATTCTGGATAATATATATAATTAAATCTTTCGTAATATTTTTTTCCTAAAATACAAAGAGTATTTAATCGATCTTCTTGATGACCATCATTATACCATAAAACACCATCTAAATCTCCATAATGAGTCTTCATGTCATTTCTTATGATATCATCATATCCTTGTTCCATAGGAATCATATCATCACTAGCGAGTAATAATATATCCCATTTATATTTCGTATCGTTTACATCCCTATTGACAGCATCAATTTTTGATTTAGATTCTCCAATAACAACTTCTAGATTTGGGTATGTTTTTAAAGCCTCCAAAATCTTAGTGTTATTCATAGTTTTATCGCATTCATCAATAGAAATAAGAAAATTTATATGATTTCTATTGTTTGATTTTTTATAATACTCATATAAAGTATTAAAAAATTGTGTTGGTCTATTAAATGTGGGGAATTTAACTAATATTTTCATATAAATTTTTAATTTGTTTTGCTACATTTGAAGCAAAAAATTTTTCTAAATCATCTGGAGGATTATACAACTTCTTATTTAAGATATTACCTTTATTATCCACATCATAAATCCAACCAGACTTTCCACATAACCAACCCTCTATTGTTGTTCTACCTAAAAGGATACCCGCAGTTTCATTACATCTTTGCGTATATCGTTCTATCGTTTGTTCTGCTTTGGCATATTTAACGTGTTTATTCTTTAAAAGATCATTCAAATAATTATCAGAATTATTTCCAACTAACCATAAATCTCTTCCGATTGATTTAGAATAATCAACTAAATCATATATGGCATTCCTCCTAAGATAATCAATAGTTCCAACAAAAAGAATAGAATTATGATCTCTTACTTCTTTTTTACAAAATTTTACCTCGTCTACTGGATTATAAATAATTTCTATTAAATCTTCAGAAATATTGAAATTTTTAATCAAATGCGATTTAATCTCTGGTCTAATCGCAATATATTTTTTAATACTTTTATCTATAACTGGATTTTCTAAAGAAATAATTTCAGAATGAATTGTACAAATTTTATTTGTATCTGGATAAAGCTTAATTAAAGCTTCAACAATTGGAGTATGTTGTGCATGAATTACATCAAATTTAATATTAACATTTCTTAATTCATCAAATTTAACTACATTAATGTCTTCTTTTATAGCCAAATCAGTCAATGGTCCCCCGATATAAGGCGAGGCAACTGTTACAGAAACTCCTAATTTAACTAAATTTTTTGCCAATTCAAACACATACATCTCCGATCCAGTAAAATCCTTGAATAAGAGACATCCAATTAAAACATTCATTTAATATATATTATCATATACTAAATAAATTACAAGTAGGTGAACTACCGATTAATTAAAAATCAATTGGCTTCAGGTCTTTTAACAGACCTTCTTTTTAGAAACTTCAATGCCAGTGCCTATGAGATTGCTCTTTTAGGACTTACTCCAGCTCCATTTCTGTAATCGTTGGTTCCCAACGATGACTCAAAATTATTTCTAATTTAACATCCATTCTATTTCTAGAAAGCTACGTCACTGTGAGTCTTTAGTTTTATTTATTCTTAGATATATTAGAATCTATTAAGTTTTTCAAAATAATTTAGAATGTTGGTGTCATTTCATACGATTGACTAAAGATCAATCGGTTTTCATGACACAATTGAATAAATACTTAAAATGGCAACAGAAGTTTATATAAATATTAAAGATTTACCAGAATTAACGCAAGTTAATAATGGAGATTATATCCTAATCGAAACTTCTACTGGTACTCATATATTAAATTTTGAGAATCTTTTATTACCAACACAAAATACAGTAATTACTACTACTGTAAATCAAAATGCATCTGCTTTTACTACTGCTGTAACGGATTTAAGCACTGCGGCAAACACATTATTTAATAATACTGATACAGTATCAGCTAATTTACAAACTTTATCAGCCTCATACGAGGCTAACAAAAATAGCTTAAGCGCACTAGCGAATACATACATTGCTAGTGGCTTAGTAAGAATTAAAACAGGAGATTCTACTGGAACTGTAGTAATAAACGCAGGATCACAATATAATTCTAATAATATTTTAATTAGTCCTGCAAACAAATACGCAGCTTTATATCCTGCTT
>Ga0114962_10005251_pt1 | contig 10161 bp, 8 predicted proteins | sample C_130820_MF_Meta_FD_87017 | JGI IMG/M metagenome (GOLD analysis project Ga0114962, IMG submission 87017) | Freshwater microbial communities from Lake Croche, Canada to study carbon cycling - C_130820_MF_MetaG | ecosystem: Environmental > Aquatic > Freshwater > Lake | place: Lake Croche, Canada...
GAGATTAACTATGAGTGGTCCGTGCGAATATCTCTCTCTGTGCCAAGCGTCTGAAGTCGCGCCCGGCAAAGCCATCAAGGTAGAGAAAGATGGTTTGACGCTTGCCGTGTTCAATATCGATGGTGAGTACTTCGTCACAGACGATGTGTGTACCCATGGCCCAGGTTCTTTGTCCGAGGGTGAAATCGATGGCGACGTGGTGGAATGCGACTTTCACAACGGCTCGTTCAACATTCGAACCGGCGAGGTGGTAGCGCCCCCTTGCATGATCCCCCTGAAAACTTACAAAGCCCGCCATGAAGCCGGTGTGATCGCCATCTTGCCCGTTTGAAATAAGGCGCACGCCACAGGAAATTCAAAGGGCTCCCAAGGGAGCCCTTTTGCATGGCTGAAAGCATCTGCAAATCAGTCGCTCTTGACCTGTTTGACCATGGGTGCCCATTGCTTGATTTCCGCAGCTATGAACTGGTTGAAACGAGGCACATCAAAGTCGTAGGTTTCCATGGACGCCTTGGCCAACTGCTCTTGGGCATGGGGGGAAAGCATGATTTTACGCACAGCGGCATTCAAGCGCGTAACCACATCGGCAGGCATGCCCGCAGGACCTGACAAGGAAAACCAGGTGATGCCTGTCAGCGTCGGATAGCCCAACTCGGTGAAAGTCGGCACTTGCGGAAACATCGGCAGGCGTTTGGCAGACGAGACCGCCAAAATTCGGACTTTGCCCGCCTGGACTTGCGTGGCCGCCGTACTGAGCGTGGTGAATGATGCAGGAATGTGACCTGCAACCAGATCGGCCACGGCCGGTGCGGCCCCCTTGTATGCAATGTGCTGCATCGGCGTCTTGGTGAGCACTTCAAACGCTTCGCCAATCAAATAGCCATGTGTGCCCTGACCTGGCGAGCCCCAGCTCACGCCCTTGGGTTCGTTCTTGGCGTACTGAATGAAACTTTTGACGTCGGTAGGGGCAACGCTGGCATTGACCGCCAACGCAATCGGTGGCCCCCCCAAAATAGCGATGTGCGTGAAGTCTTTGATAGGGTCCAAGACTTTGGGGTTTTCCAGCGGCGCAATCACATGCGATGCCACGCCCGAAACAACCAAGGTGTAGCCGTCGGGTGGTGATTTGGCCACCAAGTTGGAGCCGAGCACACCGCCCGCTCCGCCTCGGTTCTCAATCACAAAGGGCTGCTTGAAAATTTCGGTCAAACCTTGGGCCACAATACGGCCCAAAGCATCGGAGCTACCGCCCGCAGCAAAAGGCACGACAATGCGCACCGATTTTTGAGGCCAACTGGCCTCTTGTGCCATGGCCCCCAGGGAGACCAACGCGATAGAAAAAAGTGCCGCTTGGGCAGATTGCAAAAATAAACGACGGGGCACAAAAATCCTTTTCAACCGCGAGCGCCGTCAAAGCAGCCCAGCGATAACCATGAATCGAAACAACAAGAACTGTCAATGATGCCATGTTGTGTGTCAAGCATAGCGAACCGATGTTCTTTATAGAAGAACTTTAGAAAAACTCACACCTGGCGCGCCGCGATAGGTTTGAAACCGCCTCCAGCGTCAATACGCCGCCTCTTGCCGCACCCAGCCACTCGCAAGCATCGATCGGGCCAGGGGCTGCGTCAGAAAAATCGTGGTCAGAATCCGCAACATGTGAAAAGCCGTCACGATCGGGGCACCCAAACCAAAAGCTTTGGAGATCACCGACATCTCCGTCATACCGCCTGGGGCCATGGACAAAAATGCCGTCATCACCGGCATGTGTGCGCCCATGGAGATGACCCATGCCATGCCCATGCACACGCCCAAAATACCCAATGTCACCGCCGCCACGCAAGCCAAGGTACGGGGCGCACGGCTGAAAAAATCGCGTGTGATGTGCTGGCCCAAGCCCCAACCAATGACCAGTTGCGCTGCCAACAAGCCTTCGTTGGGCAATCGCCCTGCCGCCTCTTGGGATGCGCACAGACCGCCCATCACAATAGCGCCCAACACCCACGGATTGGGCATCTTGAAGTGTTGAAAAACACGGCCCACGCCCGTTGCAGCCAGCAGCAAAGCGGCAGTCATGGGCAGCGTCAACAACGCATAGTCGCCAAACGGATTGGCCACGGGTGTTCCGCTGGCCCAGGCAATCATCGTCGCGGTGAAGGTGACCATCATGATGCGCACGGCGTGGGCTGAGGCCACCACCGCACCATCGGCACCTGCGCGCTGGGCCTGCACCGACATTTCAGCCGAGGCCCCCAAGGCCACTGCATAAATGGCGGTCGGGCCGTCCACGCCCGCCAAACGCTGCAAGGCCCGCGCTGAAATAGCCGACATCACGATCCCCGTGACCGCGCCCACCACCATCCAAGGGGCCAAGCCGCCAATTTGATGCAACACGACGGGCGTGAAAAACAAACCCAAGGTGGTCCCGATGTAAATCTGGGCCCCCTTGCGGGCCAGCGCCGGTTGCTTGTGGACATACCCGGCCAAACTGATGCACGCCACCCCCCCCATGGCCCCCAATAACCAAGGCAAAGGCATGTGGATCCACGACGCCAATTCACCCCCCGCCGTAGCACAGGCCAATGTGGCCAGCAAGCGCCACAGGCCACGCAGGCGTTCGCGCCAAGCCATCATGAACCCAGGTAGGTCCCGCCGTTGACGTGCATCACCTGCCCGGTCACAAACCGCGCTTTGTCGCTCACCAGATAACACACCATCGAGGCCACCTCATCGGCGGTGCCCCGGCGCTCGAGCAAGGGGTGATGCACAGCATGGTGCTGCGGCGTACCGCTGGTGGTGGTGCTGTTGCGGACCGTGGAGATCATGCCGGGTGAAACGCAGTTGACGGTCACACCGGGCGCCAGGTCGTGCGCCAGGGCGCGCGTCAAACCCACCAGGCCGGCTTTGGCGGTGACCACATGCGGGCGATTCAAGCCACCCGTGTGCGCCGTCATGCCGCCGATGTTGATAACCGCACCAGCAGGCGATTGGCGCAGCAAAGGCAAGGCCGCTTGCGCACAAAAGAAAGCGCCGTCCAGAACCACCGCCAGCGTGTCGCGCCAGGCCTCGAGGGTGATGTCGGCAATCGGCGCTTCACGGCGAATAGCGGCATTGTTGACCAGCACATCCAAGCGCCCAAAATGCTGCGTGATCTGCGCCATCATGGCTTGCACAGCGGGCTGTTGGGTCACATCGGCCGCACACAGCAGGGCGGGCGTGCCCAAAGCCTGCAGTTCATCCACCACCGCCTGGCCTTCGGCCACCGAGGAGCGCACATTCACCACCACAGCAAAGCCGTCTCGCGCCAAACCCAGCGCAATCGCGCGGCCAATGTTGCGGCCCGCGCCGGTCACCAGCGCTACTTTTTGATCGGTTTTCAAAGCCAACATGGGTTCTCCTTCAGGCCACTGCCAAGGTGTTCAAATTGACTTTTGTCGCTTCAAACAAGAGCTGGACTTGCGCCAGGATTGCCTGCACCTGCGCTTCAGGCACTTGACCATAGCGGCAATTGGCCAAAAACTTTTGCTGCAGTTCGTCTTCGCTCATGGGGTGGTCCACGCCGCCCTTGAAGAAGCCCTGGCGATGCTCATGCACATCGCCGTTGGCGAGCGTGATGCGCATGTGCCCAGTGAACTGTTTGGGGTAAGGATTGGCCGGGTCCACGCGGTAACTGATCTTGGCGGCCAAGGCGCGCACATCGGCGCGTTGCACCACGTCTTCGGCATATTCGCCCAGACCAGCGTCATCGAAGATCAAGCCTGCGGCAATCGCATACGGAATGCTGAACTTGGCGGCATAGCCATTGGGCGGTGCGTGCTTGAGCGCCAAAGGCTCCCACAAGCGGTGCACGATGCCTTCTGCGGTGTCGCACTCGATGTGCTGGATCTGATCGAGCGGAATGCCCTTGCGGCGGAACTCGCGGGCGCAATCAATGAAGGGATGGGCCATGGTGCCGCATGCGTAGGGCTTGAAGGCGATCGTGGTCCACAGCCAGTGCTGGCCAAAGCCTTGCAACATGGCCTCAAAGTCACCGTCGCTGGTGTTGGCAAAGCCATGGAACAAACCATGTTGACCTTCAAACACAGTCGCCGGGCCTTTGAAATCTTGTTGCGCCATGCGCACGGCTCGGTAGGCCGACTGCGCAGCCCAACCCGGGTGCATGCGCTTGGTCCAAGAGCCGTCGGCCAAGTACTCAATGATGCCGCCGGCCATGCTGCCTGCAATGCCCAGCGCATTGACAAGCTGCGCCTCGGTCAGTTTGAGCGCCGCGCCCAAGCCTGCCACAGCGCCCATCACGCCAAAAATAGCCGTCGGGTGAAAACCCGCCTTGTGCACTTGCATGGGCGCTACGCTGCACAAACGGCAAGTCACCTCCACGCCCACCGCGACACCGCGCAGCAGCATCTCACCCGACAGGCCGTGGCGCTGCGCTGCAGCCAAGAGCGCCGGCACCACCACCGCACCGGCATGCACCGGGCCGCCTTCGTAGGTGTCGTCAAAGTCTTCGCCGTGCGCAGCAATGCCGTTCACAAAGGCGGCCGCTTCCACACCATAACCACGCTCAAAACCGATCACGGTGCAAAGCCCATCTTGTTCCACCGACGCCAAGGCCGCTTGCACATAATTTTCGTGGCGTGCGGCCAGACAAATGCCCACGACATCCAACACCAAACGGCTGCCCACCTGACGCGCAAGGGCGTCTTGTTCAGGACTGGCGCCCACAATCACTTGCGCCAAGCGCTGCGAAACAGTCAAAGTCATAACTCTGCTTTCATGCGGCTGCCAAACTCTTTCCAGCCCGTATACACACCCAAAACCAAAGCAATGGCCAGCAGCAAGGCCGAAACCGGATCGGTCAGAAAAATGCTGTGCTCACCGCCGGAGATCAAGAGACTGCGGCGGTAATTGGACTCCACCAAATAGCCCAGCACCAAGCCCAACACCAGCGGCAATACCGGCAAACGCAGTAAGCGCATGCCGTAACCGAGCACGCCGATGGCAAGCACCAAACCGCACTCAAAAATGCTCTGGTGAATCGCAAACACACCCGACATGACCAGCGCCAATATAAAGGCAATCAGATACGGTTTGGGCCGGTTCACCAGCCACATGCAGGGACCCAAAATGACCAAGCCGATCAGCAGCATGGCGATATTGGCAATGAACAAACCGCCGTACAAACCGTAGACCACTTCGGGGGCCTTTTGAAACAACATCGGGCCAGGCTGTAAGCCGTGAATCAAAAAACCCCCAAGCAAAATCGCCGCCGAGTTGGAACCCGGAATCCCCAAACTGAGCAAAGGCACCAAGGCGGTGGCCGTGACCACGTTGTTGGCCGACTCGGGCGCGGCCACGCCTTCAGGCGAGCCTTTGCCAAACTCTTCGGGGTGCTTGGACCAGCGCTTGGCTTCCGAGTACGCCATGAAAGCGGCGATGGTGCCGCCCGCGCCCGGCGTCACGCCTTCAATGGTGCCGATCACTGCGCCAATGGCCTGGGGCTTGAACAAGCGTTTACTCATCGCCCAATCCGGAAGCTTGAGTTGGGTCGAGGCTTGTCCGCCTTGAGCCCAAGGGGGCTCGCCGATTTGCACCAGCATCTCGGTGACGGCAAACAAACCGACCATCACCAAAATCGGCTTGACACCATCCAACAAGTCGGCCGAACCAAAAGTAAAGCGCTGCACACCCGAGACCGGATCGCTGCCGATGAAGGCAATCATCAAACCAATGGACGCTGCAATCACACCGCGCAGCATGGAACCGCCCGCCAATCCGGCAATCACCGACAAACCCAGAATGCCGAGCGAGAAATAAGCAGCCGGCGTGAACGCCAAGGCCACCTTGGCCAGACTTTCGGTGGCCAACACCAACACCAGCAAGCCAAACAAGCCGCCAATCAAACCAGACATCAGCGAAATACCCAAGGCTTCACCGGCGCGACCTTGCTTGGCCATTTCGTAGCCATCAATGACGGTGGCCGAGGCCGAATTGGTACCCGGTGTGCGGATCAAAATCGCAGGTATGGAACCCCCATATTCAGCGCCCACATACACACTGGCGAGCAACACCAATGCCGTCGTCGGGTCCATGCCCACGGTGAAAGGCAACAACAAAGCCATGGCGATCGATGGCGAAATACCCGGCAAGGCACCGCCCAAAATACCCCACAACACACCCGCAAAAGCGGCCACAACCACCCAGCCCGAAGCCAAGTTAGAAAGAGAGAGAAGAAAACTGTCCATGCTCAACGCCCCAGCCACTGAGGCCACAGGCCCACAGGCAATCGGATTTCCAAAGCCCAGTCAAACATCAGCCACAACAAGGGGCCGGCCAGCACCATACAAGCCGTCACGCTGAGCAACTGGCGAGCACCGGCAAACCAGGCCACGGCGCCAATGAGCAAGCCGATGGAAGGCACATACCCCAACACGGGCAGCAAGGCCACGTAAACCGCCAAAATAGCCAGCAAACCTGCGGCCATGGCATGAGGGCGCCGGGAAACACCGGAAGCATCCATTCCGGGGGCGGGCATTTCATCCGTCAGGTCATCTGCAGCCGATCGAAGCGTTTTGAGCAACAAGGCCAGCGAAGCCAAAGCCAACATCACACCCACCCCTGTAGGTACGCCAGCAGCGCCCACCGCATCGGCCAGCATACTGTCTTCGATGCTGCGCGCATACAGCACATAGACTGAGGCCAGCACCACACCCAGTGCCCCAGTGATTCGATCCACCGTGATGTCGTTCATTTAACCAAACCCATTTCTTTGAAGTTGGCTTCGGTTTCAGCCGCCACATCAGCTGTAAATTTGCGGGCCGCCTCACGCCCCAGAACCATGGGGACCAAATTGTCTTTGGTGTATTCCGCCTTGTAGGCGGGTGAAGCCACCACCTTGCGCACAGCGTCTTCCCAGGTTTTGGCAACCGTATCGGGCAGGCCCTTGGGTGAGGCCAGACCACGGAACTTGCGCACCACCACATTCAGGCCTTGTTCTTTGGCGGTGGCCAATTGAGGTAACCCGGGCAAGCGCTGGTCTGACAAGGTGGCCAACAAACGGATCTTGCCCGCCTCCAATTGGCCTTGCAGTTCCTGGTACTCGCCCACGCCCATGTCGTAGGTGCCGTTGAGCACACCGATCATCAAATCGCCCCCACCCTCATGGCTGATGATCGGCACTTTGACCCCAGCGGCTCGCGCCAATTTTTCCATGGCAATGCGCTCGAGCGAGGCCGGATTGGCGGCGCCCCAGCGCGATTTTCCGGGGTTGGCCTTGGCATGCGCGATGACTTCGGCCAGGGTTTTGAAAGGCGACTCGGCACGGGTGTAGATCAACTCAGGATCGAGGAACACGATCACCATCGGGTCAAGGCCGTCATAGCCCACAGGGGGCTTGGACAGCAAGGTGGTCTGAATGTAAGTGGGCGTGGTGCCATAAAAAATAGACCCATCAGGCGCGCCCTTGGCCACGTTTGAAACAGCTGTCGCGCCGCTGCCGCCGCGGATGTTTTCCACCGACATGCTGGTTTTCAAGACCCCATTCATTTGCTTGATCAGGTCACGCAAAAACACATCGGTGCCGCCACCGGGGCTCGAGTGGGTGACCAAAGTGACGCGATTGACTGGATATGCCACTGCTTGCGCCAGTGCCGTAACCGAGGAAAAACAACCGATACCCCACAGAAACAGACGCAACCCAAATTGAGTGGTCATTTTTTTCATATCGCTTCCTTGTATGTGAACCACAAACAGACGGCCCGTCTGCCTTTCGTGCATCAAGACTGACGTGTCAGGCTTTTCAGCACGGCCTTCAAATCTGGCTGCATGGACAGGTTCATGCACAAATCCCAAGCCGTGTCTGACTGCGCTTGGCCAATGATGGGCGCACTTTGATCCACAAACTTGGCTTTCAACAAGTCACAGGTCATCGGCTTTTCCAAACTGCCGATCGCACGCTCGATGTAAATATGCAAGCTGCGCCCGTCCGTGGTCTCTATGGTCACGTCCACAGAGGCTTCGTGGATCTGGGTGTCCACAATCAATTCGACACGGTCACGCAAGGCGATTGTGGCGGGGGACAAGACCATCTCATCCGAATACTCATGCTCGCCGGCTTGACCCTTCATGATCGCGACTGCACACGAATGGAAAACGCTGAACTTGCTTTCGAGCCCTGTTTGCGGGGTTTTTTTGCCGGTCAGCTCCTGCACCAAAGGATGTGCCCGCAAAGTAATGTGGGTGATCTGGTCAGCCGTCAAGTTGTGTTGGTTGCGCAGTTGCACACACGCATCGATGGCCGGGTGAATCACGATGCCGCAGGCAAAAGGCTTGTAGGTGTTGAGGGCGATTTCCCAGCGGGTGCCCAGGTTTTCAGTGATTTCGGCCCAATCGGTTTTGTCAGAAAATACTTGCATCAAACCGCGCGGCGCCTCCAGCGCGCGACGGGACGATGTAAAGCCATGGCGAGCCATAAGCGCAGACATCAGCCCGGCTTTGGCCGCCGCGCCGGGATGGAAAGGTTTGGTCATGGTGCCGAACTGCTCGCGCAAACCGACAGGCTGAGAGGCGGCAATGCCCAAAGCCATTTGCGTATGCGCTGCATCCAGGCCCAGCAAACGGGAGCAAGCGGCGGCACTGCCCAACATGCCGGTGGAGCCGGTGATGTGCCAGCCGCGGTCGTAGTGGTGCGGGTACACCGCATTGCCCACGCGGCAGGAGACCTCCACGCCCAACACCAAAGCATCAATCACTTGGCGTCCTGATACGCCCAAGTGTTCACCCAAGGCCAGCACAGCCGAAGCCACTGGGCCAGCAGGATGGATGATGGTTTTCAGGTGCGTGTCGTCAAAGTCAAAGGTGTGCGAACTGATGCCGTTGAGCAAGGCCGCATTGGCCATGTCGACGCGCTCACTGCGGCCGAGCAAAGCGGCTTGGGGCGCGGGTTCGAGCTCTTGTACCGCCGCCAAAGCGGCTTCCACGGTTTCGTGGGTGCTCGGCCCAACAGCACAACCGGCCCAGTTGGCAAAGGTGCGGTGGGCTTGCTGCTCCACCTCGTCGCTCCAGCCTTTGGAGGGGTGGGTGGCCACCAAGTTGGCCAACAAAGCGGTCACTGCGGGGGCATTGGCGTCGGCTTTGACAGTGGTGTTGCGTGCGGTCATTCTGATGATTCCCTTGGGAGAAATGAAAACAAGGTCGAATCATAAACGCAACTGCCAACTGTCAACAGTTGGCGAGCGCATTTCTCACCGCGTCATCGACCGGCTGACCCGCCAAGGTCTGCGCTGAAGAGGGCGCTAAACTGTGAACTCAATCCCCGTTTCGGTAGACCGTTTCCGATCATTCAGAGGACATCGTCATGAAAGCAGAGCAAAACGAACTGTTAACCCGCATCGGGCCCGGCACACCGTGTGGCACTTTGTTGCGGCAATACTGGCAGCCTGTGGCCTTGCTGGACGAGTTTGACCCGCTGCTGGAGCCGCGCATGGCGCAGCGCCCCATGAAGGCCGTTCGCCTGATGGGGCAAGACTTGGTGCTGTTCAAAGACGATCAAGATCGATGGGGATTGATCGATCGCGACTGCCCGCACCGCGGCGCCGACCTGGCATTTGGCCGGCATGAAGGCGACGGCGTGCGCTGCCCGTTTCATGGCTGGAAATTCGACGTGTCCGGTCAATGCCTGGAGACGCCGGGCGAGCCCGCGGGCAGCAAACTGTGTGAACGCGTCAAGCAACGCAGTTACCCGGTGACCGAGCAAAGCGGCGTGCTGTTTGCCTGGATGGGCGAAGAAGGCCAAGCGCCACCGTTTCCAAAGTTCGATTGTTTTGCCGCGCCATCAAGCCATGTCTTTGCCTTCAAAGGCATGTGGCAATGCAACTGGCTTCAGGCCTTCGAGGTCGGCATCGATCCGTCGCACACCTCTTTTTTACACCGTTTTTTGAACGATGAATCGCTGGAAGGCATCGGCGAGAACCCGGGTGGCAAACAATTTCGCAGTGCCAGTGCAGGGGAATTCCACGGCGAACGCTGGCCAATGACCCGCATCATGCGCGAGTTCTGCCAGCCCGAGATCAGTTTTGAGCAAAAACCGTGGGGCCTTCAACTCACCACCTTGCGGCCCATGACCGAGGACCTGACGCATGTGCGGGTGACGCATGAAATTTTTCC
>Ga0114962_10005255_pt1 | contig 10158 bp, 10 predicted proteins | sample C_130820_MF_Meta_FD_87017 | JGI IMG/M metagenome (GOLD analysis project Ga0114962, IMG submission 87017) | Freshwater microbial communities from Lake Croche, Canada to study carbon cycling - C_130820_MF_MetaG | ecosystem: Environmental > Aquatic > Freshwater > Lake | place: Lake Croche, Canada...
AGCCAACAAAGGCACAGCGATACATATTTTGAAAATGCTTGCCGGTCACCGTAGTATCAGCACTACCGCTGCGTATCTTTACAGCAGCCCAAGTCAGTTGAAAGCGGCTGTTGAGTTGGTCTAACTAGGTGAACAACTATTCATTTTGGAAAATTCATCATCAAATGATAGGCTTTCTGCTTTTATACGCAACTTCTTGTCGCACTGAGGTCCACTGGTTGATTTTTTTCCTTAGAAAATAGAATAATTGAATATATATTACAAGGTCAATGGCATCCATCCAGGTGTTTTAGCTTAGCCTGAACACCACCGCCGTTACATCATTTCTTCGTGCATTGTTGCCTTGTAAGAAGTTAAACAAACTTAATGGTAACTGCAGTTTTCTCCGTACTCGCTTTGAGATTGGCTTTGACAATTTCTTCCAAAAGAAGGTAAAGTCTAACTTTTATAGTTTTCAATTCGAGACCTGCGGGAAGCCTAGAAGAAATTAAATTATCTGTACCTAATAATTTAAATTCAAAACGGTATATTATATATCGAAAGCAGAAACACCTACAGTAATCATTAATACACCAAACCACTGGGAATTAGATAATTTTTCATTCAAAAAAAAATGACAAAACAGAGGAACGATACAGTACGCTAAACTTAATATGGCAAAGGATGAATTCAGCTCAAAATATGAATAAATATAAAATCTAGTAATATATTCAAATGCCCAAAAAATAATACCAAATAAAATCCATTTTAAACTATTTAATGAAATTTTTGAATCCATATAATGATAATCTGATGACTTTTTATAGCATATTTCTTTTATGGATTCTGCAGTAATTGATATAATAAATAAAAGATATTTCATTTTAGAATTGAATTAAGAAATTTCAAAATTAAAATATTCGTAGAACAATTTTGTGCTGTTGCAGCATCAAAATTAATTTTTACACGCGGTTGATCAATAAATACTTCAGCATATTTTAATAATTTTTCAATGAGATTTCCATCGTAGTGGGGATAGGAATAGTCACCAACAATATCTATTCCCAATAGCTTATTATTCTTAATAATAGCACTTAAAATTTTAAAAAGATAATCAAGATTAATTTTTCCTTGATCCCAGTTTGTTGTTGCATTTAAGTTCACTAAAACATCTTTGTCAATCGTAATATAAACATGTTCAGTCGCAATTAAATTTTGAATTTTTTTGAAAAGATCATTTTCATTTAAATTTATTATAGGTTGCCAATAAATTTTGTTATTGTAGGTTGTATGACTATCGCCAGATCCATAATTTTTAAAAACATAACTAAATTCTCGCCTGTAAGGTAAAACAGATAAAGAGCCATTTTTTAATAAATTAAGATTTGCATCTTTTAATTCAGGAAAAATAAGATCGTTACTATCAATACCCACAGAAATAATTTTTTTTATTCTATTTATTTTCAATGCTTTATTAACCCATGAACCACAATGACTTTTTTTTGAATAATTAACCCAGTCAGGATGATTATCAAAATGTATAATTGTAATGTCCCGACTCCAATAATCATTATTTAAACAGAATAATAATTCTGCGCTTATGTGATGAAAATCGCCAGAACCCATAAAAGTTATAAGTGGATAATTAAAATCAAAAAGAGACAAACTACTTGAAATTAAATCTCTTAATTCTCTTAAATAATTTTCGGTAGACCACAATCTAACTTTATTACCTAAATTCATAGCATTAAGTTCATGCACATGAAAATTTTTGCAAAAGTCCAAGAATAGTTGTTGATTAGATAATGAATTGTCTAAATTTAAAAGGAATAAGTTCATAAATAATTTAATTATCTATATTTTTGAGAACATAATTTGCAACATCTAGAGTCTGCATAATATCATTTGAATTATGTGCAAATGATATGAAAAGATTCTCGTATGCTCCAGGATGAAATAATATACCATTATTTAAATTACCTTGCCACCACTTGCGAAATAATTGGTGATTACAGTATCTTGCAGCATCTCTATAATTATTAATTTTATTATTAGTAAACCAGATTTGGAATATAGGTCCAACACCAACAAGGTCTGAAGGAATTTTGTAATCAAATAATATTTTCGATAAGCCTTCTTGTAGCTGATTAGAAATCTTAAAAAGATTAGAATGAATATCGTTATTTATCATTTCCTCCATTGCAGCAATTGCGGCTGCAACTGCAATCGTATTTGCTGTGTATGTTCCAGCCATTGATACTATTCCATCGGAAACTAAATCCATTATTTTTTTGCAACCACCTAATGCAGCAATTGGAAAACCGCCACCCAATCCTTTAGCAAAAACAGTAAGATCTGGTTTTATTTTATAGAAACCCTGAGCTCCAGAAATACCCAATCGGAAACCGGTAATTACTTCATCATAAATTAACACAATATTATTTTTATATGACAAATCTCGCATTAACTCCAAATAACCTGGATTAGGTAATATACACCCCGTATTACACATTATTGGTTCGGTGATAATTGCTGCAATTTCATTTTTATGCGTATCAATAGCATTTTTTAAGGCTTCTGAATCATTCCACGGTAATATAATTAAATTTTCAGCAATGCTAGAAATTAGACCTGGTCCTTGAGGTATTGGTTTTGGACTTTGATCTGTTCCTGAATTATCCAAACTTGGATGTTTAGACCAATATATAGTATCAGAAAATCCGTGATACATACCTTCGAATCTAATTATTTTCGATTTATTTGTATAAGCTCTAGCTAGTCGTAATGAATAAAGAACCGCTTCTGTGCCAGTATTACAAAGTCGAATTTGTTCAATACTTGGAATATTTTTAATAATTAACTCAGAAAGAATAGTTTCATCTAAAGTTGGAAGTGCAAAAATAGTTCCTTTCTGTGTGATGGCATCTATCACTCTATCAGTTATCTTTTTTGGACGATGCCCAAAGAGCATTGGTCCCAGACCCAAAAGATAATCAATATAAATATTACCATCTACATCTTGCAATCTCGCTTCATTACCACTTTCTATAAAAAGAGGGTAGGGATTCCAACCAGCCCAAATTGACCTAGCCGTTGAATTAACACCTGCTGGTATTGTTTTTTTTGATTTTTCAAAATACTCAGCACTTTTTTTATATCTACTGTTTAGATTTTCCATCAGAGATCCTTAAATCATCTACCATTTCTTGAATTGAATTATGTTTTTTGAATAATTCAATAATATCATTAAAATTTAAAAATGCAAAATTTGTAATTTTTTTTTGTTTGCAATATTTTATTAATTCATCACGCGCAAACACTAAATTAACTTTTTTAGCTACATTAAAATCTGACTTTCCATTTCCAATAAGAATATTAAAATTTTCGTTATCTTTTTTAATCTGACTACATTTGCATACAGCAGAATTTACACAACAATTTAAGTTTTGATTTTTAGTAATTAAATTATATTTTTTATTAATTGCATCGTAATTTAATCCATTTGCAATTATTTTTAAATTATATTTTGATAATTTGAAACGCTCAAAAACTTTTTGAATGATTATTTCAAGACCTTCACTGACAATTACTATTTCAAAATTTTTTTCTTGACAATATTTAACGAATTTAATGAATGTTAGATCAATCTCAATTTCAGACAATACTTTATAGATTTCTGATGGTTTAGCATTAAGTAAAGAAAATTGCTTACTTAAGCATTCAGATGATCCTATTTCACCTTGTTTCCATTTTTTTTCAATTTTTTTCCACAAAGGATCAGCGAACTTTTCTAAAATAAAATCTACTGAATCTATTTTCGAAATAGTTCCATCAAAATCACAAAGAATTCTTAATTTCATTTTTTCCGTTTTTTACTTTAATTGTTAAACTAATTTTAACAGCCTTGTTCGGTCAGCAACTTTTGGAAGTGCTAGCTCGTTACTTATATCCCTGATCCCAGTGATGTTGTAACTCATCTGGCTTGCCCCCTGTGCCACACTGCCAACACCAACGCAAACACCACCAATTGCGATGTCATGCTCGATTGCATCGACCAGCCCACAATCCGCCTTGAATACAGGTCCAACAACACCGCCACATACAGCCACGCTTTAACTTTCCATTTTTTATAGGTTATCGTGGATGTGCTCAAACGGTTTGATGCACGCCTTGGATTACCGGATTTGTGCCGTGAACTAGGGATCAGCACGGATATGTTTATGAGTGAAGAGACAAATACGGCGGCATGGATGTCTTCATGATGTCTAGGATGAAAGAGTTGGAAGAAGAGAACCGCCGCCTCAAGAAGACTTATCTTGAGGAAAAGCTCAATGCTGAGATTGTGTCGGAGGCGCTCGAAAAAAAATGGTGAGGCCATCTCGCAGAAGGGAGATGGCCAAGAAGGCGGTCACAGAGCGAGGTACTTGCATTCGGGTGGCCTGCGAGGCGTTTCGCATCAGCGAATCCTGCTACTGCTACGAGCGCAAGCTCGATGCTGAAAACGACGAAGTGGCCAATTGGTTGATCCGATTGACAGATAACCATTGCAATTGGGGCTTTGGCCTTTGCTATTTGTACCTGCGCAATGTGAAGGGCTTCAAATGGAACCACAAACGCGTGTTCGAATCTACAAGGAGCTGGAGTTCAATTTGCGGATCAAGCCCCGTAAACGCCTGGTGCGCGAGAAGCCTGAAGCATTGACAGTACCCCAAGGCATCAACCAAGTGTGGTCGATGGATTTCATGCATGACCAACTGGAGGATGGGAGAATGTTCAGATTACTCAACGTCATTGATGACTGCAACCGTGAGGCTATTGGCATGGAGATTGACTGCTCTTTGCCGTCAGAGCGCGTGATTCGGGAGCACAAGCAAATCATTTCGTGGCGGGGTAAGCCAGAAGTGATTCAGTCTGACAACGGACCAGAATACATCAGTGCGGCCACACAAACATGGGCGCAAGAGATGGGTATCAGGCTTAATTATATTCAACCTGGTAACCCGCAACAAAACGCTTATGTTGAGAGGTTCAATTGGACGGTGCCGTACGAATGGCTTCGCAGTACAATTGAACAGACTTGTCAGATGTGCAAGACTTTGCAACGAAGTGGATGTGGTCTTACAATCATGACCGCCCCACATGGCCTTGGGCGGAATCACTCCTAAGCAGTGATTAGCCATAGATACGTAATGATTCTACTTCTGCGGCACTTACAAAAGGGGATGATTACCGAAGCTAACTGAGGCGTGAATTTAATTTACTTAATATTTGTTCAAGTTTAAGATCATTAGTACTGCACTTTCAGTAAAAAATTGTTTTAATGGTTAGTTCTCCAAGATACCTATCAATCAACTAATTAACTTTACACTTCGATCTTGAAGCCATCTGTTAAAATATTCTTTAGTATTTTTACTTTAAAACTGAAATTTAATATGAAACACCTTAATTCAAAAACACCAATTAAAAATTTAAACGTCATTTCTAATTGTTTTTTATTATCACACTCATGCTGGGATATTATTCCAATTTGTTTTGGGCTTATTCACTTTATTTGTGTATTAATATTTTTATATAATTTTGATAATTTACAATATACTTCACTTTTTTTGTATGCTCTTATTTATTCAGTAAGTATTTCCTGGAATATTAATTCTATTTCTCATAATTTTATTCATAATTCATATTTTAATTCATGGTTATTGAATAAATTGTTTAGTATAATTCTATCTATTACACTAGGGTTTTCGCAAACGATGTATAAATTTATTCATTTATTACATCATATTGGCAACATGGATAAACCTGATCATAATGGAAATACTATAGATACTTTATCTATTTATAAATATGGATCATTAGGCAATCCAGAAAATGTTTATTCCTATATATTCAAAAGCTATTTTAGAGATGATCCATTTTTGATTTATAAAAAAATGCTTTTAAAAAACAAAAGAGAAGCATATTTTTCTTTACTGGAACTTTTTTTTATGTTTTCAACTTATTCCTTTTTTGTTTTTATTAACTGGAAAGCTATTCTATTCATATTACCTTTCTACTATTTAGGACACTCGCTTTCATCATTAAATGGATATTATGAACATTTTGGAGGGAATCCAAATAATCCTTATTTGTGGGCAGTTTCAAATTATGGCAAAATTTATAATATTACATGGATGTTCAATGGATATCATGCAGAACATCACTACCGCCCAAAGGTTCATTGGACTAAGATGGTTCGTTTGCATAACGAAATAAAAGAACAACAGTTGCTTCACGGCACTAAGATACTTTCGTATCCTCATGCATTTGGTTTTTTAGAAAAATAATTATTGTCATTGTTGTATCTTAAAACAGTATTTTATGTTATCTCAAAATGGTCGTGACCCTGTATTCAGTACCGTCGGTATGTTTAAGTTACCGATCGTTTCGCCCTGAACAGTGTTGGTGGCATTTAGTCAATTGCACTTTGTCTGTGATACGAATTGTAGTCTTCAAAACCAAACTTTCAGTTGGGCCATCACAGTTTTTTTAATCTGGCTGGTTAGCCAGCTTGGCGTAGTCGTCCCTTTTCAGAGTCTTCACCAAGCTCTCAGCCATGCGGTTACTTTGGAGACTTGTGACGGGAGTTGTCACTGGTTTTAATTCAAGTCCCTTTGTAAAGCTTCTTATTAACGCGTAGACTTACCTGTTAAAGATATGAAAGATTTCATTAGAACCAACTGCGACAAAATAACCTTCCAAATAAGCTTTACGCCATTGAAGCAACTGGTCTGCAGTTAGTCCTTGTTAGCGATCTACCAAAGAAAAACAGTTGCCTGGATCATTGGTTTGTTTGACTTTTTCAAGCTTTTGTTAGGGTGTCAAGCGCCTGCGGCGCTAAACACTGGTGACCACTTCCACCCGGCTGGGACTTATTGAAAACATAGTCATATCCATAGAAGTATTCCTAGTTGTTAGTTTAAGAAATACCGTTGTGACTGTGTTTCAGGAGGCTAACTCAGTCATTCAGAGAACCAAATAACAAAGATAATTTTTTTAATAATGTTTTCCAACAATTAAATTAATTTGAAAAGTATCTATTGTTGTAAGATATTAATTTTTATTATTTTTTTTCAATAACAATATTCCAATTATTATAAATACCATTCCAATTATATTTTGAGTTGATATTGCTTCATTAAATATATAAAACCCAAAAAATGCTATTAATACGATAGTAAAGCTAGTTAATGGGAAGGATGTATTTAGGTCATAATTCTCTAAAATTTTTAACCATAAAATTAATCCAATAATTTCAAAAATAATTGAACTTAAAAAATAATGAAAATCAATTTTAATTTTAAAATTTTCAAATATATATTCTTTTCCATTTAGTGAAGAATATTTAAGTAAAATTTGACTAATGGTTTCAATTACTGGTAAAGCAAACCAGTATATATATTTTTTTGATATTTTTTTCATTATTTATATATCAAACTTTAGAAATGGAACAAGAAATTTCAATATATTATGAATAATAAAGTTATTATGCAAAAAATATATATTATTATTAATTAATTTACTGCCTAATTTAATTTTATCGTAATAACCAGATTGGCCACTTTGGAAATGTGTAAAATTATTTTCAATACAAATTTTAATATTTTGACACCAACTAATAAAATAAATATCATATTTTCTTGCTATGATTGGTTTCATTACTAAATATTTGTCAATTAATATTTGATCATTCTGAATTAATAAATTAGCAGCAATCAATTGATCATTCAAAAAATAAAGATTATAAAAAGAAGTCCCTTTCATGGTTTTTAATATATTAATAAAAAATAATTTTGATAATTCTTCAAATCTAAATTCACTATTATTTAATGTATACAAATACATTTCATATATCTCATCAACATAATTATCAATATTGTCCGTTTTAATGATTTTAACCAAATCTAAATTTCTTAATTTTCTTTTTAAATTCTTTTGCCTAGATTTACTTAGAGTTTTAATATAAGACTCAAAATTATCAAATTTTATTTCTAATGTGGCTGTTGGTAGACTATTGAGACCAACAAAACCCAATTTCAATAAAATATTTTCATATTCCAATATACTGTCATGACTTAAATCTTTAATTCCTAAAATATAATTTCCTTTTGTTAATGAATTTTTTTTAAAATAATCTATAAGCAAAATAAATATTTCTTGTTTATTATATAGATTTACTTCGTTTATCGTGAATGTAAAATTTTCTGAAATAACTGACCCTATACATGCTAATTTAACATCAAGAAAATTTTTGTATATTTTTTTTATAAATTTTATAATATTATTAAAATTATTATCAAGCGTAGTACCCAAATTATAATTGGTATAAAATATAGGGATAATTGATACTAAAATAGTATTATCATATATTGCAATATATTCAAATTTAAAATTTTTTATTTTCGCTTCCTCAACTGTTCTATAGAAATCATAATCTTCAACATTATTTTTAAAACACGTATTCCACGAGTTTTTTTCAAATTCATTGATTGACGTATGAGTTTTAATAATCATTTAAATGACTCAAAAAAGGTTTTAGTATATTTTAAAACTTTATTTTTTTCTTGATCTAAGTGAATCATATGATAAGAATTTTTAATTAATATTAAATTGCTTTTGTTATTCAGTTTTTTTATTAATTCTAAGGCATTTAAATCACTAAATACATCGTCCTCTTTTGAATGAATAATTATAATAGGTTCATTTATCTTACTCAATATTGTTAAACAGTGTTTGTGTAAATAATAAGACTCAACCAGAAGTCTTAGCGGATAATAAGGGAATACATCTCTAGTAAATTCATTACTTTTTTTTATTAAAATATTTCGTATTCTTTTATTTTTAATTCCATAGGGGAATTTTTCATATATGTTTATATTTTTTAATAATGGTAGTTTGACAATATATTTTAACAAAGTATTGAAGTATTTCGATATTATATATTGATAATATGGTATATTCCAGCCATTGTAAAGATAACCCGGTGAATACCATGCAATAGCTTTAATTTTGTCTGGATTTCTGTAAGCAAGCAATGAAGCAAGGTATCCTCCAACACAAATTCCTATACAGTAAATATGATTTATATCTTTATTAAATATTTTTAAACTATCCTCAACGCTATTAATCCAATCTACCCAAGTGGAATTTGCTAATTCGTTCGCTCCGTTGCAGTGTCCAGCAATTACAGGACAATACACAGTATATTCATCTTTATTAAAAGAATTTGCCAAATACCGCATTTCCTCAGGAGATCCTGTCATACCATGTATGAGCAATACCGCTTTATTGCTTTTACCTTCAATATAAATACTCTTCGGATGCAATTTTTTTGGTTTAAAAATTTAATAGTTTAAAATTTTTCTATACTAATCATTTGACTGCATGGGTTTTATTTGGCAATCTTCCAATTACTTAAACACATTTCATAGCGTAATTTAACATGTAAGTTCGAATTCAATGCAGCAGAATTGATTGATATAGGTATGACTTAGAGTTCATATGTAAGCGTAATCGATTTTTTCCAAACAAGTCCATCTTGTCACCTGCCATTGTTTGGTAAGTTCGGCTCTTGATTTTTCACTCTTCAAGTTACATAAGAACTATTCGGTCACAGCGTTATCTCAACAATTTCCCCCACTAATCTTGTTCAATCTTAGTATATTTTTTTTGCAACGATGAGTGTATTCTTTTGCAAAAATTTTATTTAAAAAAAAGTTATCATAACTTGTTCTTTATGCTTCCTAATCCACACATGTATCTGAAAAAAAAATGCTTTTAGTTGCGTCAGCATTAATACCTTTTTTGCGCGTCTTGTGTCGGCACAAGATAGCGGCGTTTAGGATAAATTTGAAGTCACCTACGGCATCAACAGCTCTAACCAATCGTTTTTGAACGGCGTGCTAGTGACTTTTAAAAATGATCCCCACGATCAACGTGACTTACGAAACTGCAAAAGGATTTGCCAGTGTTCAAAACAGCCTAGGCTCATAGCTGGTGCGTAACGAGCAAGTCAAGGTTGGTTACCCTGCACCATTGAACTGTGAAATCCATGTTGGATCTAAAGACTGGCAGAGTAATCCAAGCAATGTTGAATTGTTCGGATCACTCACAGGCTTGAAGGTAACGGTTGTAACTGAA
>Ga0114962_10005257_pt1 | contig 10149 bp, 9 predicted proteins | sample C_130820_MF_Meta_FD_87017 | JGI IMG/M metagenome (GOLD analysis project Ga0114962, IMG submission 87017) | Freshwater microbial communities from Lake Croche, Canada to study carbon cycling - C_130820_MF_MetaG | ecosystem: Environmental > Aquatic > Freshwater > Lake | place: Lake Croche, Canada...
CCTTTTTCGCGTGTAACCGTCCTAGGTTCTGGCCTAATCGGAACTTCAATAGGCTTAGCACTGGCTCAGCGCGGCGTAGCGGTTCGAATGCAGGATTCGAACCCGCAATCTGAGTCCTTGGCGCAAGAGTTGGTCGGAGTTTGCGATCAAGAGGTTCCAGATCTGATTGTCGTAGCAGTTCCCATATCTGAATTTTCACATGTACTTTCTGGACTTGAAACCTCAAGTGTGAAGTTAGGTATTATAGATGTTGCTTCTGTGAAGACTAAGGCTAAGGAAGATGTCGAGAGTTCGGCATTTGAAAGCTCAAAGTTTCTACCATCGCATCCAATGGCAGGTCGGGAGGTCGGCGGAGCCGAGTCGGCCCGCGCTGATCTCTTCGAAGGTCGTCCGTGGATCATCGATTCAAGCGGGGTAGACCTCAATCTTCTTAGCGCGGGGCAAGCTCTCATAACCGCTCTGGGCTCCCATATCGTTGATATGCCTGCGGCCGAACACGATAAGGCAGTTGCCTTGGTATCTCACCTGCCCCAACTGGTTTCATCTCTTTTAGCGAAGCAATTGCCTGGCGCCAAACCACAATGGCTAGAGCTAGCCGGGGGAGGGCTGCGCGATACAACTCGCATTGCAGCATCTGATCCCGTTCTCTGGAGTCAGATTGTCTCGGTCAATAGTGAAGCAATAAGTCCATTATTAAAGAGTCTGCACGCGGACTTAACGACGCTGATTTCAGATTTGGCTAATAGCGAGAAGGTTTTTGAATTCGTTGAATCGGGTAGAAAAGGGCGAGAAGCAATTCCTGGAAAGCACGGCGGAAAAGCTCGCGATTACACATACTTGCCGATAGTTATTGAAGATAAGCCTGGTCAATTGGCAGCGATCTTTAATGAATGTGCGCAGGTAAAAGTCAATATCGAAGATCTCTCGATTGAACATTCACCAGGACAAGAAACTGGATTGATAACACTTGCCGTGTCATCAGATGATGCAGCTGTTTTAGGTAAACACTTATCTGCCAAAGGATGGAGCGTTCATACTGCACGTTCATGACATTCTATTAATAGATAGAATGCATCCACTGGAAGATTGGCGTTGACGATGATTGTTGTAGCACTAGATGGCCCAAGTGGCTCTGGGAAGTCCAGCACATCTAAAAATATTGCCATTCGTGCGGGTTGGAACTATTTAGATACCGGCGCCCTGTATCGAGCGATGACATACATTGCTTTATCGATAAAGAGTGAAAATGCAAAAGATATTCTCACGGCTTATCTCGATCTACCTATTTCATTCACTTCAAATCCACGAGACCCAAAAATATTTGTTGACGGCAGAGATGTTTCTGTTGAGATCCGTAGCAATGAGATCACTGAAAACGTTTCGAAGATCAGTGCATTGCCAGAGATTCGTGCAGAGCTACTCACATTGCAACGAGCAATCATCAACAGAGCCGATCGCGGAATAGTGGTTGAAGGACGAGATATTGGAACCGTTGTATGTCCCGATGCTGCGCTCAAGATTTATCTGACTGCAGATATTTCAACCAGAGCCACCAGACGCGATGCTGAGCTTTCCGAACAATCACAAGGCGTTTCAGCTGTCGAGCAATCACTTGCTAATCGAGATGAAATCGATTCCACACGCGCAATTTCACCTCTTGCTATGGCAACCGATGCTGTTCATATTGATTCAACAGAAATTACTCTGGATGAAACAGTTGAACGAATTTGGGAGTTACTGTCGCAGCGTTCACTGCTCGGGCTTCCTATCGTTGCAATTCTTGGTCGCCCGAACGTTGGAAAATCTACACTTATCAATCGTTTTATTGGTCGTCGCGAAGCGATCGTCGAGGACACTCCGGGCGTAACTCGCGATCGTATTCAGTATGAATGCGAGTGGGGTGGACGTCGCTTCATCATTATGGATACTGGTGGTTGGGAATCAAAACCAGATGGAATTTCAGTACAGGTTTCAGCAAGTGCTGAACTTGCAATGGGAGAAGCAGATGTTCTCTGTTTCGTTGTTGACGCTCAAGTAGGCGCCTTAGATGAAGATGACATTTTGGTACAAGAGTTACGTAAAGCAAAGAAGCCAACAATTCTCGTTGCAAATAAAGTCGATGGGGATAATGATGAATCTGATGCACATGCACTGTGGAATATCGGATTAGGTGAACCGCATTTTGTATCTGCTCTACACGGACGGGGCAGCGGAGATTTACTTGATGCAATCGTCAAGGATTTGCCAGAAGTTGGTGGAGCTCAAGTACAGGATGGTTATCGTCGAATCGCTTTGATTGGTCGCCCCAATGTTGGTAAATCTAGTTTGCTCAATGCACTGGCTGGAGAAAATCGTTCTATCGTTGATGATGTTGCCGGAACCACACGTGATCCAGTTGACGAGCTCATAGAGTTCGGGGGCAGCATCTGGCGTTTCGTAGATACTGCTGGTTTGAAGAAGCGCGCAAATCAAGCAAGCGGTACTGATTATTATGCAACGTTACGAACTCAGACAGCGTTAGAGCGCTGCGAATGCGCCGTTGTTGTTCTTGATGCGTCAGTTCCGATTTCAGAACAAGATCTGCGAATCATCACTATGGTTGAAGAGGCCGGTAAGGCGATGGTCATCGTGATGAATAAGTGGGATCTCGTCGCTGAAGATCGTCGCGATCAATTAGATAAAGAGATCGACCGTCACTTGGATCAAGTTGAATGGGCGCAGCGAGTAAATGTTGCAGCAAAAACTGGTTGGCATAGAGACCGTCTGGCGCCTGCGCTTCGTACGGCAATCGATTCTTGGGAACGTCGAGTTCCAACGTCAAAGCTGAACTCATTCTTAGGTGCTCTTATTGGTGCAACCCCACCACCTGTTCGAGGCGGGAAGCAGCCCAAGGTTTATTACGCGACTCAGGCCGGTATCGCACCTCCAAAGTTCGTCGTCTTCTCATCAGGGTGGATTGAGGCTTCATACCGTAGATTTATCGAGCGTCGTCTTCGCGAGGAGTTCAAATTCCCAGGCACTCCCGTCCAGGTCGCGATTCGCGTGAAGGAACGAGATAAGGAGCAGTAATCGGTGTTCACAATCCCGAATGGTCTGACGTTCCTACGTTTCTTAGGTATCCCACTTTTCGTATGGCTGGCGCTCTCCGTCCATGCAGATGGTTGGGCGATTTTCGTTCTAGCAATTGGGGGAGCAACTGATTACTTCGATGGCAAGTTAGCGCGTGCCCTTAATCAAGAGTCTAAATTTGGTGAGATAGCTGATCCAACGATTGATCGCCTCTACATCGCAGCAACACTGATTGTTCTTTATATCCGAGATGCGATTCCATTTTGGTTGATTCTTTTTCTCGTACTTCGAGATTTAGCTATGGCTGTTCTGGCAGGAGTTCTGCAATTTAAAGGTTTTCCTCCGCTGCAAGTTACCTATCTTGGCAAGGCTGCGACATTTAATCTGCTGTATGCATTTCCTTTCCTTCTTCTAGCCCTGAGCCAGACTTGGTATGGAACGGTGGCATTCGTTATGGGATGGGCATTTGCCTTATGGGGAGTGGCGCTCTATTTAGGGACTGCCGTTTCCTATTTCCGAACTGGGGTTAAGACCATTACAGTACGTCCACGCATCATTGAGGGTTGATAGGGGTTAGCGATGTCAAACATTCCAGGGGATTTGCAATACACCAAGGAGCACGAGTGGGTTGCAACAACTGCCAACAATCTCGTGGTGCGGATGGGCATCACTGATTTTGCACAAGGTGCCCTTGGAGATATCGTCTATGTGCAACTTCCAAAAGTTGGCGAAAAAGTTGTTGCCGATAAAGTATGTGGGGAAGTTGAATCCACTAAGAGTGTTTCAGAGATATTTGCCCCCGTTTCAGGAACTGTGAGTGCGCTCAATGATGCACTGACTGCAAATCCCGAGATGATTAACGCGGATCCTTACAAAGATGGATGGCTTCTAGAAATTACAATGGATTCAGAGCCTTCGGGCCTACTTTCTGCGGCCGAATATGGGCAGATTACAGCGTAAGTAGCTCTTCTCCTCGGCTTGATTTCTTCAGAGCAACTCTCTAGTGTCACCCTTAAGTTGACGTCGAAGGGGGAAGTTCGTGGCTAAATCAGATTCACACCAAGAACTCACCAGCACCCTGCATTTGGGCCTTCGTTCAGTTGTCGGCAATTCCCCTGCCGATCACATCGCAGATTTTCTATCTACCGCATCCTCCGAAGAGCGCGAAATAGTTGAAAAGACGGTCAACGGCGATGGAAAGTCAGCGATGGTCTTTATTCATCGCGGTTCTCAAAAAGGCGCACGATTCTCAATCGCGGAAGCTAGTGCGACGGTTGGACGTTCATCAGAGAGCGTTATCTTTCTTGATGATATCACTGTCTCGCGAAAGCACGCAGTCTTTACCAAGAGTGATGGCGGATATATTTTCTCAGATTCTGGGAGCCTCAACGGTTCGTATGTGAACAATGTTTTGGTTTCAGAGAAGATACTTCTTTCAGGTGATGAAATTCAGATCGGAAAATTTCATCTTCTTTTTATTTGCGCAGATTCGAAAAAGTCCAAGTAATTATCAGAGCTAGATTAGGGGAGTATCAACTTGAGCGTTCCAGCACGTGCTTATCTCAGCATCGGTGAAGTACTCACCAAGCTTCGTGGAGACTTTCCAGATATCACTATTTCTAAGATTAGATTTCTCGAATCTGAAGGACTCATCGAGCCACAAAGAACACCATCCGGCTACCGCAAATTCACCACTATCGATTTAGATCGTCTCCGTTATGTATTGCTAGCGCAACGCGACCAGTACCTACCGTTAAAAGTTATCAAAGAGAATTTAGACGCCCTTGACCGTGGATTGCAGCCAGCGCCACAAGGTGGGGTTCACTCACCACGTCCCACACTTGGGCTAGCAACAATTGATGGAGAATTTGCACCAGCTGCATTCGGTGAACAATCCGAGATGCGCCTATCTCGAGAGGAGCTCTTAAAAGCCTCTTCACTCGATGACAGCCAACTTGTAGAGCTTGAATCCTTCGGACTAATTCAGATTCGCGGACGCCACTATGACGGAGATGCGTTAGCTGTTGCCAAAGCAGTTGCCGAGATGGCGGGCTTCGGAATAGAACCACGTCATTTGCGTTCATTTAAATCTGCAGCAGATCGTGAGATCGGTTTGATCGAGCAGGTCATAACACCTTTCACTCGTCAGAAGAGTACGGAAGCTAAAGCTCGTGCCGAGGAAGTCCAGAAGGAGATTGCATCTCTCTCAGTTCGCCTTCATGCAGCTTTAGTTCGTGGTGGATTGAACCGTCCCCGCTAATAATGTTGATCCCCGTTGAGGTAGTCGGTGTTCGCATTGAGATGCCTTCTAACCAACCGATAGTGCTTCTGAAAGAGATTGAGGGAACTCGCTTTCTTCCTATCTGGGTGGGAGCAGTTGAGGCAACTGCGATTGCCTTTGCCCAACAAGGTCTAACCGCCAGTCGTCCTCTTACACATGATTTGATTAGGGATCTGCTAGATCATGTAGACATAACTTTGACTTCTGTCCACGTCACTTCTATAACCGATGGGGTCTTCTTTGCGGAGCTAAATCTGCGCAACGCACAAGGTGCTTTAGCGGCTCTCTCTGTTCGACCTTCCGATGCGATTGCCGTGGCCCTTCGAACAAAGAGCAATATTCTGGTTGATAACGATCTTCTAGATCAGGTCGGCATCGATATTCCCGAGCAGATTGCTACCGAAGTCTCGGCTGCGGGGGACCAGGAGCTTGAGGCGTTCCGTGAATTCCTCGACCAGATAAACCCGGAAGATTTCGCAGGGTAGGGAAGAGTCTCAACCTCAAGTAGAGGTTTTGTTCGTGTCGGTCTCGGCTTTCTAGGGTCTCCTCGCGTAACCTTTGCTCAACCCCACTACGTGAAAGCGAGCCCCCTCTCGTGACAGATCAAGAATTTGAAATCGGATACCGCGGCGCAACTGCATGCTCAGCGGCAGGAATTTCTTATCGTCAGCTCGATTATTGGGCACGTACTGGTCTTGTAGAACCATCAATTAGAACTGCAACAGGTTCTGGAAGTGCGCGCCTTTATGGTTTCCGCGACATTCTAGTTTTGAAAATCGTGAAGCGATTACTTGATGCTGGAGTATCACTGCAAAATATTCGCACCGCAGTTGATCATTTGCGTAATCGCGGTGTAACAGAGCTCGAGAGAATTACCTTGATGAGCGATGGTGCATCGATTTACGAGTGCGCTAGCCCGGATGAAATCATCGATTTATTGGCTGGTGGTCAAGGCGTATTTGGAATCGCAGTCGGCAAGGTTTGGCATGAAGTTGAAGGCTCGCTATCCTCGCTTCAAGGTGAGGTCAACGGTGAGGTCATCGGCGGCGAAAATAGCGATGAACTCTCGTTACGTCGAAAGGCGAAAGGCGCCTAAAACTTCTATATTTCTCCCTCTACAACCTTTCGTGGGGTTAGCCCAAAGGTTCTCAAGAGGAGTGAACGTGAGCAATTATCAAGGCTTTGAAGATCGTCATATAGGACCTTCGGGCGCTCAAGAATCAGAGATGTTATCTGTCCTTGGTTACTCAAATATGCAGACCTTCATCTCTGATGTCGTTCCAAGCAATATAGCGATAGCGCAAAAGTTGGATCAAGTACTTGATGCAGCGAAGAGTGAGACTGAAGTAATTGCTGAATTGCGTGCTCTTGCGTCACAGAATCAAGTTTTTAATTCATTTATCGGAACTGGTTATTACGGAACAATTACTCCACCTGTAATTAAACGTAACGTTCTCGAGAATCCAGCTTGGTACACCGCATACACGCCATATCAACCAGAGATTTCACAAGGTCGATTAGAAGCTCTCTTTGCATTTCAAACCGTGATTTGCGATATGACAGCACTTGCACTTGCAAACGCATCGATGCTCGATGAAGGAACGGCTGCTGCGGAAGCAATGACTCTAGCCCGCAGAACATCAAAGGCTCCAGATAATGCGCTCTTCTTAATTGATCGCAATGTCCACCCACAGACAAAAGCTGTTGTAATCACGCGCGCTAAGCCACTTGGAATCCAGGTTGTAGAAGTTGATGCGCTTGCATTAGATGCATCTCTCGAATATTTCGGTTTACTGGTTCAGTACCCAGATACAACCGGAACTATTAATGATTTCAGCAAGGTCGCATCTTCTGCACATGAGAAAGATGCGCTACTCATTGTTGCAACTGATTTATTGGCACTCACTCTTATCAAAGCACCAGGTGAGTGGGGCGCAGATATTGCACTCGGATCAGCCCAAAGATTTGGAGTCCCAATGGGATTCGGTGGACCGCATGCAGGTTTCATGGCTGTGCGTTCAGGTCTAGAGAGATCTCTTCCGGGTCGACTTATTGGTCAGAGCGTTGATTCACATGGAAATCCAGCTTTTCGCTTGGCGCTACAGACTCGCGAGCAACATATCCGCCGCGATAAAGCGACCAGCAACATATGCACCGCTCAAGTACTTCTTGCAAATATGAGCGCTTTCTATGCGATGTGGCATGGGCCAAAGGGGCTCATCTCAATCGCCGAAAGAGTTCATCAATTTACTTCACAATTAGCGACTGTTGTCGAGACTACAAATAAGAGTTACTTCGACACACTGACAATCAAAGTTTCCAATGCGTCGGAAATTCATAAGGCAGCAAACAATCGTGGAATCAATCTAGCTATTGTCGACGATCACCATGTGCGTATCTCTTTTGACGAGACAGTGACGCCAGACCTATTTGCACATATCGTTGAAATATTTGGGGTACAGGTTGCGCCTGCGCAGGGGAGTGGTATCTCGACTGCGATAAAGCGAACATCAGCGTTTCTGCAGCACCCAGTCTTTAATACCTATCATTCAGAGACTTCAATGATGCGCTATCTGCGAACACTGTCTGACCGTGATTTAGCACTTGATAGAACGATGATTCCATTGGGTTCTTGCACAATGAAGTTGAATTCAGTGACAGAGATGGAGGCCGTAACCTGGCCAGAATTCGCATCCCTGCATCCATTCGCACCAACTTCACAGAGCGTTGGATCTAGAAAGCTCATCGCGCAGTTATCCGACTGGTTAATCAAAATTACTGGATACGACGCGGTCTCGTTACAACCAAATGCAGGTAGTCAAGGAGAATTTGCGGGATTGCTCGCGATTAGAAATTATCATGATTCTCGTGGGGACACTTCTCGCAATATCTGTCTCATCCCATCAAGTGCTCACGGAACCAATGCGGCGAGTGCGGTAATGGCCGGAATGAAGGTTGTTGTAATTGCCTGCGACGACCAAGGAAATGTCAGTGTTGACGATATTAAAGCAAAGATTGAGGAACATAAAGGCACTCTTGCCGCACTGATGGTTACTTATCCATCTACACATGGTGTTTTTGAATCAGCTATCACCGAAATTTGCGGATTGATTCATGAGGCAGGTGGTCAGGTTTACGTTGATGGAGCTAATCTCAACGCACTTGTTGGTTTAGCCCAGCCAGGAAAATTTGGTGCGGACGTTTCACATTTGAATCTCCATAAAACTTTCTGTATTCCACATGGCGGTGGGGGACCCGGAGTCGGTCCAGTCATTGCTCGCGCACATCTCGCGCCGTTCTTGCCAAACCATCCCTTGGATTCACTCGCTGGTCCTGCAACAGGTCCCGGACCAATCTCTGCAGCTCCTTACGGATCAGCGAGCATCTTGCCAATCTCATGGGCATATATTCGTCTTATGGGGGGAGCAGGGCTTACTCACGCCACTGAAGTAGCAATTCTTAACGCAAATTACATGGCGCATCGCCTAAAGAACCACTTCCCAATTCTCTACACTGGCAATAAGAATCTCATCGCGCATGAATGCATATTGGATATACGTGAAATCACAAAAGACAGTGGTGTGGGTGTAGACGATATTGCTAAGCGTCTTATGGATTTTGGATTCCATGCACCAACAATGTCATTTCCAGTAGCTGGAACTCTGATGATTGAACCGACAGAATCGGAAGATATCCTCGAGATGAATCGCTTCATCGATGCAATGATTGCGATCAAATATGAGATCGATGAAATTGTCGAGGGCAAGGTGGCGGTAGATGACTCGCCGCTTCGAAATGCGCCCCACACGATAGGAGCGATAGCTTCAACAAATTGGGAACATTCCTATAGCCGTGAACGCGCTGCATTTCCTGCGACCTTCACAGGACTTATTCCGGGTGAATTAATCGGCCAGAAGGGCAAATACTGGCCGACTACAGGGCGCATAGATGGAGCGTTCGGGGATAGGAACCTCGTATGTTCATGTCCACCGATAGAGACCTTCGCATAGCCGATTCTGATTTACTTTACATAATGTAACTTATCGGCGTTAGGTCTAAGCCTACGAGCCAAGCCCCACAAGGTCGTCTGCCACAAGGCCTCAATGACTATCGCCTTGCTCATCTTGGATACACCGTTGATTCGTTCAACAAAGGTTATGGGAACTTCACATGTACATGCGCCAGCTAAAACACTTGCCATAGCCATTTCAATTTGAAAACAATATCCAGTAGCTGTCATTGTTGACAGATTGAGAGATTTCAATAAGTCGCTACTGTAAATGCGAAAACCACCGGTGAGATCATTGAGTGGAATTCCAAGGGCTAAACGGGCGTACCGTGTCCCAGCTTTAGATAACAGTTGTCGACTCTTTGGCCAGTTAACGACCGAACCACCAGTTATCCAGCGAGTACCTAGAACTATGCACCGCTGTGAATTGCTCGCTGATTTAGCAGCCTTGAACATCGCAGAAAGATCTTCGACACGGTGTGAACCATCGGCATCCATCGTTACTACATGGGTGTATTTGTGTTGAGCAAGAACATCTGCGAATCCGGCTCGATATGCAGCACCTAGCCCCGCTTTGCCTGGCCTACGTAGGACTCTGACCCACGAAAATTTCATTGAATCGACAATTTCTGCGGTCAAATCTGGGGAATTGTCATCAATAACGAGTACTTCAAAATCTATTGATTGATGTAAGGATGCGAGCTTGTTGAGCAATTCTACGATTGAAACTGACTCATTATACGTTGGAATGAGGATTACTGGCTTCATCAATATCCCCTATCTACCAACC
>Ga0114962_10005258_pt1 | contig 10146 bp, 9 predicted proteins | sample C_130820_MF_Meta_FD_87017 | JGI IMG/M metagenome (GOLD analysis project Ga0114962, IMG submission 87017) | Freshwater microbial communities from Lake Croche, Canada to study carbon cycling - C_130820_MF_MetaG | ecosystem: Environmental > Aquatic > Freshwater > Lake | place: Lake Croche, Canada...
AGACCGCCGCACAGCAGATTATTGTGATACTTTAAAAGCACAAGGCATGGCGGAGATGATACAAGAAAAAACCGGCTTGGTGATTGATGCTTATTTTTCGGGTTCAAAAGTAAAGTGGATACTTGATCATGTTCCCGGTGCAAGAGATTTAGCAGCAAAAGGAGACTTGTGTTTTGGTACTATTGATTCTTGGTTGGTTTGGAAATTAACCAATGGTAAAGTTCATGTTACCGATGCCACCAATGCATCCAGAACCATGCTCTTTAATATTCACACTTTGCAATGGGATAAGGAGTTATTGGAATTATTAGACATTCCTGTTTCTATTTTACCTACTGTAAAATCAAGCAGTGAAATATATGGACATACCAATCAATTATTTTCCAATCATGAAATCCCCATAGCTGGCATTGCGGGGGATCAGCAATCGGCTTTATTTGGACAAATGTGCACCGCTGCAGGCATGGTAAAAAACACCTATGGCACAGGTTGTTTTATGCTTATGCATACTGGAGAAAAAGCAGTTCAATCAAAAAATAATTTATTAACCACGATTGCTTTACAAATGAATGGGCATACTTATTATGCATTAGAAGGAAGTGTATTTATTGGAGGGGCTGTGGTGCAATGGTTAAGAGACGGCTTGCATTTAATTCGTAAGTCGAGTGACGTGGAAGACTTAGCAAGTCAAGTACAGGATACCGATGGAGTGTATATGGTGCCTGCATTTGCAGGATTGGGTGCACCCTATTGGAACCAACATGCAAGAGGTACCATTGTGGGAATTACTAGAGGAACTTCTTCGGCCCACATTGCACGCGCTGCATTAGAAAGTATTGCTTTTCAAAGCTATGATTTATTAAAAGCAATGGAAGGGGATGCAGGTATTCCAATCGCAGAACTTAGGGTGGACGGTGGTGCCACACATAATAATATGCTCATGCAATTTCAGTCGGACATTGTTAATACCAAAGTAGTGCGACCTACCATTGTTGAAACTACTGCGTTGGGAGCTGCCTATTTAGCGGGTTTAGCAGTAGGTTTTTGGAAAGACATAGAGGAGTTGCGGAGTAAATGGCAGGTAGATAAAAATTTTACTCCAACAATTAACGATACGAAAAGAGTGGACCATATTCAAGGCTGGGAGCGAGCCATTAAAGCAACCAATAATTGGTAAAAAAATAAATTAATCACGCATCAAAAATATTGCATCAAAAATTAAAAAACTATGACACCCTTTATTGCAGAATTATTTGGAACAGCAATTGTAATTATAATTGGAAATGGCGTAGTGGCAAATGTGGTACTTCCCAAAACAAAAGGGAACAATGGAGGATTACTTGCTATTGTATTTGGATGGATGATTGCCGTATTTGTAGGCGTTTATATTTCTACACCCGCAAGTGGGGGACATTTGAATCCTGCCGTAACCATTGCTTTAGCTGTTGCTGGAAAATTTGCTTGGGATAAAGTAGCCATGTATATATTGGCTCAATTGTTGGGCGCTATGTTGGGTGCCTTGATCGTTTGGATCGTGTATCGACCTCAATTTAAGGAGGCTAATAATGCTGGGGATCAGTTAGCCTGTTTTTCAACAGGACCTAGTATTAGAGATTTAAAACAAAATATACTGGTAGAGACATTAGCAACCTGTGTATTTTTATTAGGAATATTCTTTATTAAGCCTGCTGGGCTCGAAATGGGAGCGATGTCTGCCTTGCCAGTTGCCCTTTTGGTAGCAGGAATGGGATTTGGACTGGGAGGACCCACTGGTTGGGCTATTAATCCAGCAAGGGATTTAGGGCCTAGAATTATGCATTTTATCCTGCCAATGAAGGGAAAGGGGGCCAGTGATTGGGGATATGCCCTTGTGCCAGTTACCGGTCCAATCATTGGGGGAATTTTAGCTGCTATTATATACCTACAATTTTTGCAATAATGGTGTAAAATCATACCTTTGCAGCCGAAACTGAAAATTATGTCAACAGCAGGTAAAATTAAACAAGTTATTGGTGCGGTAGTGGACGTGCAATTTCCAAATCAGAAAGCACTTCCTGAAATCTATAACGCCCTAGAAATTACAAGACCAGGTGGTGAAAAGTTAGTACTTGAAGTACAACAACATCTTGGAGAAGATAGCGTTCGTGCTATTGCCATGGATGGTACCGAAGGTCTAGTAAGAGGAATGGAAGTAATTGATTTAGGTAAAGCCATATCAATGCCCATAGGCGAAGGGATCAATGGTCGTTTGTTTAACGTAACTGGTGATGCTATTGATGGTTTGCCGCAAGTTGATAAAACAAATGGTCGTCCTATTCATGCCAATCCTCCAAAGTTCGAAGACTTAAGTACTGCAACAGAAGTGTTGTTTACAGGTATCAAAGTAATTGACTTAATTGAGCCATATGCAAAGGGTGGTAAAATTGGTTTGTTCGGTGGTGCGGGTGTAGGTAAAACAGTATTGATCCAAGAGTTGATTAACAATATCGCAAAAGGACACGGAGGTTTATCTGTGTTTGCGGGTGTAGGTGAAAGAACACGTGAGGGTAACGACTTATTGCGTGAGATGATTGAAGCAGGTATCATGAAATATGGTGATGCTTTCAAACATAGCATGGAAGAAGGTGGATGGGATTTAAGCAAAGTAAACTTAGAAGAATTAAAAGATTCAAAAGCTACTTTCGTATTTGGTCAAATGAACGAACCTCCTGGAGCACGTGCGCGTGTTGCCTTGAGTGGTTTGACCATTGCAGAATATTTCCGTGATGGTGATGGAACTGGAAAAGGAAAGGATATCTTATTCTTCGTTGACAATATCTTCCGTTTCACTCAAGCAGGTTCTGAGGTATCGGCTTTATTAGGTCGTATGCCATCAGCGGTAGGTTATCAACCAACCTTAGCTACAGAGATGGGATTGATGCAAGAGCGTATTACTTCTACTAAAAATGGTTCTATTACTTCTGTACAAGCGGTATATGTACCTGCGGATGACTTAACGGATCCAGCGCCAGCGACAACATTCGCTCACTTGGATGCGACTACTGTATTGTCTCGTAAAATTGCCGACTTAGGTATTTATCCTGCGGTGGATCCATTGGATTCAACTTCAAGAATTTTGACGCCAGCTATTGTTGGTGATGCACACTACGATACTGCACAAAGAGTAAAAATGATTTTACAACGTTATAAGGAATTACAAGATATCATTGCCATTTTAGGTATGGATGAATTAAGTGATGAAGATAAATTAGTAGTATCTCGTGCGCGTCGTGTACAACGTTTCTTGTCTCAACCATTCCACGTAGCAGAACAGTTCACGGGATTAAAGGGTGTATTCGTTTCTATCGAAGACACCATCCGTGGATTTAATGCAATCATGGACGGAGAAGTAGATCAGTATCCTGAAGCAGCCTTTAACTTAGTAGGTTCTTTAGAAGATGCTATTGAAAAGGGTAAGAAAATGATGGCTTAATTTATTTGTAAAAAAGAGATATGTTATTAGAAATATTGACACCCGAAAAAAAGCTATTTAGTGGAGATGTACAAGGCGTTCAATTGCCTGGTATTGATGGGTTGTTTGAAGTATTAGATAAGCATGCTCCTTTGGTTAGCGCATTGGGCATAGGCAATATAAAGGTTTTGCTAAAAGGAACTGCCGCTGAAACCTACGCAATACAAGGTGGCTTTGTCGAGGTAATAAATAACAAAGCAACTGTTTTAGTTGAAGGTGTCTTGTAGTTGATTTAACTTCAAATAAATAAATTCTAAAATCCCTTGGCATAAAACCAAGGGATTTTTTTATATATTCACATACGCAAATTCATATTTCGCGCTTGCAAATGAAAAGAACGTTTCCACTCATATTTATCTTAATTGCATTATCTATTATAGGTATTTTGTTTATTCAAATTACCTGGCTACAGGGATTAATGATTTTAACAAAAAATCAATTAAATGATAAAGTAAATCAGTCTATTGTAAATGTTTCAAATCAGGTAAGTAAAAAAATAAAGTCAGGCATTTCATTTAGACTTCCCAAAAGGGATCAGGGTATCAATGATGAAAAAGGACACAATGCAGCCATTCCAAAAATTTATAATGATAAGGAGTTTAACAACCTCATAAAAGAATCATTAAGCAACAATGGCCTAAAGGATTTGCATTTCGAATTTGCAGTCACTGATAAGTCGGGAGATATAAGTATTAGTAGTAGCAAATTTTTAGATGCCAATGCAGATACTACTTTTAATACCATAAAAGTATATGTCCCAGTAATCCCTCAAGACCAAGTTGAGTCAGAAGGTCCATTTGAAAACATAATTATAGTAGCTCCCAATATTAGAATGTATATTTTGCGTTCATTGCTTTGGGTTATCATTGGGGCCATCTTATTTGTATTTATCGTGATAGCTGCTTTTTTTATAACAGTTAGGTCTTTGTTTGCACAACGTAAACTAAACGAAATTAAAAGGGATTTTATAAACAATATGACCCATGAACTCAAAACACCTTTGGCAACTATTTCTTTAGCGGTAGATGCACTTAAAAGCCCAAAAGTACAAAGCGAATCTAAGTCTGTAGATTATTTTAGCGGCATCATTAAGGAGGAAAACGAAAGGATGAATAAGCATGTGGAGGTGATTTTACAAGCGGCTCAATTAGAGAAAAAGGAATACGTTTTAAATATTTCACCAGTAGATATCCATGATTTATTATTTGGTGTATTAGATAGTTATAAATTACAATTGGACGCTAAGCCTTCAAATATCCATACCTATTTTGATGCAGACCCCTCTGTCATTGATGCGGATGAAGAATATTTATTGCATGTTTTTTCCAACTTAATTGACAATGCTATCAAGTATTCAAAAGAATCGATTGAAATAACCATTACTACATCAACCCTGCCAAATGAAATACAGATTATTGTGGAGGACAATGGAATTGGCATGGATGCAAATACCTTGAAACATATATTTGAAAAATTTTATCGCGCCCATACAGGTAATATACATAATGTAAAAGGCTTTGGCTTGGGTATGAGTTATGTAAAGTGGGCGATAGACATACACAAAGGAAAAATAAAAGTACAAAGCGAACTAGACAAGGGTACAAAAATGATTATCACATTACCTATTGTGAATCCAAAATAGAGCGCCATCTCCATAACTTAAAAAACGGTAATTGTTTTTTAAAGCATGATCATAAATAACGCTCCAAGCATCACCTGTAATGGCTGCAATGATTAATAGCAAGGTAGATTTTGGCTGATGAAAGTTTGTTATTAAAGCTTCGCATATTTTGAAAGAATAGCCAGGTGTAACCATTAGTTGCGTTTTAGCAATCAATTTTGTACTTCCTTTTTGGTGTAACCAATTTATTAATGCCTCCATAGCATCTTTGACTGACAAATTCATTTCTGATAATTCATATGCCTCCCATTGTGCCAAATGCAATTCATGCGCTGGAATGAATGTTTTATTTTCTTCATAAAACTTAAATGCTTTTACACCCATCCAATAGATAGATTCAATAGTGCGTAAGCTGGTAGTACCAACCGCTATAAGGGGTTTGTTTTGAATGCCTGCATTTTTGGCAATGTATTGGATTAAGTGCAAGTCCACATCAATAAATTCTGCATGCATTGAATGTGCGTCAATGGTTTCAGATTTAACTGGCATAAAAGTTCCTGCGCCAACATGCAGCGTTAAGTATTGTTGATGAATGCCTTTGTCATTGAGTGTAGCAAAAACGGTTTCGTCAAAATGTAGCCCAGCAGTAGGGGCTGCAACAGAACCTTCTTCAATGGCATAGGTAGTTTGATACCTATCTTTATCTTCCTCGTTTGCTTTGCGTTGTATGTATGGAGGGAGTGGAATATTTCCAATGGCAGTTAATATCTCTGAGAAAGTATAATTTTCATTCCAAGAAAATTCAATTACAAATTTTCCTTGTTCTTGCTGAATTTTTCTAGCAGTAACAGTAATATTTTTTTCGTTTATGGAAACTTGTTTCACGAGTGCATCTTCTTTCCATTTTTTTGCACCACCTACTAAACAATTCCATTCAACCTTATTTGTTGCTTGCATTGCTAATAAAACAGGCGTATATTTTTCTGTAGGTTCTAAGCAAAAAATTTCTATAACACTATTTTGTTTTTCATGTTCAGTAATGTTTTCTTGATTGGAGATGTTCTTTTTTTCAAATAATATTCGTGCCGCAATTACTTTGCTGTTATTAAAAAATAAAGTAGAACCTTCGGGAATATAGGAGGCGATATTGGCGTAGATGCTTTCATCTATTATGGTCTGATTCCAAACCAGCAACTTGCTTTCAGATCTTTTTGCGGCTGGTGTATAGGCAATTTGTGCGTCAGGGAGGTTATAATCAAAGTCTGCAATGGCAATTTTTGGCTTATTAAACATTGTGCAAAGGTACATTGGTCCCAATTTATAGCCTAATTCACCAGTTATAAACCTAAAAAAGGGGTTTTTCCACAGTTCTTAACATCCCAATTTCTTGAAAATAGTCTAAAAAAAGTCCAAACGCTTTGCTAGTATAGGTTTCAGGCCGGTTTATTAGTTGTGGAAAACTAGAATGCCCTATTTTGCCATTAAAAGTGGTAAAAAGTGTTATTTTGTGTGAACAAGTGGTAAAAATCATATTAATTATTAACAATGACAGGCTTTCACGGAGAATATCAATCAACTATCGACGCTAAAGGGCGTTTCCTAGTTCCTGGCAGTTTGAAAAAACAGCTTGCGGAAGGGGAGACACGCTTTATTGTTAGTAGAGGATTTGAAAAGTGTTTGACACTTTATCCGATGAATAGCTGGCAGAAAATATTAGATAAGATTAGCCAGTTGAATGACTTTGATCCCAAAGTGCGTCAGTTTAGACGTCAATTTTTAGGCGGAGCATCAGAGGTAGAAATGGACAGCGCAGGCCGTTTATTATTACCTCCCACTTTAAGAGAGTTTGCTTTGCCTGGAAAAGAAATTGTTTTAGCTGCTGCATTAGATCGTTTTGAAATTTGGGATGCGAGTACATATAAAAAGTTCTTTGAGGATTTCTCTGCAGATGAATTTAGTAATCTGGCACAAGAAGTAATGTCAGGCATTCATAAAAAAGATTAAGGAACAGCGATGACCAACCCTACATCCAACATTCCTCAATCTGATTATCATGTACCTGTATTATTTCACGAAACAATGGATCATCTTAATATCATTCCGGATGGGGTGTATGTAGATGCTACATTTGGTGGAGGTGGACATAGCCGTGGCATTTTATCAAAGCTAGGACCCAATGGTCGATTGATTGCTTTTGATCAGGATGCAGATGCTAAAAACAATTTACCAAATGATAACCGTGTTTTATTTGTTCCAGAAAATTTCAGGTACCTGCAAAGGTTTTTAAGATTGCACAAAATTGACCAAGTAGACGGAGTGCTTGCTGACTTAGGAGTGAGCAGTCATCAGTTTGACGAAGGTTCAAGAGGTTTTTCTACGCGTTTTGATGGGCCATTTGATATGAGAATGGATCAGCGCCAAGACAAAACCGCTGCGCATGTCATAGAAACTTTTAGTGAAACAGCATTGCACAAAATGTTTGAACAGTATGGCGAAGTAACCAACTCGAAAACTTTAGCCAAGCATATTGTTGATAACCGCAAGCATGTAAAACTAAACACGGTACAGGATTTTAAAACACTCATTGCACCTGTAGTAAAAGGAAATCCTAATAAATATTGGGCGCAGGTTTTTCAAGCCATTCGAATTGTAGTAAACGAAGAGATGGAAGTGTTGAATGAATTCCTTGCACAATTACCTACGGTGATTAAACCAGGTGGACGTGCAGTCATTATTACTTTCCATTCAATCGAAGACAGATTGGTAAAGAATGCTTTTAAAGTAGCGCCCGAAGAAGAAAACAAAAACAACCCATTTCTCTCCAACCCTAGAGAAGTGATTTGGAAGATCATTACAAAAAAACCTGTAGTGGCTTCTGAAAAAGAGATGAAAGAAAACAATCGAAGCAGAAGCGCAAAATTGCGTGCTGCCGAAAGATTATAAACCGTATGTCCGTACCCGAAAAACAAGCCCCTAAGAATGCTATAAAAAGTATTCTTAACTATCAATGGATTGTTCAAAACATTCCATTTTTCCTCTTCTTGGCTTTTATCGCTATACTATATATAGCGAACGGGCATCTTGCCGATAAAACGGTAAGAAAAATAAGTGAAGCGCAACTTACGATCAAAGAATTACAATTTGAATACAAGACCATTAAAGCCGATTTAATGCGTCGCAGCAGAGCTGCGCAAATTGAAAATGCAATGCAACCTTATGGATTAGGCGTTTCCTTGAAAATGCCAATTCATATTCCAATAGAAAATCGTATTTCAGAAAGTCAAAATCTTGCAAAATAATGGACGTTAAACGCGACATATTATGGAGGGTTTATCTTAGTTATATACTAATTGTCATCATTTGTCTGTCTATTTTAGGCAAAGCATTTTACATACAAAAATTCCAAGGTACTTATTGGAGAAGTTTAAGCGATAGTTTACATCAAAGAATTATATCTATACCTGCAGAAAGAGGAACTATTTACAGTGATGATGGACAAATGTTGAGCACAAATATGCCAAAGTTTGATTTGATGATTGATTTTAGGGTAGATCCTTTGCATGAAAACAAAGGAAGATTGTTTAAGGAAAAAATAGATTCGCTTTGTGATTCTTTGTCCTATTTGTTTAAAGATATGTCAGCAGGTGAATACAAAGAATTATTGACCAATGCCTACAATCAAAATGTTTCCAATTTTGAGTTTAAGAAAAAAATAGACTACCACCAGTTATTGACTTTAAATAAATTTCCATTATTTAAACTTGGAAGGTATAAAAGTGGACTCATTGTTATTGAAAAAGATACAAGATTAAATCCCTATGACAATTTAGGATACAGAACCATTGGATTATTTAGAGACCAAAATAAAGTAGGATTAGAAAGTGCTTATGATTCAATTTTAAGAGGACAAATGGGTAAGCAATTGGTTAGGTCTATCGCTGGCGGGGTAACCGTTCCAGTTGAAGAAGGAGAATATTTAGTTGCGCCACAATCCGGTAAAGATATTGTAAGCAATATTGATGTATTTATTCAAGAAGTTACTGAAAAGGCTTTGAATAGTGAGATGATTTTGAATCAGGCGGTTAAAGGAACTGCCATTGTGATGGAAGTTAAAACGGGTAAGATAAAAGCAATGGCAAATTTAGGTAGGCTTACTAATGGAAATTATGCAGAGATAGAAAATTATTCAACACAAGCCAGAGAACCTGGATCCACTTTTAAATTAGTAACATTATTGACAGTATTAGAAAATGGTGCAACCCTAGATAAGCCTGTTAATTTAGAAGGAGGAAAATGGAATTATGGAGGAAGTACAGTTATAGATGCGGAGCAAAATGGTATTCATGAAACCACCTTATTACATGCTTTTGAGGAAAGTTCCAATGTTGGCATGGCTAAAATGGCTGTTGAATATTTTGTTCCAAATAAAGAAATGTATTTTAAATCACTTTCTAAATTAAGAATGGATTCAATTTCAGGTATTGATTTAAATGAAGAAGCGCATCCTCAAATTCATTGGCCTAAGTCACCTTTATGGTCTACAATTACTATACCATGGATGGGTTTTGGTTATGAAGTTAGTGTTACACCACTTCAGACTTTAACACTTTACAATGCAGTAGCAAATAATGGAATCATGATGAAGCCTTATTTGGTTAATGCAATAAAAGAAGAAGGGAAAATTATTAAGACTATTTCACCTAAGGCTTATAGTTGGAGTATTGCCTCTCCAAAAACAATTCAAGCACTCCACACTGCCTTAGAAGGGGTTTGCACTAACGGAACGGCTAAAAAGATATTTGTTAATAGTGAATATAAGGTAGCAGGAAAAACTGGAACCTCAAAAGCAAATGACGGACAATTTAAATATAGCGACAATGCTTTTCAATCTTCTTTTGTAGGTTATTTCCCTGCTGACAATCCACAATATACCATTGCGGTAGTGATCATTAATCACCCAAATGCAATTAATCATTATGGCGCATCGGTTGCTGGTCCTGTTTTTAAAGAAATA
>Ga0114962_10005260_pt1 | contig 10144 bp, 12 predicted proteins | sample C_130820_MF_Meta_FD_87017 | JGI IMG/M metagenome (GOLD analysis project Ga0114962, IMG submission 87017) | Freshwater microbial communities from Lake Croche, Canada to study carbon cycling - C_130820_MF_MetaG | ecosystem: Environmental > Aquatic > Freshwater > Lake | place: Lake Croche, Canada...
TGTTCTATACTGTTCATCGTGTGCGGCCCACGAAATCCCCAGTAAATTCGGATGCGTATACGTTACCGCATAGCCCACATTCCGTAGATTCCATACAATGTATAGTATGGCATCTCCTATATCAAAGCGAGGCGTTCCAGGAATAAACTCGGGGACAATATACCATAGGAATTTCTGATTCCCCGGAATTCGTGCGATAGCCTTTATCTTGTTGTAAATTTGCGAGAGAACCATATTGTATATACGAATTCGTGTTGCGTCGCGTTTCGCTTCGTCACTATACAATAAAGAAGGCGGCAGACTCGGGGGCATAAGCGAATGAGCCATCTTGTAGTACGTGCGGATTTTTAGAAGAGCGGGTTCCTCACCTATTCACAAGGATCCAGCAATGGACGCACCACAGAAAACACAAAAACCACAGAAACCCACTCGTATCATGTTTTGTGGAGGCGGTTCTCGGTGTATACTATTCATCCAAGCCCTTGTTGAATTAGAGAAGGTTGGGTACCTCACAGATGTACACGAGTATTGGGGAACTTCTGCGGGAGCCTTGATCGCCTTGATTCTTTCAATCGGCCTAGGTCCTACTGCGATTCAGCCAATTCTACAGGGAACCCAATTTCATAAATTTCGCGACATGGATATCCGGAACCTCCTCTCGTTTCAAACTTCCTGGGGATTAGACAACGGAACCTCTCTTGAAAAGGAGATAGAACGTCTCGTGTCACTCCTTGCTTCTTCCGACATCCTACTAAAAGATGTACCTTCCCTACATGTTGTCGTCACCGATGTAACAGCAAGAGAAACACTCGTTGTAAGCGGTGCCACTCATCCGCATTTAAGAGCCGTGGACGCTGTGCGGGCTAGCATGAGTCTTCCGTTCTTTTATCGGCCGTACAAAGAACCGCTTTCAGGCCATTATTGGAATGACGGAGCGTTGCGTGCGAATTTTGCGTGGGACTTACTTCCCACCGACGAAGAACGGAATAAGACCCTGGGCTTCTGTTTCATACATACTCCCGTTCCCTCCATGACACTTGAACGATATTTGTTTTCCATGATTCATTTCGATGAACCGAGGAAACTTAAAAAATACGCCGATCTGTGGTCGCATCGGATTCTATGGTTTACGCATCCGCCCTTCCCCGCGTGGTATACGCGCATTGACGTAGAGGATATACGTCTTTTAAATGCTGCAGGGAGTAAAGTAGCCCTTGATTGGATTCAAAGATTCCTTACGCAACCTTTGCCTTCAAAAACTCAAGAAAGCCTGCCGTGGTCCGCTCCCCCTCGTACTCTGCCTTTGTTGTCCCATCCGGATTCAGCAGTCGGATCGTCGGGTATCCCTGAATCGTCGGCTTTATCTCGGCAGGAATATCCTTCTCCTCCAGCTTCTGGATCTGGACGGTTTTCCCGCCGATGGTCTGTGTAAGCCCCAACGTTGCTAATTGGGGCTTGGCGGTCAGGCAATGAGGGCACCAATCGGCATAATACATAACAAAAGTCAGATCCTCATTTTCAAATCCCTCAAACTTTCGGCGTAGTCCCGGTGCACAGTATCCTAGTACGCATAGCAACACCGCCGCAAGAACAATCGCAGCGATGTAGGGAATATAGGGCTTCAATTGAACAAGTTGTTTAAAGGGAGACGACATCTTTCTAAGGAAGGATAAAATGATTTCCAGTCGCGGTAAACTCATTCCCTATAGCGTAAAACCCGAAACAACGGCGGCATGGTCTTTCGCCGATCACGGTCGTGCTGCGACGCTGGAAGCCCGTCTTCAAACGTGCGGTCTATCAGAAGCCGAACGTCGGAAGCTCATTCCCTGTCTTGTCTGGTCGGCCAAAGTACCGGGGCTTTCCTACAAAGAAGGCGTGGAGAAGCGGATGGCGGAATTTCGCAAGATCTAAGGCAAAAAATTGAAGAACGCCATGGGGGGCTGTGATTCGCATGGAGTTTTCTTCTTCCCTGTTTGACGAATGGAGTGCGGCCTGGCACGCGAACAAGATGCGAAAGCCGAATTGTACCGTGGTATACAAGTGTATCGCACAGAGTTCCAATGGAACTCCGTGCGAGAAGGCTGCCTCTTTAAAAACAGAATCAGGAACCTGTTGGAATCATCGTAAGTATAAAAAGACGTCACTCTTGTCGCATGCGAAGTAGTGTGCGTTTCTTGAGTGTCTGTTTTGATCGGCAGGTCTTTGTTTTGCGAGTTTTTTTCGCACCGCACTTGCTCTGGAACACCGACAGCTTCCTACACAGTCCTGTGAAGTTGGTATGATTCGTCGGTGCGTGGATCATTTTACAGGCGTGTTGCTCTACGCGAAAGAGCCACTCGGTAACGGCCTTGTGGCCCGCAGCAAGTGACGGTCGTTTAGGTGCCGAGTAGAAAGCGGTACGCCACGATTTGTAGGGCAGAACGTGCGGCAACAAATCCCACCATTTGCTGATAAATGTTATGCGTTCCTCTCGTCCCATTGTGTTCCACCGATTCCGTAATTCGGGAGTCGCCAACTGAGGCGGTGCGTCGGGAATAGGTTCCGATGGAACCGCCTCGCAGGGCGTCGTATAGACAACCGAATAGAGAAAATCCCACCCGATTATATGTTTTTGCGTACAGGGAGCCTTGTACAGGGCCTCGTACTCTGCCCTGATGGCGGGCCACTGCGGATTGGGCGTTTTGAGGAGGTTTTGGTCGCGGAGTTTGCCGTTGACGCGGTTATGAATGCGATAGAGCCATGCGGCGAAGTCTTTGTGTGGGGTCCCTGTACTTGGCACAGGATCCACCGCATAATAATCAGTCAACGAGGCACGACAATACTTACAGGGAAGGATGTAGGGAAGCAATTGGAAAAACGCACGCGTCTGCCTCCTAGGAGGAGCGGTCGCAATGAGGTGAAGAAGCCTCCACCCACTGGGCCCCCAGAACCGGGTGTCCATTCTTACTCTTGTAAGCGATTTTCTAATGTAGAACGATGGAAAATCGTAGACAATTCATGCCGGTGGTTAGAATCCAAACGTTGACGTAGAGGCGAGCATAGGGCGTACATTGGACTTCTGGTAGTCGGCCTTACACTGAATGTTGGGCTCGGGGCAGGGAGCACAGGAGGCCGCCGGGCACGCAGGACAGGCCTTGGGCTCCGGGCACTTGACGACGGGGCAACGAGGGCGAGGGCAGGCCGGGCATTCACCGATCTTACAGGGCTTTGAGCAAGTTGAGATACAAGGAGGGCACTTGGGAACCGAGGACTTGAGCACGTACTTGGACATATCAGGAAGAGGTGGGCATTCCGTTTTGAGCATATACTTGGACATGTCGGGCATCGCCGGACAAGGAGGAATCGTGGATTTGAGAACCCATTTGCTCGGGTCGGGAAGAGGACAGGCAGGGCATCCCGCGTCGCCAAATTGCTGCGGTTTACAGGAGCACGAGGGCTTTGGTTTCCCGCAGCTATCACAAGGACAGCCGCAAGGACTGGGCTTCCTACATCTGCCGCACGTTCCCTCTTCGTTTTGGAATCCTTCGCCTGAGTTCTTGTATCGCATGGTTACAAAGAGGACTCCAAAGACTAGTACCACAACCAGCCCCATTAGGATACCGCGGTGCTTCATTTCTATTTAGTATTGACTAAATTTCGTGGCAGGATTAAAAGGAGGGCATCCATATTGTTCGCCTGCTCGTCCTCCCCAGACATCTCCGAGACGATTACAGATAGTCTTATAATTGCCACGCCACGAGTACGAAGAACTTACTGATTCGGGATCTTTAATACAGCCGAAGGTGGTGGTATCGCCGTAGGCGACTTGGAGCTGCCGGCAGAGTTCAACGCTCCTTGTCTTGTAATCCAGGCCGCCGACGGTGCTTTCGTCAAACGAGGCGGTGGACCCCCTTCTTGCAATCTGTTCGTCGGTAAGGCCTGTCTGGCTTGCTACCTGGCTTGCTCCAGAAGCAACCGACGCAACCGAACCACCCGACGCAGCCTCCAATTGTGCGAGACTCGGGTATTCGTTCATAGAACTACTCTCCATGCGAGTTGCCATAGAAGGAAGCGTATTCGTAGGCGAATAGGAGGAAGCGTTCGGCGTCATACCGACCATGGCACCAAGGATGGACAGTTCTTGCTGTAGGAAGCCCATCATCGCCGGTGAAATCGGAGTGTCGCTGCTCGCATACGCAAATAGCTTGTCTTCCAAGGCTTGAAGACGATCCATGATATCCGCACGTTGAGCAGACGCCGGGTCATAACTGATGCGAAACTTTACACTGGCCATCGCCTTCTGGACTGACTGAAGAAGACCTTGTGTCGCAGCACTGTTGCCAGGAGTCGCATTGCCAGACGATGATGCTACTGTTGTTGCTGCTGCGGAAGGCGTGATCAGCGGTGAGAGCGGAGTTGTGGTCGTATCGACGGTAGCCAAAAAAGCAGTAGCATCCGCGAGTTTAATCGGTACGTCGGCAAGAGAAAGGGATCCATTGTTTACGTTGTCAATCATACCTTGAATATCCGCGGCCATCTGATCTAACTTTGATTTCCTCTGTACAATTGTAACATCCGTGGAGGCTAAAGCAGAAAGAGCAAGGGAAGCAGCTTTAATCCGCGTTACAAGATTCTTCAGATTGTCCAGAGTGATTTGACCTGTAGGACCGTTTGCAGAGGGGGTAGGGAGTTCACTGCTACCGCCGGAGGGCTCCATAGTAGCAAATCCTTCAACTGGAGTTCCTCTCTGGGAAGCAGGGAGTTGCTTTATCATCTGAATGCTAGCTTGAATACGAGACCGCAAAGCAGACAATTGTGCGACAGTGACCATTGATGCCGCAGGATTTACCTGAGCTGCGATAATGTCGGGTCTCATATCCGCAATTGCCGAGGCCGTTTCTCTTGCCTGTTGACGACCGGCGTCTGTCATCAGCTCCGTATTCGTATTTGCTACAAGTTGATTGTACGCATCGATGGAATCAAGCGTTGATACAATATCCGTATTTTGTGCGATAGATTGAGCCGGATCTGGTACACTACTATTTGGAAGAGTATCTGAAATGGCCGATACTTGTTTTGTTGCGGGGATTTCGCCTGAGGGAGGTGTCCAACCCGAAAACGGAATTGGAGTATCGGGAGGTGCGTTAATAGGACTGGAGGTTTCAGATTGCGTCGTCGCTCCCGCCAATCCTGATGCGTGTACATCGGGTTGGACACCTGGTCCACCCGAAGCCCCCGCAGGACCCGAAGGACTACTTGGATCCATAGGATCCGTAGGATTTCCAAAGTATTCATGTGTACCTACACGTTTCCTACACATCCATACGATCGCCACTACTCCGAGTAGTGCGATCAAGACGCCTACAAATAAGTGGAGCCTTGCCATTCTATTTAGGTTCATAGGTTTTCGGATTCCGAACTAATATGAACAAATATACACTTACAACGTACAATTGTAGCACGGAATGCTGTCCTTTCGTATATACTGACTGATGTCGGGGCACCGCTTTTGCTTCCGTTGCCGTTCTTGATACATATTGATGTCAGTCTGCTGCTGCTTATTTTGCTCCTGAAGGTCGGACACTTGTTGCTGTAATTGGGCGACTTGTGCGTCGGCCGGACTGCTTTGACTAGTCGGGTTTGTTGAATTGCTTGGGATGACTGAATCGCTGCCTTGTGTTTCTTTCTTTTCTTGGCCCCCCTGGCTTGGGCCGGTCTGGAGGCCCCCCTGGCTTGGGCCGGTCTGGAGGCCCCCCTGGCTTGGGCCGGTCTGGAGGCCCCCCTGGAAGGAATTCCCTTGTTGGAGAGAAGTGCCGCCGATTCCAAGGCTCGTTAAGATTGCGAGTAAATCGCTGGGCTGCGAAGCAGTTCCATCGGATGGAGTGGGAACAGGGGTGCCGGTGCTTCCAGATGGAGCGACGCCGGTATCAGAGGGTGCTGTCGCAGCAGAAGGAGCAGTCGCATCAGAACCAGTCACCGGGTTATCAAATCGTTCTATGCGAAGTAGCAGGACCGTACACACGCCGATCAACAAGAGAAGGACCATTAACGATCCGAGAGAACCGTACATTTACTCTATTCTCCTATTTTATGACAGGCGAACCTCTCCTAATAAGGTTGCTGTAACAGAATCGCCTGATCCATGCTTGTGGTAATTCCTCCCTGTTTCGCAAGTTTCCGGGATAGTTCGGAAGCATTGCCTTCCCACAGAGCCTGAGCCGAAGCCAACGGCCGACCCTGACTCGCTTGAAACAGATTCGCAACCCGATCAAACAGGGTCGAGTGGGGAGTCGATGCCACAGATGTGTCGGGAGGCAGTATAAACTGACCATCTGCTACGGAAGAGCGTGCTAGAAATTGTGCGACCAGAATCCCCAACGCAACCAGGCACAGTGCGAAAAAGAACTCCTCCATTCTCTATGGGTTTCCTACAAAAATTGAGGGTCTCTCTCATTTCTTTGGTAAGCCAAAGAGCTATGTACGAGTTGCGATACAAAGACGACGGGGAAATTGAAGTCGGGTTGGATGAAGCAGGCCGCGGATGTCTGTGGGGGCGTTTGTATGTCGGGGCCGTCATCTTTAGTGATTGCTTGGAGGACTTGCCGGACGGCGGCGAGATGCTCGCCCAACTCAAGGATTCTAAGCAGATGACCAAGAAACGTCGCGAATTGCTATACGACTATATAAAAGAGGCGGCTCTTTCATGGGCGGTTGCCTACGCAACCGCCGAAGAGGTTGATAGAGAAAACGTCTTACAGGCAGATATGTCAGCAATGCACCGGGCACTGGATTCGTTGTCAGTTCCCTTCGGTCGCTGTTTGGTTGACGGCGATTACTGGCGACCCTACAAGGGCATAGAGGCCCATACAATTGTAGACGGCGACGCACGATTCTTGGCAATAGCCGCCGCCGGGATCCTTGCGAAGGTATCACGAGATCGCTGGGTGGAAGCCATGGTGGGCGCAGATCCGACACTGGACGCTCGCTATGGATTCCTATCCAATATGGGATACGGAACACCGGCTCATATGGCCGGCCTTTCTTCGCACGGTATTACACCGGATCATCGTCGTTCCTTTGGGCCGGTACGGGTTCTTCTGGGACTTCCTTCTAACAAGTGAGCAATCATCCTAACAGGGTGAGACCTCACTCTACATTTTTAGTGCTTACGAGACGCCTTCCGCGAGTTCTTGCGATCCTTGCGATCCTTGCGATTCTTACGCGATTTCTTGCGATCCTTGCGATCCTTGCGATCCTTGCGATCCTTGCGATCCTTGCGATCCTTGCGATTCTTACGCGACGCCTTCCGGGAACCACCGGCCTGGGCCTGGGCCAGGGGAGACGCGTTCGCAGAAACCGAGGCGGGGAACGGGCCGGGCTCGTAGAAACCGCCGACCAGGTTGTTGCGACGGGCTAGGTTGTTCTTCCGGGAAGCCTTCCGCGAGTTCTTGCGCGAGTTCTTGCGCGAGTTCTTGCGATAGAGGGACATGTCGGATATATCTATGGATGAGATAATTAAACGCAGTTGTCGCAAAAAATTGGCCCCTTCTTTGCCCCTACAAAAGCCCTCAGAAATGCGTGTCCTCTTCTTTGATACTGAAACGAACGGGCTTCCGAAAGGCCCTCGGGGATCCTCAAATCCAAGCGACTGGCCCGCGATCGTACAACTCGCATGGCAGGTCTGGGAGTTTCCTTCTGCTTCGCCAGATGCCTCAACCGGCGGCACATCAACCAAAGAACCCAGTCCCATTTCTGCCGTTTCCTACATCATTTGTCCGTCGCCCGAATTGGTCTGGGATCTCGGCAGTCAGGCCTTTCACACTATTTCAAAGGACCGGGCAACCACCGAAGGCGTAGACGCCGGGGAAGCTCTCGGAGCCTTTCGGGCCGCCCTTGCGGCGACCCCTCTCGTCGTGGCTCACAATCTCGCCTTTGACAAGCCCGTTCTGGACGCAGAGATCGTACGTCGGGGACTCCCTCTCTTGTCGTGGCCCAGCCTACGAGGAGGCCGCGAATGCTGTACCATGATGGAATCCAAAGACTTCTGTCGTCTTCCCTCTATGTACAGTCGCACCGAATACAAGTATCCCAAACTGTCCGAACTTCACGCCCTCTTGTTTGGAAACCAAACCTCCATCGTGTTCCACAATGCGGCCAACGACGTGGAAGCAACCGTTCAGTGCTTCCGACGCCTCGTTACGTTAGGTGTCATTCCCTTGGGACTCCTCTTACGGGAAGCGTAACGGGGTCTGCCGCTCAGAATGCCGTCCAAGAAAGCCGCATTTTCCGCGGCCTGCTGTACGCTTTTTGTGGCCGCCGCAAAATGCCCGCCCTCCCGATCCAATGCGAGCACCGCGTTCCATCCGAAGCCTTGAAGCTTCATCGTCCATTTGACCGCTTCGTACGGCGATACCTCCATATCGTGGAGGGCCGTGCGAACAAGAATCGTCGGGGAACCAGCACCCCTCGCGACAACCGTATCTACGGGAGAAATCCGCTGTAATGCGTGGTAATCCGCGGGCCGACGCGGATCGCCAAACTCGTTATACTCCATCTGCGTAAGCGGAAGCCGCGGATTGCTTGTAGTCCGCAATACATCTACGTAGGGAACTTCCGCAAGAACAGCCGCCACCAGAGGCGGCACATGCTGAGCGACGCGGGCAGCCACCCATCCGCCCGCCGACCTTCCGTAAAAAAGCGTCTTTTCACGAGAGATCCGAAGGCGATGTTGGGAAGCCTTGATAGCCGCATAGACGTCTTCAAACGTATGATGTTTTTTGACCGCCGTACTTCCTGCCAACCACCAGGCGTCGCCGTTCTCTCGGCCTCCTCGCGGAAACACGAACGCCACCGCGTAGCCGCGTTCCAAATATGCCAGCCATTTAATCGGATAGGAGCGATGACCGCTGATTCCGTAAGCCCCATAGGCTTCCACGACAAGTTTCTTTGGAGAGGACGATGTCGCCACAATCGTATACGGAACGCGGGTTCCGTCATCCGAAGTCGCAAATCCGTGAACCGAATAGGGCAATGCGACAGGCTCAGGAAAGGTAAGAATCGGACGAACGTCGTGTAAATCCCAGACTTCTGTGGGTTTGTTTGGATAGGAGACCGTAAAGATAGGACTATACGGAGACAACCGAATCTGCGTTGGAGTAGTGCTTCTGAGAAGAGCAGTAAAGCCGTGATCTCCGCATTGATACAAGGAACAACACGCGTCTTTAACCGTTACAATGAGATACTCGTCGCCCCATGGAACCGCTTCTTCCGCATACTCGCCATGGGGAAGCGGATTCCGACGATCATGAACTACGAGATGTCGGTTCTCCACCCATGCCGATTTGGAGAGCGGGACCAGGGTTGTTTTACGCATGGGCGTCATCCAATGAACCGAGTGCTCCGTGAGATACCCTATACGTCTCTCCAACGCATTGTATTCCCGCACAAAGACTTCGGATTGCCTCGGTGGCTGTATCAGTTCCAATTGCCGCTGTGTATCAGTACTTGTATACAGTATCCTCTTTTGAGTATTAGTTGTCTTGTGTACGGTAACGACACGATTGTATCGCAACGCATTGTCAACCATTAGATATGCGATACGATCCTTAAAGAAAGCAACATCGGGACCGACCGGAGATACTTTATAGAGAGGTGTGTGAATGCCGTGTTTGTAGACCGCAAGTTCCAATTGTTCCGACCCGCTTCCTACATCTTGTATGGTTGCGTAGAAGGGGGTCGTCGGATCCACTAGGAAATTGGTCAAATTCTTCATTTGCTTTGTGCCAATCCAAACGGTTAGACGATGAGACGCTGCGTAGTGAATCCTTACATCGGTTCCATTCCAACGGAATACATCCTGTGCGTATTCCTTTGTTTCAGGAGCCGCCGCATCTCCCAAGGCCTGAATCCTTTTTTGCCACTGGGATCGTATTTTTGTAGGCGGTGTTTGGGCGGCCCACTGCGTTTCCAACGTGCGGATGGCGTTGCGAAACGCGGGTCCTTTCGTATCTTCCAGAGCAGCCAGCGGATCGTGCCATTTCGCATGTCCCACGTCCCGCCACGGGTTCGGATCCCCCGCGAGCATTCTCTTTCAGGATACGAAATTACTTAGAACGGCGAACATTCAATAGGGCCCCAAAAACCAGAAACCAAAAAAAACCCAAAA
>Ga0114962_10005262_pt1 | contig 10143 bp, 3 predicted proteins | sample C_130820_MF_Meta_FD_87017 | JGI IMG/M metagenome (GOLD analysis project Ga0114962, IMG submission 87017) | Freshwater microbial communities from Lake Croche, Canada to study carbon cycling - C_130820_MF_MetaG | ecosystem: Environmental > Aquatic > Freshwater > Lake | place: Lake Croche, Canada...
ATTTAAATAGAGTCTTATGGCTTCTAATTTATCGTTCGATTCTGATAATAATTCCATCTTTTCATCCAATTCATCATCAACTCCTCTTTTAATAAAATTAACTTCAAATTGCTGTGTAGAATCAATTTCATCACATAATTCTATTACCATGTTGTTTTCTAAAAATTGAATAAACTGATCACAATGTGTTGAAATAGAATTATTATTATGCAGATAACTCATTAATGTTGCGTCACTTTGACAAGTAGTAAATATGTTTTTAATCACGTGTAAATTATTGTAAAATTGACACAATGATTTGGGGGAGATTTTTTTAATAAAAATTTGCCGATTTAATTTGGAAATATCTTTAATAATGCTCAAGTTAGTCTTAAGAAACTCGTAATCAGAATATTTACCAAGTACATATTCAGTGATATCGTATTCTTGTTGTAGATATGCCACATTTGTGGAGGGATTCAATAAATTATACGAAAAACGTCGTTTACCCATAGAGGTTAAACACAGATTCAACATTTTTTCAACAGAAGAATACTTTCCTGTATATGTATTGTCATCAATGATGTTTAATTGTTTCAATGAATGATTTGCCAGTATTAATCTATCTGAACTATTCTCGAATTTGGGTTCACTAATTTTATTTACTAGATTTGGATTATGTTGATAAATAAAATCTAATAAAAAACAGAATGCTTGAGTTGCGATAGCATTTTCATAAAAATTTTGTGAAAAAACAGAAAAATCGGAAATACTATAAAAGCGCTCTAACAATGCTTTTTGATAATTTTGTTTTTCACTATTTAATGCACGCTGCATAATTTCCGTATTTTGTTTTGTTCCGGTTGTTGTTGTTAATAGATTCATTTTATGAATAGTAGAACATTGAATATTTGCATAACTAATTATATTATCTATTTCTTTGTCCGAGACATTTGCGATTATAATTACCTCGCATGGATTATAAATGGAGATGAATCGTTCTAATTCATCAAACGTAGTGGGACTATTTAAATAAGTCTCTTTAAATTCAAATATAGAAGTTTCTCCTGTGTAAATATTAATATTTGCTAGACCTACATAAACCATTTTGTTATTTGTCTTATTTACGCCACTGCAATTGCTACCATGACTGCCATTATTACCATTTTTCTTGGAAAAATACTTGCTAGTTAAAATGCTAGGTTCAACTACATTTATCCAAATGCAAGTGGTATTATTGGTTATCTTAATTGCATCATGAGAGAAATAAGTACCTGGACTGAAGATTCCGGCTAGACTTCTGGTTGTATTCGACTTTTGTTCATCTTGATTATATACAACTATTGTGTACCCTGCTTCTTGCATTTTTTTTATATATTTATCAATCATATAACACCCAAAGCCGGCCATAACTACACTAGCATTTCCAATGCTAATATTTTTGGATGCAATATTTAAATCGCAAATACGAGAAAAGTCTTCTATTTGTGATCCAGAAATAAGACTTGTCGTTTTATCTTGAAGTGCATATGTTTCGTGGAAACTTCCTACCTGCATAAGCAAAATAGTATTTGTCCCATATTCTGATTGATATTTATTTGTTAATTCAAAATATTCTTTTACGAGTGCCATGTTGTTATATTATGTATATCCCTAACATAATATAATATTCTCTCTTTACGTCATTTGTATATATTGTTTTGATAACAATATATACATTATTGGGGGATAATATGTAGAATATGTCTGATATAATTACAGATAGTCTTACTGAAAAAATGCTAGACCCAAATGCGCCTCGTAGTAACAACAATAATCGTCAAAATACTAATACATACTTCTGGTATTGTGATCCATTTGGTTGTGCATTGCTATGCGAGGCTTTTTGCCAAAATTGCTGCATAGGTTGCACAATAATGTAGCAATGTAGTCATTATTTCGAATCCAATACGATGAATTGATCATCGGGTAGACCTATACCAAGGGTTAATATTTTTTTCTTTAAGTAACTGAATGTTTTATATTCTAATAGAGGAATCGTATAGTGGAAAAATTTTAATAATATTAACATCCATGTAGCATAAAAGGGTAAAATAGTTTTTGCTAAATGTTCTTTCAAAATGCCCTGTTTATATTTTTCATTGTAAATAGAAAATTCGGCATTAAAATTTTGCTCTTCATTTTTATACATAACTTTATGTCCATGCGCCATAGTGTTATCATGATTTAATCTCCATATAAAATTTTTGAATTTTTTTTTATCAATATTCATAAAATGTTGCATTTTTGTCATTATACTATGTTCATTGTCTGTGAATATATCCACATCAATATCACTTTTACCTGGAAAATAATCGCCTCGTTGAACACTTCCAAAATACAAGATTTTAGTATCTAAATATTCACTTAATTCTTTAAAAAATAAAACAACATTATCGGGTAATTTATTATTAGTAGTTTCCATATTACACTATAATTATATAAAAAAATATAAAAAATATAACATGTTGTATATTGTATATTGTATATTACATATCTCCGGTATCTTTCAGAAAATTATGCATTAATGTGTCCGCGTTATTATTTGTAATTTCACCTGATAACATAGCAGCTTCAAATGTTTTACGAATAACATTATTGGGTGCATTACTGCCAATTTTTAATAGTCCGTGAGCTCTTAAATATTTTTTAACCTCATTGATTGATGTCTTCTTCAATTCTTTATGAGCATTGATGACATTTTTACGTGTATGTCCAGATTTAATTAATATGGATACCTTGTTATATATTTTGGATTTACCCAATGTATATTTTCTACGTATAGTTCGTTTTATCAATTTTCTGGGCTCATTTATTAGTATACTTAATTCATTTTCTGGAGGTGGTGTAACTGGTCTAACATTAATAGGATTATTATCCATAATAGCACTACCCGTAATAGAATCGCTAGCAAAAGGCTCTATGATAGACACATCCTCTGCATAAGCCATATTCATAGGTTCAGTATTCACTATTAAATGCGACATGTTTGCTGAAGCTACTGGGACTGACACTGGAACCGACACTGGGACCAACATTGACTCCGCAATAATTGGTCTTTGAATTAAATTTTGTGTCATCATCACATTTTCAGCATTTTCTTGCATTTGTTGTGCCTTTATTTTATTTTTTAATAATTCTAGCTTGCGCTCCCTATCAGAAATAACATTAGAATGCAATATGGGTGTATTTATAATTTCTGTATTTAGGGAACGCGTATTCACAGACCCAGAATACGGAACGCTAGTGGAGTATTCTGCAATAGGAACGGCTGAATAATTTTTTTGAGTATGATTCCATGTTCTATAGGTAGGCTTCATCCCATTTTTCAAACATCCATATGGGACGGCATTGTCAGCGGAATAATTTAATTTCATTTCTACTGGCTGCATTGGTAAATGTGATAGCAATTGCACTGGTAATTGCGATGGCAATAATTCTCTTAATTCTTCAGGAAGTTCCAATTCAACATGAGGGCTACTATAACCAGTACCTCCACTGGTTACATAAGCATTTGGATTTCGCAATGTTCTATTTGCAATTTGCTCTCGTTTCCTTTGCTGTATTTTTTCCGTTTTCAATTTTTCATTTACGTCTTTATTTTGTTTGGAAAGACTGGTTAAATAATTAATGGAATCATAAAATTCATCCGTAAATTTACCCGCATCAGTTTGTTTATTGCTTAATACATTGACAGCGGATTGATTTAAATTGAATTTATTTTTGTTATTGTCATCCTTTTCTCGTTTTTCCTTTATTTTATGTTCTTTTATTCTATTTAAAAATTGTTTTTTTAATGAATTCGGATTAATTAACAATGGTTGAGCATGACGTTGTTTCTTTTCTGTTATTTTTTTAGATCTACTTCCCGAAATGTTAAATATTTCTTGATTAATTTTTATTGTTTTTTTTAAATTATTAGACATGTATTTACTATATGGATGAAAAACAATTTACCGAATAAAACACATTACATGGTCCGTTTTTCTTCAGATCCCTTATACATACATCGATTTTATACTATTTGCTCTACATTCACTCTCTTTTCTATTTTTGACTTCATCATTTTTAATATATAATTCAAAACCCTTTTCTAAATCTTTCAATGTAATTTTGGTTTTTTCATCAGGTAATTTACAAAATATTCGTCTACTATGTGCTATTTTTGTTTTCGCTAACAATGTTTCTATATCTCTCCCAAAAAATTTAAAATAAACTATTTTTTTTTCAAACCACTCCCCATTAATTTTTGAAGTATCCACAATACTCCAATTTATATCATGTACCTTTTTAAAGAAGATTTTACATAATTCCTCTCCTTTATAGTCATCTGTTTTAAATCTCCATGTGAACCGAGAATCTAATCCTTGATTGTAACTAAAAAAACACTCCTTTAATTCTTCTTCATATCCAGCAATTATAACCATCAAATTTTCTTTATGATTGCTAAGCGCCTCACATAATGTGTCAATACATTCCTTCGAAAAACTATCCCGCTTTTCAGTATTACCCAAAGCATATGCCTCATCTATAAAAAGAACTCCATCTAAACATTCATTGATTACATCTCTCGTTTTGGTTGCAGTTTGTCCTAAAAATCCAGCCACTAAATCACTTCTAGTGACCTTTTTAAATGTACCTTTCTTCAAAATGCCTAATTTGCTAAATATATTACCCATAATCTTTGCCACTTCTGTTTTACCTGTGCCAGGTGGGCCATAAATAACAGTATGCATAAAATCACAACTGGTTTTATCTGAAGATTTGTGCAAATCCTGAATAAAATATATGATTTGATCTACTATATTATTTTTCATATCTGCCATACCAATCATATTATTTAATTCCAGCAAAGGTACATGTATGTTATGCAATGCTTTCATATTAATGTTATATTCAACATTATCATCCATCGGATAATCCTCCAACATTTTTAATAAATCGGAGACATTATTTATTTCCATATCAACATTGACCTTTTTCTTTTCTGGTATATTTTGTTTAGTATTATCAAATGGAGAATAAGTGCCAAAATTTATTTGTGTATTATAATTTAATCGAAAAAATTCGACTCGCTTTGCTTCGTCTGCGTTTTCCTTCATTACTTGATTGAACAATGGACTATCAAATGTATGTAAATATTTACTACGAGTATTTATTGGCCTTGGTTCATTATATTTTACATATATGCTTTCATCCATAAATTTGTTTGGATCAGCGGATTCAATTGTTTTCGATTTTAAAATATCGAACGAATTCCATCCAGTAACATCAGGAGAACCATAATTATTTAAATGGAAATCATCATTTACCTTTTTAATAAAATCTTCCAATTCTTGTCTTGATGGATGAGCATCTAATCGTTCCTTAAATTTTTGTGTAATTTTTTGATTATTTGGTGTCTTTTGTTTATTATCCAATTGGAGTAAAACGGAGGCGCTAGCCGAAATTTTCCGATTATACTCCGTAGGCATGCGCAGCATTGTCGAAGGAGTATCATCCAATAATGTATTTTTTAATACATTTTTATTTGGATCACTCATACTTGTTGTTGTATAATAAATATGATCAATTGCATTTATATTATATTACATTTATATACATAATGTAGATAATGTATCCAAAAAATATACTATATGCAAACAATTTAAAAATAAATTGAAATGAATAATAACCTACAAATGAATGCAATAAATATCACGATGACAAGCATTCAAGGTCAACAAAAAAAAGAAATGAGTAAAGAAATAGATAAAGAAATAATAAAAGAAATAGAAAAACAAAGAGAAATAGAACTACAAAGAGAAAAAGAACGGGAAAATTCCGATATGACTACTTCTATAACAGACGAACCATATATCGAAACTCCTTGGAATATTATTGAGTCATATTTCAAGGGTCATCATCTTGAACGATTAGTCCGTCACCAAATAGAATCATATAACAATTTTGTTGGATATCAGATCACTAAAACTATCGAAATGTTCAACCCTGTTCGGATTGCATCTGATCAAGATTATGATTCCAAGTCCGGCAAACATGCCTTGGAAATATTCGTTACCTTTGAAAATTTTCATATTTATAGACCACAGATTCATGAAAATAATGGCGCGACCAAACTAATGTTTCCTCAAGAAGCGCGATTGAGAAATTTTACGTATGCTTCCGCTATGACTATTGACATCAACGTCAAATTTGTAGTGAGAAATGGTGAACAACTAGAAAATATGCAAACATTTTATAAAACATTGCCTAAAATTCATATTGGAAAATTACCCATTATGTTAAAATCAAATATTTGTGTATTGACGCAGTATAAACACGTCGAGCATAGACATACAGGTGAATGCAAATTCGACGCAGGAGGATATTTTATTATAAATGGGTCAGAAAAGACAGTATTGGGTCAAGAAAGAGCCGCCGAAAATAAAGTGTATTGTTATAATGTATCCAAGAATCAAACAAAATATACATGGTCCGCGGAAATAAAATCTGTTCCTGATTTTAAATGCATATCTCCTAAACAAATAACCCTGTATGTTTCCTCTAAAAATAACGGATTTGGATTTTCCATATACGTTCAATTACCTCGCGTTAAACAAGCAGTCCCATTATTTATTGTGTTTCGTGCATTGGGAATATTATCAGATAAAGAAATTTGTGAAAAAGTGGTGTTAGATATTGAAAGTGATAAGCAGAAGGAACTTGTGCAAGGATTACAAGCTTCTATTATTGAAGCAAACGCATACATGACACAACAAGAATGCATTCGATATATTATGGGACATGTAATGTACACACCTATTAATATGGATAAGGAGACTGGTGCAAAGAAAAAGTACGATTTTACTCTTGAAATATTGAACAATGATTTATATCCTCATTGCAGTACACATACACAAAAGGTTTATTTCCTTGGTTATATGACGAATCGATTATTGCAGGCCAGTTTTGAATGGACAAAACAAGATGACAGAGATTCATATGTAAATAAACGCATTGATCTTACAGGCACTCTCTTGAATAACCTATTCAGAAATTATTTCAATAAATTGGTAAAAGATATGGAAAAGGCGGTTATTAAAGAAATTAATACTGGCTCGTGGAAATCAACCGATGACTATCAAAGCATTATTAATCAGACAAATATTTATAAAATTATCAAATCAACGACGATTGAAAATGGATTGAAACGAGCATTGTCTACTGGTGATTTCGGAATAAAACATATTAATAGTAATAAAGTGGGTGTTGCTCAAGTGTTAAATCGTTTGACGTATGTGTCCAGTTTAAGTCATGCTCGCCGAGTATCCACTCCCACAGACAAAAGTGGCAAATTAATTCCGCCCCGTAAATTACACAATACAACGTGGGGGTTTTTATGTCCTGTGGAGACTCCAGAGGGTCAGTCTGTTGGTATAGTTAAAAATTTGAGTTATATGACACACGTGACCATTCATTCTAATAGCATGCCTATACATGAATATGTCGCACCACATATTATCGACATTCAAAATTTAACTGCACTTGAACTTCATGACCGCGTTAAAGTATTTATAAATGGCGCTTGGGTAGGAGTTGCTATTGATCCCGCCGAATTATTTAAAATGCTCAAGGATAAAAAATACCAAGGCATTATTAACATTTATGCCTCCATCGTGTTTGATTATAAATTAAATGAGATTCGAGTGTGTAATGATAGTGGAAGAGTAACCCGCCCGGTTTTGCGTGTGAAAAACAACAGCATCATTATTAATAAATCTGTAATCAAAGATATTCAATCGAATAAATTAAATTGGGATGACTTGCTCACAAATAGCAAGCTAGATGAGTCCGTTATTGAATATATTGATCCTGAAGAACAAGCTTGGAGTATGATTTCTATGAAACCGAGCGACTTGAAACCATCTCTTGCTAAATCTATTGCCAGCAATGACAATATTTACAACTATACTCACTGCGAGATTCATCCCAGTACTATATTCGGAGTCATCGCATCATGCATTCCATTTCCGGAACATAATCAGTCACCTAGAAATACATATCAGTCTGCAATGGGTAAACAGGCGATGGGTGTATATGTTACAAACTACGAACAACGCATGGATAAAACGGCGTATGTACTGAATTATCCGGCGCGTCCACTAGTTGATACCAGATTGATGAATATGATTGAACTGATGAAGATCCCGTCAGGATGCTCAGTTATCGTTGCCATTATGTCGCATTCCGGTTACAATCAAGAGGACTCTTTGTTATTCAATAAGGGCTCCATTGATCGAGGATTATTTCAAGCCACTATTTATCATACTGAAAAGGATGAAGATAAACAAAAGATTAATGGTGATGAAGAAATTCGATGCAAGCCGGATCCTGCAAAGACGAAGGGTATGAAATTCGGAAATTATAATAAAATTAATGGAAAAGGTATCGTCCCCGAAAATACGTTGATTGAAAATCGTGATATCATTATTGCTAAAATAACGCCTATTAAAGAGGCTCGAAACGATCATACAAAAGTGATTAAATACGAAGATCAAAGTCGTATTCATCGCACAACAGAGGAAACGTTTATTGATAAAAATTATATTGATCGAAATGGCGACGGATATAATTTTGCGAAAGTTCGTCTACGCAATGTTAGAAAACCTGTCATTGGTGATAAATTTAGCTCGAGACATGGTCAGAAAGGGACGATTGGAAATATTATACCGGAGGACGATATGCCTTTTACTAAATCAGGAGTTCGTCCGGATATTATTATTAACCCTCATGCAATTCCATCTCGTATGACTATTGGACAGCTTAAGGAGACGATTCTAGGGAAGACCTTGGTGGAACTTGGCTTATTTGGAGATGGTACTAGTTTTGGTGAATTAGACGTCAACTCTATATGCAAAGAGCTGCAAGATGTCGGATACGAATCAAACGGAAATGAAATCATGTACAATGGATTAACTGGTGAACAACTGGAATGCAGTGTCTTTATTGGACCCGTGTTTTATCAGCGTCTTAAACACATGGTCAGCGACAAACAACATAGTCGTTCTATTGGACCGATGGTCAATTTGACGAGACAACCTGCGGAAGGACGATCGCGTGATGGTGGTCTCCGCTTTGGAGAAATGGAACGAGATTGTGAAATGGAAGGTACGCCTATAGCGCTTTCATGTGGTTTAAGTATTCCTATTGAAACAATGGATAAATGCGGTTGGGAAGTTCTTGGATGGAGCGATAAAGAAAATGGAATAGTAAAAGCAACCCAAACCGGATTTATGAATAAAGGACAAAGAGAATGTGTGGAAATTACTCTTGAAGATGGACGTAAAAAAATATGCACAGAAGATCATCCTGTTTTAACATCTAATAATGAGTGGGTAAAAGTAAAAGACTTAGTAATTAACGACAGCAAATTAAAAGTAAGCATTACAAATCCGTTGTTACATATTCATGATGAAATAATAGAATGTAATGGATGGCAATTAAAAGTAGGGAAGTTGTTGTTAAAAACAACCGATCAAAGTGAATATTTAAAAACATTGGCTTTTGCGCGTATTATTGGAATGTTAATAACAGATGGACATATTTGCAAAACAACGTTAGCTGGACGCATATTTCTTGGTCATATGTTGGATGTAGAAGCATTCTTAAATGATATGAAGCTATTTTGTCAAGTAATTCAAACTAATTATAACACTAAAAATTACTACACTATTAACATTCCTCAAGAATTTATGAAGGATATTATTCAACTGCCTGGGCTAGTTGTTGGTGCAAAAATAGATCAGTGTGAAAAATTACCTACATTTGTTATGGAATCCATTTGCCCGCGACCAATTATTAGAGAATTCTTAGGAGGAATGTTTGGTGGAGATGGACATACATGTATTTTGGGTCTTCATAGAGGTAAACGCGATCTACTTACATCTATTTCATTTTCAAAATCTAAGTCTTATGAACACATGGAGTCATTGACTAATATGTTTAATAATATAATATTGCTTTTGAATAAATGTGGAATAGTTAATGTTACTATTCAAAATCCTAAAGAAAACTCCTCATCAAAAAAGAAAATAAATGCTACATTATCTAATCGTAAATATCAATTAACTCTACATTTGGACA
>Ga0114962_10005265_pt1 | contig 10140 bp, 3 predicted proteins | sample C_130820_MF_Meta_FD_87017 | JGI IMG/M metagenome (GOLD analysis project Ga0114962, IMG submission 87017) | Freshwater microbial communities from Lake Croche, Canada to study carbon cycling - C_130820_MF_MetaG | ecosystem: Environmental > Aquatic > Freshwater > Lake | place: Lake Croche, Canada...
AAAAGATGGTAATGATTTGAATAATATGAAAACATCCACTTTCATTATTCCTGCGCAAATACCTAATACTTTCACCATTGAAATGACCACAAACAAAGTGCCTACAGACAACAAGGTCGTGATTAAAAACCTATGGGGGCAAGTGATGTTTGAAAAACAATATACCATTGCAAGTAAACTTCAGAAAGATACCATTAACTTAGGTTTTGGTTGCTACACACTTGAGTTGACAGACGCTTCAGGTGATGGTTTGAGCTTTTTTGCGAATAGTGCAGGGAGTGGATCATTTAGGTTGATGAAATTCTTGCCTAATTATTCTTTAATAAAAAATTTCAATGCTGATTTTGGTTCAAAAATCGTCTATAATTTCACGGCTGGTGCACCTTTAAGTATTGAGGAAACCAGTGCTTTGGATTTTGAATTGTATCCAAATCCTGCCACAAAAAATTTGCATATTGAATTGTTATCAGATAAAGGTTTGATGAATGAAGTAGGCATATACTCTTTACAAGGACAATTAATCAATTCCTTTAATACAGTAAAACCGTCTTTTGAAATTGACCTTGATGATTTTGAAGATGGTATGTACATTGTTTCAGTTAAGAACGAGGATGGTAAATCAAATCGCAAATTTTTGAAGATTAAAGGTTAATAGACCTTAAATTCTAATCAATACATACCTTGTTCAGGATAATTTTTTCTTAATAATTTATTTTTTATGACGTAATGTTCAATTATTTAATTCAATTGCATTTTGTTGTCAACAATTTGATTGTCATTATATTATTTTTATTTTACTTCTTGCTGCAAATTTCTCAATATACAATGTAAGAATTCTTACTAATTATTTTTACTTGACTTGTTTTAAAATATTCGTACATTCGGAAACAGATAAATTTTCTGTAAATACTATACAAATGAAAATAAAATTACAAAATGTCTTCATTGCAATTGTGTTTTTTGCGATGATCTTTATGTTAGGAATTAGTGCTAAAGCGCAGACCATTACCATTGGAACAGGAACAGGTACAAATACAAACATGACCTATCCTACACCTTATGGGAGCTATTATGGTGGTACGCGAAGTCAGTTTTTGATATTAGCTTCTGAAATAAATGCAGCTGGTGGCTCTGCTGGTTTGATGACCAGTTTGGCATTTAATAATTCAGTGGCAACTGCCATCAATACATTTTCCTGTAATGCAGCAGTTGGTTATGCAGGTTTTACTATTAAATTAGGTCAAACAACAGCCACTTCTTTATCTGCATTTAATACCACTACTCCTATGACCACTGTAGTTGGCCCTGTTACTTATTTTGATGCAGTTGGTTGGAATACGCATAATTTTACCACCAATTTTAATTGGAATGGTTTGTCAAATATTTTAGTAGAAGTATGTTTTTACAACACATGTTACAATTACAATGCACTTACATTTAATTCATCTACCTCTTTTGTAAGTTCTGTTTGGTATGCTGTTGATGGTGATCCTGCAATATGCACACAAACTACTACTTCCGGTACATCTAACTTACGTCCTAATATGCGATTTGGTATAACTTCATCGGCAAGTAATCCAGCATTTGCATTTCCAATTCCAAGTTTTTATGCTCCCGATACAGTATGGTTAAATAGTCCTCAAACGCTAATAAATACTAGTGTTAATCACACCCGTGTATACTGGAACTTACCTAAAGAAAGATATTTGCAAAATGGTTATTATCGTACATGCTTCACCAATCCATCAAATATTCCAAACGATTCCATTCCAAACAGATGTAATATAGACTCCAACAAATACAATGATAACTTTACTTATACTTTTAATCGTCCGGGTTGGTGGTTAGTGCGCCTAACAGCAATCAACGCCACCAAAAGAGATAGTTTAAGGGATAGTGTTGAAAAATGGATTTATGTTGATACCCCAAGTAGAAAACCACAAGCTAGTTTCATAGCATTTAAAAAAATAGTAGGTGTAGGCAGCGATTATGCAAACTTGTATGATTTGAGTAATTATGGTCCTACCAATTGGTATTGGTGGTATGATCCTGCATGTAATAAATGTAATCAAACAAGCAGTGGCTATAGCTATAATATAATATACAATGACTACGACCAAAATCCGGTTTTTTATGGCCGAGATCCTGGTACCTATGATATATGTTTGCAAGCGGGTAATGTGAGAGGACTAGACACATTTTGTATAAAACAATATATTTCTGTTGTCAACTCTTATAACTTGTGTAACTCAAATTCAGTCACATTAACTGATACTTCAGGTTATATTTTTGGATTAAACGGACCCGTTCAATCGTATGATAGAGCTCAAATAACAGGTAATTGCGTAGGAGCGCTCATCTCTCCGTGTTCAGATTCGATTTTTTTGTACTTAGAGAGAATGAGATTGTATTCTGGCGACAGTATTGATGTGTATAATGGCTCTTCAGCCTCAGCTACTAAACTGGCCAGTTTAGGAGGCTCCTCGCTGAATGATGTACCTGTAGCCAATAGATTATTAAAAGCAGGGCGTCAGGCCTTTATAAAATATAGAATACAAAGTGGTGCTAACCCTGCTGTTGACTCTGCAAGTTTTTCTTTAAGGTGGTCAGCCAAGCCAGCTAGTTATGGAAAACCGGTAGCTAAATTTAAATTGCCAGATACTTTGTATTCGCAGGCACCGTTGTTTTATCAAAATCTTTCAACAGGAGTTTTAGCTCAATACAGCTGGGATACTGACGGAAATGGAACCTTTGGAAATTCTGCACAGAAACCATTGCTTGATAGTATAAATGCTCAACCTACTAGAACTTTTTTAATTACAACTGCATCTTTGAGAAAAATATGTTTGGCAGTTTATAATTGTGTAGGTAGCGACACTGTATGTAAGAATGTAATGTTCTTACCTATACAATCTGCGCCAAAAGCTCGAATAGCTATTAGTAAAAGAACAGGTTTTACAACAGATACATACCAATTGTTCGATAAAAGTTTAAATGGACCAAAACAATGGAGATGGTATATTACATTGGGAGGGGTTCCTGGTACTGCTAGGTATAATATTTCAAACAGTACAAGTCAAAATCCAATAGTTACATTCAGTCAAGCAAAGAAGTATACCATACATTTATGGGTATCAAATGATAGAGGTACTGATTCCGTTATGTATTTGGATTATGTAGATGTTGGTTCATATGATCAACCAAATGTTATTAATGCAGGTGATGCCACAAATGGAATAGGTATCTCAAGGGTTAAATTAAATGGAGGTGGAATTGATACAACTTTTTCAAGTCCGTATGATCCAAAATCACAATATATAACTGGAACAGGTAATCAATTTGGTAAATTGTTTAAAGGGGTTAATTATTCAGTATCTGTGCAAAGACCAAACAGCAATGCTTCGGCTGATTATAAAGTATGGATAGATTTTAACAGAAATGGTGCCTTTGATGTAAGTGAAGAAATTTTATCAAAAACAAATAGCACAAATCTAATTGAAACCGGAAATACTTTTAGTATCAAAAATGATCAAGCCTTGGGTACCATGCGAATGAGAGTGGGAGTTGGGTTAAGTAACGCCAATCCAACATTAAATTATTCGGCAACCTATATGGGAGCGTTTAAAGATTTTGACGTTTTATTCGATACGGATACCATTCGACCTGTAATCGCTTTGAAGAGTCAAATAAGAATAGAAACTGAAATCAATCAACCTTTTGTTGACCCAGGGGTAACTGCCTCGGACAATTTGGAAGGTGATATTAGCTCTAAATTTGAAACAATTGGAACAGTAGACATCACCAAAACAGGTCCAAACTATTTAAGTTATATCGTGAAAGATTTATACGGCAATGTGAGCGATACTGTGAGACGAACTGTCTTTGTAGTACTAAACCAAAGAGGTCCAAAATTAACCTTAAATGGTGGTAATGTGCGCATGTTGGTAAATACAAAATTTATTGAGCCAGGCTACACTGCAACTGATAATTTAGGAAATGATATCAATAAGTTGGTTCAAAAAAGTACAGAATTGGATACAACCCAAGTAGGTACTTATAATATCATTTACAACATAACAGATGCAGATGGATTTAGTGTATTATTAAATCGTACTGTAACTGTAATTGATAGTATTGCACCACGCATAGTAGGTAAACAAAATCCTTATGTACAACAAGTCAATACAGTGTTTGATGCTTTGAGTAAAAGTGTTATATCCATAACAGATAATTATCAAAAACCTCTGCGTAACGCTGACATTAACGTTTTAGGAGAGGTAAATGCAAATAATATTGGAACCTACAATCTGGTATACACTGCAACAGATAGTTTTAACAATCAGGCAAACCCATATTTACTAGAAGTGCAAGTGAAGGATTTATTACCTCCAACCATATTGCTTAAAGGAGATAATCCATTAAACGTGGAAGTATGTGATGTCTTTACAGATCCAGGATATATTTTATCTGATAATTATTGGCCACTTAATGCTTTAACAGTCAAAACTAAGTCAACATTAATTCCAAACAAGATTGGCACTGGAACTATCGAATATACAGTTACTGACGGGTCAGGTAATACGGCTGTAATCACCCGAAGCGTTAGTTTTGTGAAGAAAAGTAAGCCTGTCTTAATTTTAAATGGATCTCCAATTGTTGAAATCAACAGATTTGAAAAGTATGTTGATCAATTGCCTTTAGTTCAAGATTGTTATTATAACAATCTAACCGCTACCGCAGATTTAACAAAACTTAATAATCAAATACCAGGTACTTACCTGCTACCTTATTATGTTACTGACCCTAGTGGCAATGCTGCTGTTCCTATAACACGTCAGATTAAGGTAAAAGATAATTTTATCATGGCTGTTGAAGAAGTGAAATCTGGTGATGTTAAGCTTTATCCTGTTCCAACAAATGGTTTAATGGCTATTGAGTTAAACGAAAAGGAACTTATTAAAAATGTAAAAGTATTTGATATGTTTGGTAAAGAAATAGTAGATGTGAAAGCCAATACTAATGGAAGCAAAGCGGAGATAGATATGCAAGGTAGGGCTTCAGGAATTTACATTCTAAATGTAGAAACTGAAACAGCTACATACACTAAAAAGTTCAATGTAAATAAATAGAAATTTTGAATATGTAAAAAAGGCGGTCATCTATAAGATGATCGCCTTTTTTATTTGAAATCACAGAGAAAGTTGAAGAATCTGAGATTAGTATTTTTTAAAATCGTTCTATTCTTAAGATCTTTTTTGTTTTATTATTTATTGCAAATTTGTTATCAATTTCCAATCCTAATAACCCAATAATATCAACTTGATAAAGGCCCAATAATTGATGCTTAACTATTACATTTAACTTCTTATCGGTCAAATAATCACTTATTTTTTTTGACCCCTTTAGTCCGAAAGGAGAAAATTTTTCACCCTCTTTAGGTTGACGGATATCAAGTGGCAATTCAAGTAAATCGAAGTTGATATGCTGAATTGTTTTAGCTTTTAAATCTTCATCAGAAATTTCATTCCTTTCTATCAAATTAAAGATATATTGAGTGCCGTATATTTCAATTTTACAAGGCAGCCTATCAATAATAAAATGCATATTAGCATCAGTTTTATCTGATTTTGACTTGATTAATATTTGCATTCTATCAATAAATAAATCATATTCATTGGTCTGAAATGACAACCCTGATTTTCCTATGGATGCGTGTATATCAAAACTCTGTGAACTATTAAATCCAAAGGGTCGTAATAGCTCAAATAAAAGGGTTTGGTTAAGGATCTTTTCATCTATGTTGCTAATATCAAAACATATATAATTATCAACTTTAGTAAATGATTTGTTGCGAATATCATTAATAAAATAGTTCAATAAACTTTCAGTTTCGCGCACATAATTTGCTAATAAGTTGCTGCTATTAATAAAATCAGGATTTAAAGAATTAAATGCGGGTATTAATTCATGACGAATTTTATTCCTTGTATGTTCCATGCTGTTATTTGAATGGTCAAATACAAATTTTACATTATTAATTTGGGCATAATTTTCTATATCCAATTTGCTAGTAAAAAGCATAGGTCGAATCAATGTATTGCGTTTTGGCATTATACCATGAAGTCCAGCAATACCTGTACCTCGTGAAAGATTTAACAGGATGGTTTCACTAACATCATTTTTGTGATGTGCAGTTGCTACATAATTTAAGCCATTTGACTTAAGTAATTCGTTGAACCATGAATACCTTAAATTTCTTGCTGTTTCTTCAATTGAAAGTTTATTTTCTTTTGATTCAGTTTGTGTATCAAAACTGGCCAAATGGAAAATTATATTGTTTTTTCGGCAATATTCTCTGACAAATTCTTCATCCTTATCGCTTTCTTTTTCCCTCAAATTGAAATTGCAATGTGCGACTTCGAAAATAAATTCAGCCTTTTTGAATAAATCAAGCATTACCATTGAATCGATACCCCCGCTTATGGCTAGCAAAATCCTGTCATTGAAGTCAAATAGTGATTTTGCTTGAATATATTTTTGAAAGGCCTTCAGCATTATGCTATATCTATAAAAATATTAGTTTTGAAGGCAAATGTCGTACTTTAAAATTATTTGGATACAATTATTATTAAATCTACTTGTATTAAATGTCTTCGGACAACAAAAAAGCAGGGTGGAGATAATTTTTGCTAAAACTTTAGAAGGAAATACCAAGTCGGTTTATGGAAGTCTTACAAAGCTTATAGGTAATGTGCAATTAAAACAAGGCTCAACACTTATGTTCTGCGACAGTGCCTTACTATACGATGATAGTAACAAATTGGAGGCTTTTTCCAATGTGAAAATAATAAGTAATGATACCATTACCATTACTGGAGAATACCTAAGATATAATGGAAACGAGAAGAAAGCATATATAGAAAAAAATGTTGTTTTAACCGACCCTTCCATTACCCTTACCACGCAGCAATTAGACTATGATCTTTCACAAAGTTACGGTTATTATGCCCAAGAAGGCACAATCGTCAATAAACAACAAACCACTCTGAATAGTCAAATGGGTTATTATTACGCTCATCGAAAAGAGTTCTTTTTCAAGAAAAAAGTAAGTGTAATTAATCCAGATTATACCATGTATTGTGACACTTTAATGTACAATACTTTTACAAAAATATCTTACTTTTATGGACCTACCACCATCTTAAGTAAGACAGATAAAATTATTTGCGAAAATGGCTGGTACAACACAAACAAAGAGCAGGCCCAATTTAGTAAAAATGCTATTTTGATTAGTGAGAAAAAGGTATTAAAAGCAGATAGTTTGTACTATGATGGGAAATTGAAATTAGGTCGTGCATTTAGAAATGTGGATTTATATGATTCAGCACAAGATATTAGACTTTTCGGTGATTTTGGGGAGAACAACGGTAAAACCAAACGAAGTTTTGTAACTCAAAATCCATATGCGATTAAGCTAATGGATAAAAAAGACAGTATGTTTTTGTATGCAGATACGCTTTATTTATACCAAAGAGATAAAAAGCAAAAACAGCACTTTGAAGCTTATCATTCAGCAAAAATTTTCAAAAATGATATGCAAGCCATTTGCGACTCACTAGTGTATATGCAGGATGATTCTATTTTATGGTTATTTAAAAGCCCGATAATGTGGACTGGTGAAAACCAAATAAGCGCTGATACCATTAAATTTTTTATCAACAATAGTAAGCTAGACTCCTTTTATTTACTCAATAATTCCTTCACTGCTTCAAAAGTAAAAGGTCAACATTTTAATCAAGTGAAAGGGCGAAATATGAGAGGATATTTTGATAGCAGTAATATAAAATACATTAGAGTTTTTGGTAATGGTCAGAGTATCTATTACGCAAAAGAAGATTCAGTAAATTATGTTGGTGTGAATGTAATAGATTGTAGTGAGATGGAATTTTACTTCATTAATAAAGTTTTAAGTAAAACCGTTTTTATAACCAAACCTGATGCTACGATGTACCCATTGGATGAGCAAAAGCCTGAAATGCTTAGACTTAAGGGATTTAAATGGCATGATAAACTAAGACCCAAAAGACTAAATAACAAGCAGCTAAGTAAATTTTATAATAAAAATTAAGGTTACACTTGTTTTTATTTGGGTTCTTTATAACTTTGGAATTGATATACTATTGAAATTTTTTAAAATCGATATGAGAAAAACAATTACTAATCCACTTATCAAAGTAGTTTTTTTAGCCTTGTTGGCTCTACTACTTTTTAACGGCAAAACCTACGCACAATTACTAGGGGGTCGAACTTATTACATCAATGGACAAACGGATAAAACTTTCCTAAATGGAAATGGTGCAAGGGATACTTTTCCAAGTTTAATGGGTGGTAGTATTCAAACGCCATCAAAGGATACATCTAATATGGGTATTATCCAATACCTTAATTTTTTTGGTGTTGATATTGGAGGAAATAGAGCTCCGATAACCATTATCTTAACAACAGGCTATAATCCTATCGAGCCGGCTCCAATTACAATTGGTGGAACTACGGGAGGATATCCTAACATGAGTGATTCAACAAAATTTATTACTCTTAAAACGGATGGACAGTCATTTGCTATAACAACCAATGGAACCATTGGAGCTAGCGCTAGTTTGGTTAGATTTAACAGCGTTCGTTGGTTTACAATAGATGGTGCAGGAAATAGTAATAACCGAGCATTAAGTTTTGTTATGCCAGCAACTGCAGCAACTAATACAAGTAAAGTAATTGATTTAGCCCCAATAGTTGGAACTAATGCTTCAGGTATTCAGTATCTAACTATCAAAAATTGTAATATAATAGGTAGTTCTACAGCAACCTTATCTAATACTTATGCAGGTATTTATGTTGGAGGTATAAGCGCTACTCCGTCTGCCCCTTCAAGAGGAAGAAATTCTTATATGACATTTACAAACAATAATATATTAGGTGTTCAAAATGGTATATACTACAGAGGTTTTAGCAGCTCAAACGGACAACAAGATGACAACATAAATATAAGTAAAAATATTATTGGTGGAACTTCTTATCCAACCCTAAGTGCTGGCACAACTGCATTAGCTTCATTGGGGTCTGCTTCAGTTGGAAGTGGCACATCTAGCCCTTCTGGTATATATGCAAGTGGTATAAAAAATGTAATTATTGATGGTAATGTTATTAGAAATAATTTTATAGCAGCTACCAATTACAGAGCAATTTTTCTTACCAATGAATCAACATCATTTTCTTTGGATAGTAATGTGCAAATTACTAATAACCAAATTTATAATTTATTCAGTAATGCTGCTAGTAGTGGTATTAGCGGTATCAGAATAAACATGGGGGCTCATACCCAACAATTAAGAATGTTAATTGCAAATAATTCCATTGCCAAGATAATTTCATACAATAGTACTAACTCAAATAATTTAAGTAATGAGACAGTAGGTATTATGCTTGAAAGTACCACCTCTAATGCTGGTTTAGAAATTTATTATAACTCGGTAAATCTTAACCAAGATTCCATGCTAGTTAACAGTCAATCCGCTTGTATAGGCATGGCTGCTGGTGTATCAGGAGGAGTGATTTGTATGAATAATATTTTCTCAAACACTATGGGCTCTGGAAATAATTCATGTGTTCAAGTGGGATCTACTAGCGGATGGCCTTTTAGTTATATTAATTATAATAACTATTACGCCACAAATATCAGAGCTGGTATTCATTGTATTGGTAATATAGCATCATCTCACATATTAGCCCTAAGTGGTTATTTAAAATCACAATCTTTGAGAAACTTTAGATTGTATTCTCCATCAGATTCTTTTTCAATTTCAACTCCACCTGTTTTTTCAAATGATTCAATTTGTATCATGGCAAATGGCTTAAATCATTTAAATTTTAATAGAGGCGCAAGTTTAATTTATGGAGTGGCAAGTACGGGTGTTTCTGGAATACCTATCACAGTATATAATACCTTAAAATTCAGAATAACTACTGACATTTACGGAACATCTAGGTCAGCTTTAGGACGTTTCTCTTCAATTGGATGTCACCACTGGAATGGAGATTCAATGAATGCGCAATGTGCATTAAATGCAGGAGCATTATATTTGA
>Ga0114962_10005266_pt1 | contig 10136 bp, 9 predicted proteins | sample C_130820_MF_Meta_FD_87017 | JGI IMG/M metagenome (GOLD analysis project Ga0114962, IMG submission 87017) | Freshwater microbial communities from Lake Croche, Canada to study carbon cycling - C_130820_MF_MetaG | ecosystem: Environmental > Aquatic > Freshwater > Lake | place: Lake Croche, Canada...
CCGCCCGCCTATAACCCGCAGCAGTATCCGCAGTACGGCCAACCCCCGGTGCCGGGCTACCCGCCCACCCAGGCCTACGGCGCGCCGGCTGATTACAACCCCGCCGCCTATGGTCAGCCCGGCCAGTACGCCCAGCCCGGTCAGTACGGGCAGCCCGGCCCGTACGGCGCGCCGCAGCAGTACGGCCAGTATTCACAACCCGGGGCCTACCCGCCGCCGGGGCAGCCAGGGCAGTACCCGTACGGGCAACCCGGCGCCGAAGTCGCGGCGCCGAAGTCGACGCGGAACACCGCGATCATCCTCGGGTCGCTGGCCGCGCTGTTACTGGCCGCCGTTCTGGTGCTCGGATTCGTCAAGCCGGGATTCTTCGTCACGACCAAACTCGATGTGAACAAGGCCCAGCAGGGTGTGCAGCAGATCCTCACCGATGAGGCCAACGGCTATGGCGCCAAGAACGTCAACGATGTCAAGTGCAACAACGGCCAGAACCCGACCGTCAAGAAGGGCGACACCTTCACCTGCGAGGTGAGCATCGACGGCACCAAGCGTCAGGTGACGGTGACGTTCCAGGACGACAAGGGCACCTACGAGGTCGGCCGGCCCAAGTAGGCGCTTGGCGCCGTCAGCGGGTGAAGTAGGCGCTTGGCGCCGTCAGCGGGTGAAGTAGGCGCTTGGCGCCGTCATCGGGTGAAGTAGGCGCCTCGCCTCGCGCGGGCGCTGCTCAGTGCGGTAGCGCGTCGAGGGCTCTCTGCAGTCGGGCGATCGATGAGCCAAGGCCGTAGCGCTCGGCCAGCTCGGCCACCCGCGCCGGGTCGACTGCGTGCAATGGAAGCGTGTCATCGGCGGTGAACAGGTGTACGGGTGCGTCGCGGGCCACCCGAACCACCGGCATGGCAGCCTCGATGTAGTCGGTCGCAGCCAGGATCTTGGCCCGAAATGCCCTGGGCAGCGTGGTCTTCGGGTCGTGGGCCGCGGCCAGGATGTTTTCCAGTGATCCGTACTGGGTCAGCATCGCCGATGCGGTCTTCTCGCCGACGCCGGGCACACCGGGCAGGCCGTCGGACGGGTCGCCGCGCAGCAGCGCCAACTCGGCGTACGCGTCACCTGCGCGGTTCGCGGGCACGCCGTAGCGCTGCGCAACCTCGGTGGGGCCGAACAGTATGGCTTTCTTCAACCCCTGGCCGATGTAGAGCACGCGGATCTCTGGGTCGTCGCCGACCAGTTGCAGCAGATCCCGGTCACCGCTGACGACGACGACCGGGTCGTCGCGTTCGGCGTCGGCCAGGGTGCCGAGGACGTCGTCGGCCTCAAAACCCTCGGCTCCGGCGGTAGCGATACCGAATGCCCCGAGAACCTCCAGGATCATGTCCACCTGCGGGCTCAGGTCGTCGGGTATCTCCTCGATGTCGCCCTCGTCCGCGCCAACGGGGCTGCCCTCTTCTGCCACCCGGTGCGCCTTGTACGAGGGAATCAGGTCCACCCGGAACTGCGGACGCCAGTCCAAATCAAGGCACACCACCAGACGCGCGGGCCGGTGCTGGGTGATCAATGTGGCGACGCTGTCGAGGAATCCGCGCACCGCATTGATGGGCCGGCCGTCCGGGCCCGTGATCGAGGTCGGAACCCCGAAGTAGGACCGGAACCACATGCTGGCGCCGTCGAGCAGTAACACCGGTGCGGACATAGGCACCCACGCTAGCCTGGCAGCCATGACAACCCGGTTTCCCCATGAGGTGTACGCGCGGCGGCTGGCAGCCGCGGCGGCCGGCGCGGCGCAGGCCGGTCTGGCGGGACTGGTAGTGACGCCCGGCTACGACCTTCGATACCTGATCGGTTCGCGGGCACAGACTTTCGAGCGGCTGACGGCGCTCGTGATCCCTGCCACCGGTGCGCCGGTGATGGTCATCCCGCGGCTTGAGTTGGCGTCGCTGCGCGACTCGGCGGCCGGCGACCTCGGGTTGACGGTGCAGGACTGGGTGGACGGAGAGAACCCCGGAGACCTGGTGGCGCTGGCACTCGGCGGGCACGCGCGGGTCGCGGTGACCGACTCGATGCCCGCATTACATCTGCTGCCATTGGCCGAGCGGCTGGAAGCGGTGCCGGTATTGGGCACCGACATCATGGCAGGGTTGCGGATGATCAAGGACCCCGCAGAGATCGACGCCCTGCGCACCGCGGGTGCGGCGATCGACCGCGTGCACGCCCGGGTTCCGCAGTTCCTCGCACCCGGGCGCACCGAGGCGCAGGTGGCTGCCGATATCACCGAAGCCATTGTGGCCGAGGGGCATTCGGAAGCCGCTTTCGTCATCGTCGGATCGGGCCCGCACGGGGCAGACCCGCATCACGAATGCTCCGACCGGGTGTTGCAGACCGGGGACATCGTCGTCGTCGACATCGGCGGGCCGGTGGAGCCCGGCTACAACTCCGACTCGACCCGCACCTACAGCCTCGGCGAACCCACACCCGAAATCGCCGAGCAGTATGCGGTGCTGCAGCGCGCCCAGGCCGCCGCGGTATCGGCGGTGCGCCCCGGCGTGACGGCCGAACAGGTCGACGCCGCCGCCCGCGATGTGCTCGCCGACGCCGGTTTAGCGGAGTACTTCGTGCACCGCACCGGCCATGGAATCGGCCTGTCGGTGCACGAGGAGCCCTACATCGTCGCCGGCAACGACATGCCATTGGTGGAGGGCATGGCGTTCAGTATCGAACCGGGAATTTATCTGCCCGGGCGGTGGGGTGCGCGCATCGAGGACATTGTGATCGTCACCGCAGAGGGAGCGCTATCGGTCAACAATCGCCCGCATGACCTGACGGTCGTTGCGCTGCCGCAGTGAAGCTGCGGTGAATCAGTGCTCGGTGCGCTCCAGAAGCGTCGAGGAACCGAGCACCCGCTTGATGAGCACCTCGATGACGACCCGCTTCGGGTTGGGTCGCGGTATTCGGTACCGCTGGGCGTAGCGCAACTCGGCGTCGCGGATGGCCTCGGGGTCCCGGTTCACACTGGCGATGCCCTCCAGGGACAGCCATCGACCGCCGTCCACCTGGGAGAGCACTCCGACGCTACTGCGTTCGGCATTGATGGCCTTCTGCGATCCGTCGCTGGTAATCACCCGGGCGATGTGACTCACCGGGTCGAACGTGAAGCCGACGGCCACCACGTGCGGAGATCCGTCGGCACGCAGGGTTGTCAACATCGCCAGGTGGCGCTCGGAGAGGAACTCCAGAGCGTCGCTGGTCAGCCGGGTGGTTTGGTTCGCCATCGGTGATCACGCTAGCGCAGTGAATAATCGCAGCCATGGATGACACGGCCGACGCGGCCGATGGCGTCGTCGTGATTTTCGGCGGCCGCAGCGAGATCGGCATTGAACTCGCCACCCGGCTTGCCCCAGGGGCGACAGTGGTGCTGGCCGCCCGCGGTTCCGATCGCCTCGACGAGCAGGTCGCGGCGGTGCGCGCAGCCGGTGCTGTGGCAGTGCACACTGCGGAGTTCGATGCAGACGATCTGGCATCGCACGGCCCTCTGGTGGACAAGTTGATCGCGGAATACGGAGCTATCGGCACCGCTGTGCTGGCTTTCGGAATCCTTGGCGACCAGGGGTGCGCTGAGGCTGACCCGGCCCACGCGGTGGCGATCGTGCACACCGACTACGTCGCGCAGATCAGCCTGCTGACTCTGCTGGCCGGCTCGATGCGTGATGCTGGCCGGGGTGCGCTGGTCGTGTTCTCCTCAGTGGCGGGGGTACGGGTACGCCGCGCCAACTACGTCTACGGCTCGGCAAAGGCAGGTCTCGACGGTTTCGCCAGTGGCCTATCCGATGCGCTGCACGGCAGCGGGGTGCGGTTGCTGATCGTGCGGCCAGGGTTCGTGATCGGCCGGATGACCGAGGGAATGGATCCCGCGCCGTTGTCGAGCACGCCGGCGCAAGTGGCCGAGGCTACGGCGCGAGCGCTGACACGGGGCCGTGCCACAGTGTGGGTGCCATGGGCGTTGCGGCCGTTGTTCTTCGGTATGCGGCTGTTGCCGCAAGCGGTGTGGCGGAGGATGCCCCGGTGATGAACGAAGTGAAGAACCGAAGATGATTCCGGTGATGAACGAAGTGAAGAATCGAGAATGGCCCCGGTGACGTGCATCGTGGTGGGCATCGGCGCCGATGGAATGGCCGGGCTGTCGGAAAACTCTCGACTCGAACTGCGCAGCGCCACCGTCATTTATGGCTCCCCACGCCAGTTGGATCTGCTTGACGACACCGTTACGGCACTGAGGCATCCCTGGCCCACGCCGATGCTGCCCGCGCTGGAACAGCTACCCGTTGATGGGGACATCCACGTCGTAGCCAGTGGCGACCCCCTGCTGCACGGCATCGGCGGAACCCTGATCCGACTGCACGGTGCTGACCGAGTACGGGTGCTCCCGCATGTGTCCTCGGTGACGCTGGCATGTGCCCGGATGGGTTGGTCGTTGTCGGATACCGAGATCATCAGCCTGGTCACCGCGCCCGTGCACACAGCTGTGCGCCGGGGTGGGCGGTCGGTGGTGCTGTGCCGTGACGGCTCTACCCCGGCCGAGTTGGCCGCGGTGCTGACCGAAACTGGCCGTGGCGCATCGGAGTTCACCGTTCTGGAGCAACTTGGCGGCCTGGGGGAGCGTATCCGGTCTGGCCCGGCCAACGCCTGGGCGGGCGAGCCGCCACTGGATATCGACGCCCTCAACGTCATTGCCGTGGAGTACCGGCCGGACGAACGTAGTGGGGGCATGTTGCCCGATGACGTTCTGCTCCACGATGGCCAGATCACCAAGCCGACGGTGCGCGCGGTGACTCTCGCGGCACTCGCGCCCCGCTCGGGTGAAGTGCTCTGGGATGTCGGGTCGGGATCGGGAAGCATTGCCGTCGAGTGGTGCCGTAGCGGATCTAACTGTCGCGCAGTGGCATTCGAGGCCAAGCCGGAGCGTCGGGCGCGGATCATGTCTAATGCCCGCGCCTTTGGAGCTGAGATCGATATTCGGGATGAGGCGCCGGAAGGTTTCGAGGGCGCGGCGCGTCCGGACGTGATCTTCATCGGCGGCGGACTGACCGGATCCGGCATGGTCGAGACCTGCCTTGCGCAACTGTCCGCCGGCGGTCGGCTGGTGGCCAACGCAGTCACTGCGGAATCCGAAGCGCTGTTGGTGCAGTGGCATTCCCGGCTGGGTGGCGAGCTGCGGCGGTTCCAGCACTATCAGGGCGAGCCACTGGGTGGATTCACCGGTTGGCGTCCGCAGATGCCGATCACCCAGTGGATGCTGACGGTGGCGGCGGTGACTCCGAAGTGACGGTGTACTTCATCGGCGCTGGACCTGGAGCGGCCGATTTGATCACCGTTCGAGGGCAGCGATTGCTGCAGCGGTGCGCTGTGTGTCTGTACGCCGGTTCCATCATGCCCACCGACCTGCTGGAGTTCTGCCCGTCGGATGCCCGCATCGTCGACACCGGGCCCCTGACACTGGATCAGATCATCGACGAGATCACAGCCGCTGACGCAGCAGGACATGACGTGGCCAGGTTGCATTCGGGAGACCCGTCGATCTACAGCGCGGTGGCTGAACAAAGCCGCCGCCTTGCCGAACGCGGCATCGGCTACGAAATCGTCCCGGGCGTGCCGGCTTTCGCGGCTGCGGCGGCGGCACTGGGCCGGGAACTGACTGTGCCGGGAGTGTCTCAGACAGTGACGCTGACCCGGGTCTCCACCCTGTCAACGGCGATGCCCGACGGTGAGAGCCTGACGGCGCTGTCGGCGCCGGGTGCAACCTTGGTGATCCATCTCGCCGCCCATCGCATCGACGCGACCGTGGAACAACTGCTGGCCGGGGGCTACCGCCCGGAGACCCCCGTCGCCGTCGTCGCATTCGCGAGTTGGCCGCAGCAGGTGGTCCTGCGCGGCACCCTCATCGATATCGCCACCGCCGTGCACGACGCCGGAGTAACCCGCACCGCGGTGATCATCGTCGGCGACGTGCTTGCCGCCGAAGGGTTTCCGGACAGCTATCTCTACTCGTCGGGCCGGTCGCGGGGAGCCCGGCACTGATGCGGGTGCTGCTGCTCGGCGGCACCGCCGAAGCGCGCGCACTCGCCGGGCGGTTGCACCCGGAGGTCGACATCATCAGCTCACTGGCCGGCCGGGTGCCCAACCCGGCGCTGCCGGCTGGCCCGATGCGTATCGGTGGGTTCGGCGGTGTCGAGGGACTGCGGAACTGGCTCGTCGGCAACGGCATCACCGCTGTTGTCGATGCCACGCATCCGTTTGCGGCGACCATGACCGCCAACGCCGCACAGGCCTGCGCCGAACTCGGCATGCCGCATGTGGTGCTGAGCCGTCCGCCGTGGGATCCAGCAGGAGCGACAGTGGTCACCAGCGATACCGATGCAGCAAAGGTGTCTGCTGCCAAGGGGTATTCGCGAGTGTTCCTGACCACCGGCCGATCCGGTGTCGCCGCATTCTCCCGCAGTGACGCCTGGTTCCTGATCCGGGTGGTCACCGCACCCGACGCCGCGGCGCTGCCGGCCAACCATGACTTGGTGTTCTCCCGCGGGCCGTACCACTACGACGATGAGTGCGAACTGATGCGCAGCAGAGGTATCGAGGTGCTGATTACCAAGAACAGCGGGGGAGCGCTGACGGAGGCCAAACTCGACGCGGCTCGCAGCTTGGATATTGATGTGATCATGATCGAACGACCGGCGCTGCCGTCGGGCGTGGCAGTTGTGGGCTCGGTTCGTGATGCGTGTGCCTGGGTACTCAGCCCGGGTAACGCCGGGGCGTGAATACGGTGTCGCCGGACGCCGCGGTGTACCACTGGGTCTGCGACGACCCGATGATCAGCAGACACCGCATGTCCACCTCGGCCGGGTCGAGGTCGGCCAAACGGACCACCGTCACCGATTCTGCAGGGCCGGAGACGTCGCGGCCGATGACCACCGGGGTGCCGGCATCGCGGTGCTCCAGCAGTAGATCTCGCATGGCGGCTACCTGCCAGGTGCGACTCTTGGACGCCGGGTTGTAGATCGCCAGCACCAGGTCCGCCGCCGCGGCCGCCGACAGTCGTGCGGCGATGACCTCCCACGGCTTGAGACGATCCGACAGCGATAGCACCGCGTAGTCATGACCCAGTGGTGCGCCGACCCGGCTGGCCACCGCCTGCGCCGCGGTCATCGCCGGGATTACCCGCACCATCACCCCGGCCCACTGCTTGGCCTCCTCGAGTACGGCTGTCGCCATGGCGAAAACGCCGGGATCGCCCGAGGAGACGACGGCCACCGCGTGGCCCTGCTCGGCAAGTTCGCAAGCCAACCGGGCGCGCTGGGGTTCGTCGGTGTTATCGGACGGGTGGCGGCGCTGTCCGGGACGGACCGGCACCCGGTCCAGATAGGGGCCGTAGCCGATCAGATCGGTGGCCGCAGCCAACTCACGCAGGCTCTGCGGCGTCATCCACTCGACGTCGCCCGGGCCCAGTCCGACGACCGCGACGGTTCCGTTGCGTGGTGCTGACCGGGTGCTGCGGCCGTCACCCGGAACCACGGCGACCGAGAAGTACGGAACATTGTCGTCGTCGACATCGGCGGCGGGCATGACGCGCTGACCATCGCTGCTGGCCCGCTCGACGTAGATCGCTTCATCAAGGCGGCCCGACAGTGAAAGCGCTTCGCGCACTTGCCGATATGTGCGGCCGAGCTTCATGATCACCGCAGCGTCGGTGTCGGCCAGCCGACGGGCGAGTTCGTTCACCGGCAGCGTGCCGGGCAACACCGACAGCACTTCGTCACCGGTCACCAGGGGTGTGGACGTCGCCGCCGAGGCCGCGCTCATCGACGTCACCCCGGGCACGATCACCGCGTCGAAGCGCGTCGCCAGGCGGGTGTGCATGTGCATATAGGAGCTGTAGAACAGCGGATCGCCCTCGGCGAGCAGGGCGACGTCGCGACCGGCCTCCAGATGTGCGGCGATCCGATCGGCGGACTCCGCATAGAAGTCCGCCATCGCACCGTCGTAACCGCCGGGGTGCTCGGTGTTCCCAGTAGTCACCGGGTAGACGAGGTGTTCCTCGATCTGGCCGGGCCGTAGATACGGCTCGGCGATACCGCGCGCGATGCTCTTGCCATGGCGCGCGCTGTGATACGCGACCACGTCGACAGCGCCGATGATCCGCGCAGCCTTGACGGTCACCAGTTCCGGGTCACCCGGTCCCAGGCCGACGCCGTACAGGGTGCCCTTGGTCATTCGCGCGTACTCGCGATCGCGTTGACGGCCGCGGCAGCCATCGCACTGCCACCGCGGCGACCGCGCACCACCAGATAGTCCATCCCGCGCGGGTACTCCACGAGTTCCTGTTTGGATTGCGCCGACCCGACGAAGCCAACCGGGCCACCGAGCACCGACACCGGCGCTGCCGCGCCCTCGTCGATAAGTTCGAGTAACCGGAACAGTGCGGTGGGGGCATTGCCGATTGCCAGCACCGCGCCGCCCATTCGGTCGGCCCAAAGTTCCACACCCGCTGCCGAACGGGTGGTGTCGCGTCGTTGGGCCAGATCAGCAGCCCTCGGATCGGCGACCAGGGACACCACCTCATTGCCGGCGGGTAACCGCGCCGCCGTGATGCCCGCGGCCACCATCGACGAATCGCACAGGATCGGAGCACCCGCGGCCAGTGCGGCATGGGTGGTCGCGACAACGTCGGGGGTGAAGTCCACATGCTCGGTGAGGTCGACCTGCCCGCAGGAGTGGATCAACCGCACCACCACCCGCGCGACATCCTCGGGGAACCGGCTCAGGTCCGCCTCGGCCCGGATGGTCGCGAAGGACTGCCGATAGATCTCGCCGGCGTCGTGGATGTAGTCGAGCACGCCATCACCCTACGGCGAGGGCGGAAGGGGGTGATAGCCATCGCCGGTGGCCACCAACACCTCGGCGTCGGCCGGGCGGCCGCAGGCCCGTTCGCAGCCCACGTAGTGCACGGAGCCGTCAACAGAACCTGACTCCGCCACCCGCGTGGCCTCGGCGCGTACGTCCGCGCGGGACCGTTCGCACCCGGGACTGCCCACGCAGGCGGTCACGTCCAACCAGGGCGAGGTGGTGTCGAACACCAGTCCCAGTGGCGCCAGCACCCGCAGTGACGTATCAGCCACGCCCTCCTCGAGATCGCACACCAGCAGTGAGCGCCACGGGGTGATCACGACCGGTGCATCGATGGCGGCTACAAACTGCGCCTGCCGTGCCGAGAGCACCCCCAGTGGAACCGCCGCCCCGAGTGCGACGTGACCGTCGTCCTGCTCGATCCAGCCGATCGGCGGCCGAGGCGCCGCCGGGATCGGCACCGGTGCGCACACTGGTGTGAAACCGGTTAGTAGCATCGTCGGATTATCTAATTCGCTTATTCGCCAGGCATTTCCGCGGGATTCGGCGAATCGGGATGCGACGGTGATCATCGCTGCCACCGCCTCGTCAGCGCCCAGTCGGACACCGGTGTCGCGTCCGGCCAGGAGCAGGCCAACGCCGTCGTCGCCCACCTGCACTCCGACGTCGGCGCCAAGGCCGGAGACATCGGCGGTGCCGTCGTCGATGCTGAAGAGAATCCTTCCGGGTAGCCGGGACAGCGCCGGATCGGACTGCAGCGCATGGTCCAGTTCGCTCACCCACGGCCGTATGTCGGCGCGCCCCCCGAGGCGGCCCGACAGCGGGGAGGCGACGATATTGCGCACTAGTTCATGGCTGGCCGACGGCAGCAGGCGGGCCGCGATCACCGCCTCGGCGACGGCGACGGTATCGGTGATGCCTCGCACCTGCACATTGCCCCGGGCGGTGAGTTCCAGGGTGCCCGCCCCAAATCGGTCGGCGGCGTCTGCCAGCGCCTCGAGTTGGGTGGCGGTGATCATTCCGCCGGGCAGTCGGATCCGAGCCAGCGCACCGTCGGCGGCATGGTGCACGTGCAGGGCGCCGGGACAGGCGTCATCGTCGCGGGTGCGGGCCACCCGACCACGGTACGACGCGGCCGAGGGTGAGCCGCCTGCGCGGCTGCGGTACGAATAGGGGGTGCCCGAGCCCACCGTCCTGCTGCTGTCGACCTCGGACACCGACCTGATCACCGCCCGGGCCAGCGCTGCGGC
>Ga0114962_10005268_pt1 | contig 10134 bp, 10 predicted proteins | sample C_130820_MF_Meta_FD_87017 | JGI IMG/M metagenome (GOLD analysis project Ga0114962, IMG submission 87017) | Freshwater microbial communities from Lake Croche, Canada to study carbon cycling - C_130820_MF_MetaG | ecosystem: Environmental > Aquatic > Freshwater > Lake | place: Lake Croche, Canada...
ATCGGCAATGACAGCGGCCCGATGCATCTCTCAGCCGCAGTTGGAAATCGCGTGCTCGCCATCTTCGGTCCCACCTCGCCTGCCCGCTTTGGGCCATGGCCAACCGATTCACCACTAACCTCCGCCGTCGTGGCACCGGGTGGGGTGCTCGCCGATCTCACACCCGAAGTCGTCTTCCATGCGATCCAAGAGTTGATCGCAAGGCCTTGACGATTTCTAACAGAAAGTGATGCGTATTTCGCTGACGCATTTCCCAACGAGGAGGTGTCTCGATGAACCCGCTGTGGCGTTAGGGGTTTTGCTGGGGGGCCTTGGAAGGGCCCATCACATGATCTAACAGAAGACATTGGATCGCGCAGTAAAATTTCGAGCGCATGAAGGCAGTCCGCCTTACGGGATCGTTCCCCTCGAGGCTCATCGTTTCCGCGGGACCAAAATGATATCTTTCTTCTAATGCGAGGCGTGCCTGATTGAGCGCACTGTACCATGGGAATACCTCATCGCGGTTGATCCAAATCGGGCCAGGTCCGCTGTCGGCGATGTGGATTGCCGACTCGATGGCCGCGCCGACTTGGGCGAGTTCGTCGTGAAAGCCCTCGCGCAGATCTGGAACGATGTATTCTTGCCAGTCCTCACCGCCGGCCTCTTCGCTGAGCAGTGCACCCATCCGGCTGGCTAGGTCGTGGGTCGTGGCGTCATTGGCATCGACGACGATCGAGCGGAGTATGCCCCAATCGTTGAAATTTTCCGTATCGATCCGAAGTCCACCTTCGAGTGTGGGCATGGCTTTCATTGGGATTTTTCGAGTGTGGTTTTCAACTGATGCCCTTGGAGCTGCTGAACGTAGAATTCAGCCTTCTCGCGCTCGCCGGTCCAAACGATCGAGCGTCCTTGGCGGTGCACTTGGATCATGAGGATGGAGGCCTTTTTTTCGTCATAGCCGAAAACTTTGGTCAAAACAAACGTGACATAGCCCATGAGATTGACGGGGTCGTCATTGACCACGACGTTCCATGGAACATCGAGCGAGGTGACTTCTTCGGTCCGGATGAGTGTGTCGGTGTCAGACATGGAGTTTGGTTTATACGCTGACCGGATCGGGTGCGTCCACCCATTTTCCGTGTTCACGGATCAGATCGGTCAATCGCGCGACCGCTTCTTCTTCCGGAATGTTGAATTTCACGGCGGTTTTTCCTACGTAGAGGTTAATCTTGTTAGGGGCACCGCCCACGTATCCGAAGTCGGCATCTGCCATTTCGCCGGGACCGTTGACGATGCAGCCCATCACCGCGATTCGTACGCCCTTGAGGTGCCCCGTGGCCGCGCGGATTTTTTGGGTGGTGCTCTGGAGGTTGAAAAGCGTGCGTCCGCAGCTCGGGCAGGCAACGTAGTCTGTTTTAAAAATCCGAGATCCGGCGGCTTGGAGGATGTTGTAGGCAAGCCGCAGCGACTGGCCTGGCGCCGCCTCGCCCCGGACGAGAATGGCGTCTCCAATCCCATCGCAGAGGAGCGAGCCGATATTTTGTGCAGCCGGAAGAAGTGCTTGGGCGAAATCCGTTTCCCCATGGGGTGGGTGCAGCGTGTCTTTCAGTAGCACGGGGTGGCGGGGATCGACGCGAAACGCCAAGGTGCGAAATGCGTGGATCACCTCAAGGTCGAGCCCATCCATCACCGTCACCAATCGTGGCTCAAGCTCGCCGTTGAGGGCGAATACGGCCGTAGCATCCCGAGGGTCAATTTCAAGCACTCCAGATTTTTCGGCAATGATCTCAGGCTTGAAGTCTCCCATCCCGGTGATCTTGTGAGCTACCGCATTCCAGCGCTCTTGCGTGGTAAAGACCCGCACCGTGCGATCGGCCCCAAGCTCATGCCCCATCACTGTGATCATCGAACTACGACGTCTTTCGTAGGAAAATGGATCGTAGGATGCGGACAATGCTGGGTCGGCAGGACCCTGGATTGCAGAAATCTGATCATCCATTTTGGATGGATCGATGCATGGGCGGAATTCGTTGTAAGGCGCTGCCAACGCTTGCGCCACCGGGATTTCATGGACGGCGTCCTCGGTGAGTGAGACGCGGATCGTGTCACCGATGCCATCGGCTAACAATGAACCGATCCCGATCGCGCTCTTGATCCGACCGTCTTCGCCATCGCCTGCCTCGGTGACGCCGAGATGGATGGGGTAATTCCAATCTGGCCCCTCTTCATCGAGTCGTGCGACTAGCAAACGATACGCCTCGATCATGACCTTGGGGTTCGACGCCTTCATCGAGAACACGAAATTATGATAATCATTTTCACGGGCGAGTCGGGCGAACTCTAGAGCGCTCTCACACATCCCAAGCGGGCTGTCACCGTAGCGATTCATGATGCGGTCTGATAGCGACCCATGGTTGGTGCCGATCCGCATCGCTCGGCCAAGATTCTTGCAGAGCTTGACGAGTGGGGTGAATTCTTCGCGGATTCGGTCGAGTTCCTCCGCGTATTGCGCGTCGCTGTACTCACGGATCTCAAATTTCTTTTTGTCGGCATAGTTGCCGGGATTCACGCGGATTTTTTCGACCCACTTGGCGGCCTCGAGGGCGGCGTCGGGTTTAAAATGGATGTCGGCGACGAGTGGAACCTCGCATTTTGCGGCACGAACTTCGCGAGCGATGTTTTCCAGATTGGCGGCGTAAATTCGGGTCTGTGCGGTGATTCGTACGATTTCGCACCCGGCTTCGGCCAGTGCCAGCACCTCAGCGACGCAGGCAGGCGTGTCGCGGGTGTCGGAGGTGATCATCGATTGCACACGGATCGGGTGGTTACCGCCGAGACCGACATTTCCGACCATGACCTCGCGGGCGCGGCGGCGGGAGTATTGCAACAGGTCTGGGCAGTAACTCAGGGATGCGGTTGAATTCATTTCTACGGTCGGTATAACCGAGAATCCCGTGTGCCGCAACGATTGCGTTTCACCTGAGATTTCGCTCGCCCGCCGTGGGGCAGCGGGTGAACACTTCGCTTATGGTTCGGCGGGGTTCACCCAAGACATCAGCGGAAGAACGGATCCACTTTGGCATTGGGAAATGCTCGCTCGGATGGGTGCTTGCCGCTTCGTCTGAAATCCGGGTCTGTGCGATTTTTCTCCATGACCGACCCAACCAGCTCGTCGCCGAATTGCAGGGAAATTTCCCTCATGCTCGGCTGGTCGACCATGGCGAAGATCACCTGAGCCCGCTGACCGAGGTCACCCGATTTCTTGAATTGCCGACGGGGCGGCTCGACCTCCCGCTTGACCTCCGAGGCACCGCTTTCCAGCTACGCGTCTGGCAGACACTGCGTGAAATCCCTGCTGGAGTTACCGCCAGCTACACGGAAGTCGCGAAACGAATCGATTCCCCGCGTGCGATTCGAGCCGTCGCCGCAGCCTGCGCGGCAAATACCATCGCGGTCGCCATTCCGTGCCATCGAGTGGTGGGTCGCGACGGTCGGCTTGCCGGATACCGCTGGGGCGTGGATCGCAAGCGGTTTTTACTAGAACGCGAGGCCTCCGTCTGACCCGCTTTTCTAACAGAACTCAGGCAAGACTGTCACGATGGTAGGAGCTACCGAAAAAACGCGTGATGCGGTTTGCCTCACCTGTTCAGGCGTTAGGGCCAGATAGTTAGCAGGCAAGCGGCGGAATTCGTCGGCTGGGTGACCGAACAAAAGATCCAGCGCAACGTGACGGGCGGTGGCCGCGATCGATTGTTGTTGAATCGCGAGGCCGCTGAGAACCGTGGAACGCACGCGCTCAAATGCTTCAACCGGGATTCCGGCCTCGGCGATTTTACCGATTTCCGCAAGCAGTTCGCGGCGAGCCAGATCCACTTGTTCGGGCGAGGTGGCCATATAAAAGGTGAAAAGTCCGATGTCGTAACCGAGAAACTGCGTGGCTCCGACTTGATAGGCCAGACCGAGCTCCTCACGGATGCGGGTGAAAAGTGGGCCCGCCATGTCTGAGGCGTATTCTTGAATCATTGCCAACGCGTGGCGTTCCGCCCCGTTCACCGTGGTGCCTGGAAATCCGATGGTAAGAACCGCTTGGTTTTTCGGCAAATGATGTGTCACGGATTGGCCGGTCGTCACGCGGCTCGTGGGGATGCTCCACGGCTGACCGACAGGGAGCGCTGAGAATTTTTCGCTGATCGAGTCGAGGATCGTCGTAGGGTCAAAATCGCCGGCGATGGCGAGCGTGATGTTTGCCCCGTTGAAATGGTTCGCGTGATGGGCGCCGAGCGTCGCATGGTCCAATCCGGCCAAACTTTCTGCTGAGCCTAAGGCATCGAGACCGTAGCCATGGTCACCAAACACCGCTTGGCGGAGGGCGCGGAACCCAGTGTGCAGCGGGTCCTGGAGGGCTTCTTCAAGTGCCGCAAGTTGGCTTGCTTTCTCGCGTTTAATCGCCTCATTTGCCAGCAAGGGCGACACAATCACCTCCGCAAACACGTCGAGGATCGTTGTGAAATCCGGCGCCAGTCCGCCTGCTTGGACAAGAAGCGCGTTGTTGCCAGTGCTGGCGCTGATCGATGCGCCGAGCGACTCGAGGGTCACCGCGATCTCCTGCGCCGTGCGCGAGCGTGTGCCTTTGGACAGGGTCGAAGCGAGTAGCTGGTTGAGGCCATTGGTTTCGAGAACCTCCGAGGGAAGCCCACCACGAACTGCGACTTGAAGGTGCACCAATGGCACACGGCGGTCTGGGATGAGTGCTAGAGTCAATCCGTTCGAAAGCCGATGGACCTGAATTTCTTCCCGAACTTGCGCCGATCTGCCGATGCGGTTCGGTACAGCAGAATCCAATGGATCCAGAATAATAAGGCTGAGTCGCTCGTCCGCAAGCGTGGCAGCGACGCGTCGGATATCCTCGACGGTGACGGCTTGGATCGCTGCAAGGTAGCGCCGGGTGAAATCGAGGTCTCGCGCTTCGTGCCAATTCGACCCGAGGTCTGCCGCACGACCCGAGGCGGTGGTTAGACTGCGAAACTGGCTGGCGAAAATCTGTCGCTTTGCCTTGGCAAGGTCATCGTCCAGCTCGCTCGCTGCCACAGCAGAAACTTCTGTTAGGATTGCAGCGATCAAGGCGTCGCGTTTCGCCGGATCTGCATCTGCCGAAGCCGCGAGCAGGCCTTCACGACCAGGGCTCATCCACGAAAATGCCGAGATTTCGAGTGCGAGTTCCTTTTCCTCACGCAGCCGACAGTGAAGCCGCGAGGCACGACCGCGGCCTAAAATGCCAGCAAGCAAATCGACGGCCGGAGCATCGGGATGATCGAGCGCAGGGGCCTTCCACGCGATGGAAATCTTGCTGGTCGGGATGGCAAACGTCCCACTCGAACGGCGGGGGCCAATCTGCGGCGGATCCCTCAAAACCAACGGCTCCCGCCCGCCACCGCGCAAGCAACGCGCTGTCAACTCCTCGACTATCGCTCTCGCATCTTCCGGAGAAAAGTCACCAGAAATGACCACGTGGCAGCGATCGGGCGTGTACCTGCTCCGGTGGTATTCTGTTAGATCTTGATGGCGGATCGCGTCAAAAAGATGTCGATGTCCGATCACCGGATGGCGGCGCGGGTCGTCCGTGAAAACCGTGGAAAATAACAAGCGGGACGCGACATTGTCAGGATCGTCGAGGCCCATGTCGATTTCTCGGCGGATGACATCTTTCTCTTTTTCAAATTCAGATTTGGGGAGGTTTGGCCAAAAAACGAGGTTCGTCAGCGTCTTGATGAAGACCGGCAACGAGTGAGATGGGCCATCAATGTAATAAACCGTGCGGTCAAAGCTCGTGTAGGCATTCCAATGCCCGCCCGCCGCTTGCACGGTCGAAGCCAGGGTGTCCCCGTCATAGTCTCGGGTGCCTTTGAAGACCATATGCTCCAGAAAATGAGAAATCCCAGCGCCGAGGTGCTGATCCTCGTGCATGCTGCCGGTGGCAACCCATATTTGAACACTGATCACCGGGGCGGTGGGATCTGGGTCGAGAATCAAGGTGAGCCCATTTGCGAGCGTTTCAGCGGTGGCAGCAGTCGGAGGATATTCCATGAATTTCGGGCTTGGACGACAAGTTGGATGACGTATAAACAACGGCAATGCAACGTTGGATCATCTCGGGTGTGGTGTTATTGGTATTCACTTTTGGTGCCGGTTTCATCGGCATCCGAATTTATAAACAAAACCGGCCTTACCCAGTTTGGGTGCCGCTGCCCATCAATCCCGAGCTGTCTGGCGACAAAAAACTCCAATTTTCCAAAGAATTGAAGCAGAAGCTCGGCGAGCACCAGTACCTGCTTTCGTTGAGTAAAGAGCTAGAATTAGCGAAAAAGTGGAAACTCGCGTCGAACGAAGAAGCTGCGGATCTCGTTGCCGCGCGGCTTTTCGTGAAGGTGGGTGAGGCAGACACTTCCAAAGGAACCAAAATTCCTTCCATCAATATCGGAGTCAACGGAAAGGCTAAGGATAAGGAAATTTCTAACGAAATCGCACTTCGTCTTCACAGTGATATCCGCAAAATACTAGGAGCCGACCAAGAACGCTGAGTGGCTGACGGTGATGCAACCTAGCAAGCAAAGCGGCTTGCCCACCATCAACGCAGGCAAGCCGCTAAGCCAAAAACCACCGCGAATGGTTTAGAAGGCGACGCGAGTGCGCCCGCCGCTCGATATGACCCGGACTCGGTCACCGATCATGAACCGCTGTTCGTTGCGGCTGACTTCCTGCACGACAGCAAGTGAACCACCGTCATCCAAATGAACCGTAATTTCGATCCCTTGGCGGGTTCCCATCGACTGCTCAGCACGGGAGCCCACGGCGCCACCCAGCAGAGCCCCGCCGATTGCGCCTGCGGTGTTTGCGGCTCTTCCCTTGCCGAGGTTGCTGCCTAACAATCCGCCTGCTAGACCACCCACCAGCATGCCGGCGTCACTGCCTCCCTCAATTTTCACTGGGCGGATCGCCGTGATGCGACCGGTGCTAACCGACTGATACTGGCGGGCTTCACCCCGAGAATACGTGTCTCCTGTCAGGCTATCTTGAGCGCACGACGAGAGCCAGATAATCACGGGCAAACAAATCAATGGTTTCATTTTCATCGCCAACAAGTTGCACTAACCCCCAATCATTTTCAAGGCCGCTTTTCTGAAAAAGCCGATGGGATCGTTTCTGACAATCCGCGTGCCCTGGCTCTCCATGCTTGCAGAACTGGCCATCCAAAGCGACACTCCTGCCATGTTCACGCCGAAGTGGAAAAAAGAGGCCCTGCACTTGGTCAAGGCCGCAAAGAAATTCATCGATTACAAACGTGACCTGCTCACGCCGGAGCGCGTGGCGGAAATCAACTTTCGCCGTGAGGATTTGCGTGCCGCGATCAAAGCGAAGGACCAAGCGATGGTGAAAGAGGCATCCAAGCAACTCACCGCCATGTGTGAAAATGCGCTGCCGCGTGAAAAGCCGCAGGGCGCATTTGAGGAAAATGTCGAGGTGATGTTTGTCGCGATCGTGATCGCCCTCGGTCTGCGAGCCTACTACCTGCAGCCTTTCCGGATCCCGACAGGATCGATGCAGCCAACCCTGAACGGCATCATCGGCACGCCATTGAAGAAAGACCAATGGCCGAGCTTGCCTCAGCGGCTCGCCGAAAAAGCCCTGCGCGGCAGGACCTATGTCTGCGAAATTAGCGATCGTGATCGGCACATCGCTATCACTCCCCAAGGCGGGCTGGATATCAGAGACATTCAGTATTTGCATTTTTTCAGCCGCTCGGAGATTCGCTTTTCGGACTCAGAGCCCATCCGGCTCCCCGCCCCGATTAACCCGTGTTCGAGCATCGGCCTCAGCAACACGCTCAACTACGCAATTCACAACGGTGGCTTGATCCCAAAGGGGATGGTGATCTGTGAGGGCACCATCGATTCCGGCGACCTGGTGCTTGTAGATAAATTTTCCTATCAATTTCGTAAGCCCACGCGTGGTGAGGTTTTCGTGTTCGACACGATTGCCATCAAAGGCATCCAGCAGCGCAGCGGCGACCAGGGCGCAGGATCGCATTACATCAAACGCCTTTGCGGTGTACCGGGTGATACCCTCTCGATTCAATCTCCCAATCTGTTAGTCGATGGGAAGATTGCACAGGAGCCAGGGATTCAGCGGGTGATTCAGGCGGAAGGTGTCTATCAGCTCAATCCAAATGGTTATGGCTTAGCTAGCCCGAATGAACCTCTTCACCATGGCAAAAAGCTCCCTCAATTTCTTGCAACTGCAGATGCTACGCTGAGCCTAACCTCAAATGCCCGAACTGGTATGCGCGAATACGCTGCGCTTGGTGACAACACGGGGAACTCGCTCGACTCTCGCTACTGGGGTCCGGTGAAGGAGTTTAATTTGGTGGGTCCAGCCCTCTTTGCTTTGTGGCCAGTCACCACGGGGCACTGGGGATTCATTCGCTGATGTCGGTTGCCTCCGAAATCACTCGCAAGGCGAAGTCGAATCTTGCATTCGCCCTGAAAATCCTACCACGAGGGTTGCGGGATGACATGGTGGTTTTCTATGCATTCTGCCGGATCATGGATGATCTCGCCGATGATCCAGCCATCGCGCCGGATGAGCGAGCAATTTCATTGGAGCTCTGGAAAAATGGTGTCATTCATGGATTTGAAAATCCAACAGATTTCCAGCTCGAGTTGCTTTCACTGCGCAACCGCCATGAGATTCCCAACGAACTTTTCGTTGCCATCATCGAGGGCTGCCAGATGGATCTCCAAGCGCAACGATTCGCGAATTGGGATGAACTCTCCCACTATATCTGGAGGGTCGCCTGCGCGGTGGGTCTAGTTTCGATCCAAATTTTGGGATGCAAAGATCCAGAATCCGAGCGCTATGCGATTGCACTCGGGCGAGCCCTGCAACTAACCAATATCCTGCGGGACGTTGGCGAAGATCTTTCCAATGGCGGCAGAATCTACTTACCACTCGCAGATCTAGCCCGCTTCAACTACACCGAAGATGACCTCGTCGCGCGGGTTTGGGACGAGCGCTTCATCGCACTGATGAATGATCAAGCCAGCAAGGCAGAGAGGTTCTATCATGAGGCCGCAGCCGCTCTTTCTGAGGGAGATCGCCACTGCCTGCTTTCGGCCGAAATCATGGGCGAGATTTATCACGCTTTACTGGACCAAATGAGGGAAGGTCGATTCAAGGTTTTCACCAAGCGCTACCGCGTGAGCAAAGCCTATAAAGCCGCCATTCTCATGAAGCATCTTGCACAGGCGATCTAAATTGGATAAGGTTCATATGAATTTTCTCAATTTACGCCCATGTACCATTGTGCTATCTTAATTGCCGGAGTTGCTCTCACCTTCATGGCTTCATGCAGTGCTCCTGACTTACCTCCCGCCAGACGTCACTACATTCAGCAAGTCTCGGACGTCGATGCATTGCCGACGGGGTACATCTTCGAAGAAACCCCTTCAAGTGTGGTTGTGCCGCCACCCATTTTACCACCAGTGCCCCCCGCAGGCCAAGGCTACCCAATCGCCCAGCCCACGGATCACCCAGACCAAGTGCGCAGCCCGTTCGAGCCATTTCGCCTCATCGATGTGACAGGCTTCAAGTCAGGCCAACTCGCCCGCGACCCAGCCAATCAGAAAATTTTCCGAATCCCTTAACGCGGGGAACTCATCTGGGTGATTCATGGCTTCCCGAAAAGAGAGTTCACAAACACCGATGCAGTTAGACGGTTGCCCATCGCACTCGGGTGGCTACCGTCTGCTAGAAACAACATGCTTCCGCGACCCTCGAAAAACTCACGCTCCCAAGCGTCGCTCACGGGTACCACGACAAGACCGCCCGCATATTCTGCTGCGGCTTGATCATTCGCCCGAACCCGCTGAGTCATGGCATGAAAGTCATCGCCGAACCGATTTCTGGCCCCATCACGGCGCCCCCAAGTCTGATAGAGTATCGGAATGGCACCATGGTTACGGCAATCGGTCACTAGCTTTCGCAGGGGCGAAAACATCCGCGCAGCACATTGACTCGGCGGCAACGCGGGAATTTCGCTAAACTCTTGGAAAACCACAACATCCCAAGCACCGCTGCGAATCATCTGAAGCGTCC
>Ga0114962_10005271_pt1 | contig 10132 bp, 10 predicted proteins | sample C_130820_MF_Meta_FD_87017 | JGI IMG/M metagenome (GOLD analysis project Ga0114962, IMG submission 87017) | Freshwater microbial communities from Lake Croche, Canada to study carbon cycling - C_130820_MF_MetaG | ecosystem: Environmental > Aquatic > Freshwater > Lake | place: Lake Croche, Canada...
GCAAGCGGCGGAAAACAAAACGTCAACTACTGATTGGCGTGGCGTTAGAAGTAGGGCCCGACCAAACCCACATAGCCCGTGTCCTCGATCAACTGCCAACCCTCACGGGTGTATTGCTCTATCAGTTCTTGTTCACTCATGACACGGGGCGCTGTAAATTTATTTGGTATTGTATTTCAAGGCAAAGCGTTCCACATCTCCAGTCCCCCAGGACTATAAGCACGCAAGAAAAGAATGAGTTTTAGGCCTCGCCAAAAAAGAAGCCACCGTCATAGCAATGGGTGGCTTCTTGGGTGTTCTTGGCGTGGGCCAGAGCATCTGGCCGTGCCTTGCGGAACCGATGCTGGGTGGTGTGTCTTCGACTCAGGACGAAGAGGAGCCATTCGAATGGATGACACCCGTGGTGGTGTGGGTGCCAGGATGGGTGCCCACCAAGGTGATGGGGGCGCTGGGGTGGGTGATGGTCGTGCTGCCAGCGTGGGTGGGCGGTGTCGAGACCGTGCCATTGCTGGTGTGAGCGGGCGTGTTGGAGAACACCGTCGTCATCCAGTCCATGGCAGTGACGCCGCTGGGGGTGGGGAGGGTGGGGCCGTTGGTCGATAACACCACGCCCGGGGGCATGGTGAAATGGCCCAACTCGGTTTCAGTCTTGGCAGAAGCGCCGCCAGGAGGTGTCCAGGTGGTGGGGATCACTGCGGATGAGCTGTTGCTACTGAGCTTTGCATTGGCCATGGTCATGTCTCCTAATAGATAAGATGCATTATAAAGCGAAGTGTCAGTCAATCGTGTCTAATCGGTGAAGACCGCCTCGAAACCAACACCCTTGCCCTGATTCACGCCGTAAAGACAGTAACGACCAAGGGATTGGGGTGTTCAAACGTGGTTTTTGAGGTTTTTGAGGCCTCAGCGCTCGCCATGTCAAGATTGGCCAGTTGGAGGCCAACCCCGCTGGCATGGTTGCATCAGGTGCGAAACACCGCGCGGTTGTTCTTGATCATGATGGTCTGAAAGTAGGGGCCAAAGGTGGCCTCGGTCATGCCATAAGCCGTCATGGTGCGATTGAACAAATTTTGCTCATTGGGCTCGGCGCGACCGTCAGACAAGAGGGAGTCGGCCATGTTGATGAGCACGCATAGTTTTTGTTGCTCATTCATCACCGCGGCACTCTCGCTCAAGAATTGATCGAGAGTGTTGCTCCTCAAGTACTTCAACGCAGTTTGGATGACGGCGTCGTCCTTGCCAAACACCGTTCTCAACTGTCCCACTTCCTCGTCCTCGATTTGCCCGTCGGCGGCCATCATGTAGAGCAGGCCCACGGCCAAGCTCAAATAAGGGTTGAGTTTGATGGGTTCACTTTTAAAAACGTCGAACAGTCCCATGGTCTAAGCCTTTCTATAGAGGTGTTGAATAACAAATATGCCCGAAGTATATCAATCTATCACTCCCTGCGTGGCCAATGGCCATGCAGGTTGAAGGTCATTGAGAATTTTGCATATCACTGGTGACAAATCCATGACAGCAGGGTCCATCTCGCCGCCCATGGTCTGCAGTGGCCTCAATTGAGGGTCACATTTTGCTCCGCAATCACTTTACTCCAACGGGCCATCTCATGGTGGATCCACTGATCCAAGCCCTCTGGGGTGGTGGGTGTGGCGTCCATGCCGTTGTTGACCAAAATGGCTTTGACGTCGGGGCTTTTGAGCACTTGGTTGATGTCTTTGTTGATTTTGACAACCAAGGCGCTTGGCATTTTGGCGGGTCCCATGAGACCCACCCAAGCATCGGTGCCAAATCCCGGAATGGTCTCGCTCATGGCGGGCACGTTGGGGGCCAAACTGCTCCTCTTCTCAGAGGTCACAGCCAAGACCTTGAGGCGGCCGTTTTTAATGTGAGGGGCAACGGTGGCGACCGATGCGATCATGGCGTCGACTTGGCCAGAGATCAAGTCCACCATGGCCGGACCACCACCCCGGTAGGGCACCACGGTCACGTTGATCCCTGTCGCACTCTTCAAGAGCTCAAGCATCATGCGTGAAGGTGAACCCGGGCCCACCGTCACGAAATTCAAAGTCGATGGACGGTCCTTGGCAAATTGCAGCAATTCGGCCAGGTTGTTGGCGGCAAAATTGTTGCTGACAACGAGCATCATGGGCGACTTGGCCACGAGAGCAATGGGGCTCAGGTCCACCACCGGGTCGTAGTCGAGCTTGTACAAATACGGTGTTGCCGCATGGGTGTCAAACACGATGAGCAAGGTGTAACCATCTGGGGCCGCGTGGGCCACGCTTGACGACCCAATGGTGCCACCCGCGCCGGGCTTGTTGTCCACCACAACTTGTTGGCGCCACAAGGTGGCGAGCCGTTGGCCCAAAATCCTGGCCGCCACATCGGCCATGCCGCCACCAGGATAAGGTACCACCAAGCGCACGGGGCGATCGGGCCACACGGGCTCATTGGTGAGCGCCCAAGTGGAGGTGAAAAAGAGGGCTGCGATCAACCCCAAGATCGTTTGGCTCACACGCCTTGATCGCACGAAGTGGACAAGGTGGTGAGTTGAGCGTGTCATGGTGGTCGAGGTGGTCATGAGGACGAGATCAAACGCATCCCGCAAAGAGGTCGGGTGTTTCTTTGTTGACTTTGCCCACTTCGTATTTCCACACCCCCATGTAAGAGCGCTCGGTTTTTTTGTGCTCCCGAGCTCTCACGGCTTCATCGTGGGGCAAGAGGTGCAAGGTGCCTGCGGCCATGGCTTTGAGCTGCACGCCGGCAGAGATCTCCACCTCCTTGGTGACGACCACGGCTTCTTGGACATTTCGCCCGCACACCATGATGCCATGGTGCTGCATGATGACGCTGTTTTTTTGACCCACGATGCTGACAAATTCTTGGGCTTTCACCGGGTCAATGTGTGCATTGTCATAGTCTTGGAGCATGACCATGTCGTCATAGCAACGAGCCGCTGAGCGCTCAAAGGGCAACAAAATTTGACCAATCGCACCGAGCGCCAAACAGTTGTCGGCATGGTGGTGGGTGATGGCGTTGACATCGGGGCGTGCCGCGTACAGCAGGCCTTCGATTTTGAGGGACTGATTGACTTGGCCGTCTCCGGTGATCACATTGCCTTGAAAATCGCACTCTCTGAGTCCATCCATCGTGACATCTTCAAAGCTGTCACCCCACTGGTAACTCCAAAACGTGTTGGCCCCAGGCAGTCGCGCAGTCAAGTGTCCGAGCAGTCCCACGCCAATGCCGTAACGCGCCAGGATGCGATAGCCGTAGACCAAGTTGCGTTTGAGCTCGTGCAGCGCTTGCGCACTGTGGTCGGCTTGGGCGATGGATTGTGAGTGTTGAGGTGTATTGGCGTTCATGGGATGTGCAAGTCGGTTGGGGAGTGGGTTGGAAATTGAATGGGGGACGTCAAGTGGTTCAGACAGAGCGCAAACTCGTCGACGGGCTGTTGAGCCTGGGTGACTGTGCGCCCAGTCTGTGTTAGCCCCAGGGGCCCAGCAGTATTTCACCCATGTAGGTGTCGCTCTTGGCCTCGATGGTCTTGGGCCACTGTTGCCACTGGTGACTGGGGTAATGCTCGTGTGAACCACGGGTTCGGGCCACACCGTCCCAGCCCACTTGCTCCATGCTGAAGTAAATCTGCACGGCATGGCCCGATGGGTCCAGCACATGGGCCGAGTAGTCAATACCGGGCGTGAGCTCGGGCGGGACGTCGATGAAGGTGCAGCCCCGCTCTTGGAGGTACTTCAATGCGTTTTGCAGTTGGCGGTAGCTGCCCACTTGCACTCCAAAGCGCATCACCGTGGTTTTTTCATTCATGCCAAGCTCTTTTCTGAGGGCAATTGGATAGAGGGCCAAGGAGTGATGCTCGGTGTTGCATCGGAGAAATACACAGCGGTGACCGTGGTAGTCGATTTCTATGGTTTTATTGAAGCCCATGATTTGGGTATAAAAGCGCTCCATGCCGTCCAAATCTTTGCAAAACAAACCCACCGGTCCATGGCGCACGACTTTGAAGGGGCGAGCGAGCAAAATGCCATCGACATCGTAGGTGGCGGCTTCTTTTTCTGGATCGTGGTGGCCTGAGCTCAAGTCCACCCCTGCCTCTCGCATGCGCTCGACTTCCATGTACTCGGGCACTTGTGGCAGACTGGGGCGCTCGCGAAACCCGCGGTCGTAGGCCATTTTGGGTTTGGATGTTCCCGTCCAGCCAATTTGCTCCATGCCGTAGTAGAGCTCATTGCGGTGACCTTCGGGGTCGTAGGGATAGACGTGCCAGTTCGATCCGGGCATGTCGCGACCCACGCGTTGGATTGGAATGCCCAGCGACTTGAAGTAATCAATGCCGCCCGATATTTCTCCCAGGCTTCCCACTTGCCACGTGAGTTGGTTCACCGTCACGTCGTCGGGGAGTTTTTCGCCCCGTGTTTTGGCCACATTGCGGTCTCCAAAGACAAAGGAGTGGTGGTCGGTCCCGTGCCGGGTGAAGTACAAATGCGTGTCGCCTATCTTTTTGAGTTCTGCACCGTTTGGCAAATGCGCGGCCAAGTCCATGGGGTCGGAGAGCCGAAAACCCAAGAGATCACAATAAAAGGCCAAGGTGGCTTGGGTGTCCTCGACGTTGAGTCCAAAATGCCCAAGGCGTCTCACCTTGAAGGGTTGGGGGAAGAGGATTCCGCCCACATCGTAGCGTTGACTCGTGGTTGTTTGCATGGCGTTTTGAGTGACCTATATGGGTGGGTGGGGCGATGGGTGAACTGCTCACGCACCCAGGCCTTGAGAAATGCGCGCTCGGGCAAGGGTGATATGAGCAAAACATCCAGAAAAGGCTATTTTATGGATTGCCCACTCAACTCGCCTAAGGGCAAACCCCTGTTGGCGCTGCAAGAGGGCCAACAGCCTGGCCTGCGCTCAGTCGATGGTGGCGCCGGATTGGGCCACCACTTTGGCCCATTTGTCGAGCTCCATCTTGATGTGGCTGGCAAACTGTTCGCGTGTGCTACCGATGGGCACCAATCCATCGGTTTTCATGCGCTGCTGCATGTCGGGAGTTTGCATGATGGATTGGATTTGTTTGCTCAGACTGCTCAGCACCTCGGTTGGGGTGCCAACAGGGGCCAAGATGCCATACCACTGGCTTGACTCGTAGCCACTCAAACCGGAAGACGACACCGTGGGCAAGTCGGGAAAGGAGGCGAGTCGCTCTTTGCTGGTGACTGCAATGCCCCTCACACGACCCGTGGCCATGAGTTGCCCGGCGTTGATGGCGGGCAAAAACATCACTGGCACTTCACCCCCAACGAGTCCAATGATCGCTGGCCCCGACCCCCGGTAGGGGATGTGAACCATTTTGACGTCTGCCAGTGAGTTGAATAGCAAGCCCGCCAAATGCGGCGTGCTGCCGTTGCCCGAACCTGCAAAACCAATGCGCTCTGGCTGGCTTTTGGCCAGCGCAATCAACTCTTGCACCGAATGCACGGGGACAGAGGGGTGCACCACGAGCACATTGGGACCCAGGGCCATGAGGGCGATGGGGTCGAACTCTTTGATGGGGTCATACCCCACGCGTTTGTAAAGACTGGGATTGATCACAAAGCCCGCGCCGGTGAAGAGCAGGGTGTAGCCGTCATTGGCCGATTTGGCGACTTGCTCGGTGCCGATGTTGCCATTGGCGCCTCCCTTGTTGTCAATCACAAAGGGCCGGCCCATGGTCTCGGTCAGGCGTTGTGCCAAAATCCGCCCCGCTGCGTCCACGCCTCCTCCAGCGGGAAACGGCAAAATCACTCGAACGGGTCCTTTGGGGTACGTTGGGGCCACCGAGGGCGATGAGCCCATGGATTGTGCCTGCACGGCTTGAAAAGCCGAGAGCCCCATGGCCAGGAGCACCAGCCCTGCGCTCATGCAAGACCGGGCGACCAGGCTCAACACGCTTGCTGCAGAGCTCGGGGGGTCGCGTGCATCCAATCGACAAGTCTTCAAGTGTGGTCTCCATGGCCAGTGTTTTTACAATTTAGCAGAATTGGCCTGCGCGCGCATCAGTGCTTGCGAGGGTGTTGAGTTGCAAAAAGACACAGGGTAATTGACGTGGATTTGTGTTCATAATTACGAGACAATGGTGAGCCTTCAAATTTTCTGGTCTCTCGCAGGAGACCCACTCGTTGTTTGATTCCCTTCTTTTTAAAGACCGCTACAGATGACCGCTTCCATCAAGATCATTGCTTTTCCAGGGGCTCCCAATTTGCCCGTCTTTGCTGCCATTGAGCATGGCTTTTTTGACAAGCATGGTGTGCACGTGAGCTTGACCACGACACCGAGTTCGGTCTACCAAATTCAAGCCTTTCATGCTGGAGAGTTCGATTTGGCCTTCACCGCCTTTGACAACATCGTGGCCTACCAAGAGGGTCAAGGGGCGGCCCAGCTTGAGGGGGCCAGTGACTTTTGTGTGGTGATGGGGGCCACCCAAGTGGAGTTGAGCGCAGTGATGAGCGCAGAGATCCAAACCGCACAGGACATCAAAGGCAAGAGCTTGGCGCTCGACGCCGTGGGCACGGGGTTCGCTTTCGTGCTTTATGACATGCTCGAGCAACTCGGACTCCAGCTGGAGGACTATCACCGTGTGCCCGTGGGCGCGACACCGGAGCGGTGGCAGTCCGTCAAAGACGGCCAGCACGTGGGCACGATCACGATCGAGCCCTTCACGAGCATCGCCAAGGCGGCGGGCTTTCACGTGCTCAGACAAAGCACCGAGTCCTTCCCCGTGTACCAAGGTGGAATCGTGGCGGCCAGGCGTGAGTGGGCTCAGCAGCACTCCGTGGCTGTCCAATCCTTCATCAAGGGCTATCTCGAGGGCTTGGCGTGGACGCTCGAGGACAACAATGCGAGTCAAGCGCAGGCCTTGCTGATGCGCGAGATGCCAGAGATCAAAGCAGGCGTGGTGGGCGCTGTCATGAAAAGCCTCACCTCGCCGCGTTCAGGCTTGACCCCGCACGCGGCGGTCTTGCCCGAGGGCATGAAGGTGGTGCTCAAGCTGCGCAGCAAGTACGGTCGCGACAAAACGGTGCTCAACGACATTGAAAAGTACCTTGATTTGAGCCATTACCACGCAGCCTTGGCATGAACGATTTGAAGCTCAGTGCGGTGGGCATGCCACTGCAAAGAAAAGAAGACATTCGCTTGATGAAAGGCGAGGGACGCTTTAGCGATGACCAAACCATGCCAGGCCAGGTCTGGGCCTGGATGGTGAGGTCGCCCCACCCCCATGCCAAGATAGTGCGCATCGACAAATCCAGTGCCCTGGCCATGCCCGGCGTGCTGGGGGTGTTCACTGGACAAGATTGCTTGGATGCAGGGCTCTTGCCGATCAACCACAGCCCAGTGCCCGCCACGCAATACGACATCAAGCTTCGAGGTCGAGGCAACACAGAGGTGTTTGTTGGGCGCCATCATCTGTTGCCCGCTGACAAGGCGCGATTTGTTGGCGAGGCCGTGGCGATGGTGGTGGCCACCACGCGAGAGCAAGCATTTTTGGCATCTCTGTCGGTGGATGTGGAGTATGAGGTGCTGCCCTTTGTGATCGACACCGAACTTGCCGCTCAGGCGCACTCACCACCCGTCTGGGAGGAGTTGGAGGACAACGTTTTGGTGGACTCGACCTACGGGGACCCCGAGGGCGTGGACGCTGCATTTGCCAAGGCCGCTCATGTGGTGAGTTTGAAGACCCACATCCAGCGCGTGACCGCGGTGACGATGGAGCCGCGTGCCGCTTTGGGGGTTTATGAACCACTCAGCCAGCGCTACACCCTCTATGCGGGCTCGGGCTCGGCGGTTCGTCAACAGCGAGAGCTCGCCAGTGTTCTTGGCATTGAGCCCCAGCACTTGAGGGTCCTGTCCTTGGATGTGGGGGGCAATTTTGGCTCACGCAACCGGGTGTATGTGGAGTTTGGCCTGGTCTTGTGGGCCTCGCAATGCGTGGGCCGTCCCGTCAAATTTCGCGCTGATCGAAGCGAGTCGTTCTTGAGCGATTATCAAGGGCGGGACTTGGTGACGAGCGTGAGTTTGGCCCTCAACGAGAAGGGCCAATTCTTGGCCCTGAAGGCCGACAACATCAGCAATTCGGGCTACTGTTGTGTCTCGCTCTCACCGCTCTCCAAGGGCTCGGGCCTCATCACGGGCAACTATGACATCCCCTGCATCAGCTTGAGAGCGCGTGCGGTCTACAGCAACACCATGGCCACACAGGCGTATCGCAGCTCGGGTCGCCCCGAAGTCACCTATGCCATCGAACGACTCATTGACAAAGCCGCCGCTGAGCTGGGCTTTGATCGCTTGGCCCTTCGCCGTCAAAACCTGGTGCCTGCCGAGCAAATGCCCTACACCAATGCGATGGGTCTCGAGTACGACAGTGGTGAATACGCGGCCAACATGGACCGCATCTTGGCCCTCAGTGACTGGGCGGGCAGCGCTTCGAGAAAAGCCGCTGCCCAGGCCCGGGGCAAGCTCTGGGGCGTGGGATTTGCCAATTATGTCGAGTCCTCCATTGGAACACCCAAAGAGCGGGTGGACGTGATGGTGTTGGCCGAGCGCATCGAAGTGGTGATTGGCACCCAGTCGGCGGGGCAGGGCCATGAGACAAGTTTTGCGCAAGTGGCGGCCGATTTGCTCGGCGTACCGTTTGAGCGTGTCTTCATCATCGCGGGCGACACCGATCGGGTGAGTGCAGGAGGTGGCACGCATTCAGGTCGTTCGTTGCGGCATGCCAGCACCGTCTTGAGCCTTGCCAGGCAGGCTTTGGTGGACAAAGCCAAAGAGCTCTTGCACGCCTTGGCGGGTGCCCAGCCTGCAGAGGTGGTCTTTGAAGATGGGGTGCTCAAGTGGCCCCGAGGTGCTCAGCAATGGTCGTGGTTTGAGTTGGCCGCATGGGCGCAGTCCTCGGACCTTGAGCCAAGTTTGAGAACCCTCCAGGTGAGGACCGATCACGAAATGCACACCCCCGTCTTTCCCAATGGGGCTTGTGTGTGTGAGATAGAGATTGACCCCGACACGGGTGCGCTGACACTCATGCGCTACAGCAGCGTGGACGATGTGGGGCGCTGCATCAACCCCCTCATTGTGCATGGACAAACACATGGCGGCATCGCCCAAGGAGTCGGTCAAGCGCTTTGGGAGGAGTGTTTCTTGGATTCCCAATCGGGCCAGCCCATCTCCTCATCCCTCATGGACTACGGCATGCCCAGGTTTGACAATTTGCCTGCTTTTGAAACCCAAATCGTTGAGGTGCTCTCACCAACCAACCCGTTTGGCGTGAAGGCTGGGGGCGAAGGCGGCACCACACCTGCGCTGGCCGTGATCATGAGTGCGATTGAGGACGCCTTGCGACCCATTTGTGGCCCCTTGCCCTTTGAGATGCCGGCCACGGCTCTCAAAGTCTGGAGTGCCTTGAATGCCGCCCAGTCTCATTCTCCATCTCAGTCCAAGTCTTTGCCCATTCGCCAAGAGGCATCAACGCCCCATTGAACAGGCCTGCACCAACCCATCACCACGGATCAAGGAATTCAACCCATGAGCACGGTTTCACTCACAGTCAACGGCCAAGCCGTTGAGCGCGATGTCCCAGACAACACATTGCTGGCTTTTTTCCTGCGCGAAGAGCTCGGTCTCACCGGCACCCACGTGGGATGCGACACGTCTCAGTGCGGTTGCTGTGTGGTGAGGCTCGATGGCACATCGGTCAAATCGTGTACCACCTTGGTGCACCAAATTCAGGGCTCTAGCGTGGAGACGGTGGAGAGCTTGGCCCGTGGCGATCAACTCCACCCGATTCAGCAAGCCTTCACCGAGTGCCATGCGCTGCAGTGCGGCTACTGCACGCCAGGGATGATGATGTCGGCACTCGATTTGATTGAACACCATGACGAGGTCTTGACGCCCGAGGTGGTGAGGTCTGAGATGGAGGGCAATTTGTGCCGTTGCACGGGCTACCACAACATTGTCAAAGCCGTTGTGCAAGCCTCCCACGTGATGAAGGGGGCTCGTGGATAACGGCATCCCTGCAACTGATCCCAACATGTCAGCGTGATTTGCCCCAAAAAACCGACCCCGACCCGGACCCTGATCCCGATCCCGA
>Ga0114962_10005273_pt1 | contig 10131 bp, 10 predicted proteins | sample C_130820_MF_Meta_FD_87017 | JGI IMG/M metagenome (GOLD analysis project Ga0114962, IMG submission 87017) | Freshwater microbial communities from Lake Croche, Canada to study carbon cycling - C_130820_MF_MetaG | ecosystem: Environmental > Aquatic > Freshwater > Lake | place: Lake Croche, Canada...
TGATTTTAAAACAAAGTATACACAAAAATTAGGAGCCGAGAATGTTGATAAGATTGCTAAAGAAATCCCACCAAAGTATTTGGATTGGGTTGGAAAAGTATTGGATTCAATAAACTTTGATGAAAACTTTGAAAAAGTTAGTCAAGCGGTAAATAGATTTGAAACAATTGCCAGTAATCTTCCAATAACTGATTTGTATCAATATAAAACTGCTGGTCAATTATTAAGTACCTTGAGTGATTATGACAACAAACAAAGAAGAACTGTTAGGAAAGTTGAAGGTGGTAATGTTGTTTATGAAGATGATAGATTCTTTGTTGTTAATCCATTAACATATGAGTCATCTTGTTATTATGGTAAAGGTACTAAATGGTGTACCGCTTCAAATACAAATGAACAGTTTAACAAATATAATATTGATGGCAAATTATTCTACATTATAGATAAGACCCTTCCAACAAACAATAAGTTATACAAAGTTGCCTTACTTAAAAAATTTGATGGGGATAAAACTTATTTTGATACGGTTGATGAAATTATTAAAGGTGGTTGGATATTCAATACAAATAAATTGAATGTCATACTTAAATCTATTGATGACTATATTAATACTGAATTTGCGGAACAAGTTAAGATATTCCAAAACAAAGAAGATGCTGAAAGAGAAAAACGTAGGCAAGAGAAATTGTTAATACAAAGAAAATTAAAACAAGAAAAAGATGAGGCGGAGGAAAGAAGAATAAATAACGAATGGGCGATAGGTCCTAATACTCCTGAAGAAGGACTTAAGGCACATGCGTTACTCAAGTATTTAGTTGAGACTGGCGAAATAGAAGAAAAAGGTAGAGATGATTTTGATGAGTTGAAAAGATTACAAGATGAACTTGAGTCGGCAAATTCTGAATATCAAACAGGAGGTGAAGACAGACAAGATTTAATTGATAGAATTCAAGAACTTCAAGATGAATTAAAAGAGTTAAATAATAAAATTGATGTATATAATATCATTCCTGATGGAACATTTTATGACACGACAAAATTTAAAGTAATTGATGTAGGTATAGATGACAATTCATATGCAGTTGGAACTGATGATGAAATGATGGAAAGTTCAAAAGAAATGCTTGAAGGATTAATTGATGATATTGGTATTGAAGGATTTAATCAAAACTTTGTTAGTGATTATTTAAATGTTGAAATGATTATTGATGATATTACGGATTTTTTATATAGTGATTTATATGATAATCCTGAAAGTTATTTTGAAGACTCAGAAAGAACATTGTCAGCACAACAAGAAGAAAATATTGAAATTTTGAATAATAAAATTAATTCGTTGGGAGAAACTATAAACAGACTATCAAGTCAAAATCAAGATAATGACCCAGTTATTACCTCAAAAATAAACGAAATCAATGAACTGATAACTGACTTCAAAGAAAAAATTGAAGAAATAAATGATGACCCTAAAGGAGATTTCCCTCAAGAATTATATGATAAACAATATGATGACATGGTTAGAGGTGCAAAACATGATTACGAATTTTATATGGATATGTTTGGACTTGAAACTAATAGATATGTTGACCAAGAAAGGCTTATTGAGGGTCTAATTGATGCTGACGGATATGGGCCAACACTTAATAGTTATGACGGAAATGCAGAAGAAGAAATTGTTGCAGGAGAGTTATTTTTCGTAATGAGAATTGATTAATAATTACCTCTAACTATTATTAGTTATGGCAAGAAAAAAGAAACTATCTTTCAAGTTGAATCCTGAGTGGATGTTGAAAGAGCCTTTGGATTTTGAATACAATAAGTACACACTTTTGGATTACCTTCAGAAGTGCGAAAAAAACTATGATAAATTTGAGTTATATCCAGACTTTGTTGAAATATCATTACATCTTGCCAATATACAATCTTTAATTAAAGAAAATATATTATTACTTACAGATAAGAAATTTGAATTTTGTGATGACGAAATTTTAGTTAGAGATTTATATCCAAAAAAATTACCAGAGTTATCCGATGAAGACAAATTAGAATTAGATAAAACTATCAATTACTCTAACGGTAGATTATATGATACGTTTAATACGTTCAAGACCATTTGGAATATTGCATTTGATAGTATAGAAATTAATATCAAAAAAAATAAAAAAGCCTTAATATCTGGTTCAGGTTATATTTTTTATTATGAAAAAAAAAATGAAAAACTTTTTGTTTGGGAATACCAAATTAAACATCCAAAAAAAGACCCAGGTAATAATAAGACTTATCTAACTAAAATATACGAAGATACCATTGAAGATGTTACATTAACATCAATCATTGAAAAACATTCAACGTTAAATCATATTGATTTTTATAAAGACTTACCTATTTTTGAAATGAAATGTGGTAATTCTAATTTCCCAATGGACCAAACAATCGTTCCGATTATGAAAAGAAAAGTTATGGGATATATTTTTCAAATTATTAATTTTGAAAAGTCAAAAAACTTTGACTCTGAGCCTTAGTTCACTTATATTTGAGTTATGGGACTCAATAAACAATACATCAATTTTAAGTCAACATTAAACTCATTGTCAACCAATGGGTTAAAATTATATTATAGAAATGGAAATGTTCTCATGTTTGAGGATATTGAAAGTTCTATGGTTCATGACTTGCATGTTGAAGGTAAATCCGACAAAGAAATTTTAACAATAATAAACGATAAACAAATCACGGATAAAAAACTATGAAGTGTATTAAATCAATCAAAGAAACCAAAACGGTTAAGTTAGGAACTATTCAAAGAGTAGCAGATAAAGAAGCGGACGTAAAAGTTCAGACAGGAGAATGGAAATTTATCCCAAAGTCTGAGTGGAAAGAAGTTAGTAGAAAAAAAATTGAAAAAGTTGTTGTAGTTGCTGTTGATGGTAAAGAAGTTAAAAAAGTAAGAAGGGGTAAGAATAAAACTAATTAAAAATGAGTGAGGAAAAAGATTGGATTAAACCTGAACACTATGGTGGAGAACAAAATCCATATGAAGTCATAAAGGTATGTGAGGAATGGGGATTAGATAAAGATGCTTACTTGTTTAACGTAGTTAAATATGTTGCAAGAGCGGGTAAAAAACATCCTGAGAAAGAACTTGAAGATTTAAAGAAGGCGGCTTTCTACTTGGATAGAAAAATTAAAAACTTAGAAAAATGATTTATTGGCTTACAGGACAATCTGGTTCAGGTAAAACAACAATTGCAAAAGAAATGTGTAAGATTGGACGTATAGGGTTGTATTCTAATTGGTTTAACATAGATGGTGACTACATCAGAAATTTATTCAATAATAAAGATTATTCTGAACTAGGTAGACGTAAAAACGTTGAGATTGCTCAACAAATTGCTCAATACTTACACATTCAAGGAAAAGAAGTTGTTGTATCTTTAGTATCTCCTTATAAAGACCAAAGAGATAATTTCAAACAAAAAATGGGGGGTGATTTGAAGGAAATTTATTTACATACTAATGAAATTAGGGGTAAAGAAAATTTTTTTGTTGAAGATTATGAACCACCAACGGAAAATTATTTGTATATTTGTACTGATAATATTACAGTTAAGGAATGTGTAGAAAAAATATTAAAAGAAATATAATGTTAGAAACAGGAAAAATATTTAATGGGAATTGTGTAGACGAAATGTCTAAAATGACTGAGAACTCAATTGATTTAGTTGTTACTTCACCACCATATAATGTTGGTATTGACTATGATGCCCACGATGATAGAATGTCTATGGATTCATATTGGCAATTCACAAAAGATTGGCTGACTCAAGCGTTAAGAGTGTTAAAGAGTGATGGTAGAATTGCCGTCAATATTCCATATGAAGTAAATGTACAAGAAAGAGGAGGCCGAATATTATTTATGGCTGAGTTTTGGGGTCTAATGAAAGAAGTTGGCTTTAACTTCTATGGACTTGTTGACCTTGATGAAAACTCGCCACACCGAAGCAAAACTACAGCGTGGGGTTGTTATGATAAGGAAACAAAAGTAATGACAGATAAAGGTTTAAAATTATTTAAAGATGTTAATATTAAAACTGATTTGTTTGCTACGTTAAACGTGACTAATAATAATGTTGAGTATCAGAAAGCGTTTGATTATATAGAAAAACCATTCAAAGGGAAACTTGTAACAATTAAACATAGAGGGGTTGATTTGACAATTACTGACAACCATAATATGTTAATTATTGATAAGGGGGAAAGATTGGTCAAACCATACAATGAGATAGATAATAATTCGTTTACTATACCAAGACAACATAACGGTATAGTTTCTAAGAAACCATTAGAGAAAATTATAATACCTGCCGTATCTTATGGTTTAAGAACTAAAAAAGAATATCGGAGAGACACCTCAATTGAAATTAATATGGATGATTGGTTAAGATTTTTAGGTATTTTTTTAACTGACGGTTCATTTATTTATGATGAAAAAAGAGGGATATATAAAGTTTCTATTTATCAAAAGAAAGAAAATTTTATAAATGAAATTGAGGATTTATTAAGTAGATTACCATTTAAATTTGAATATAAAAACTCTAAATTTGAATACTATACTTGTTCTAAACAATTATCTTCATTTTTAATAGAAACCAAAAATAAAAATTTGAGAACTATCCCTGATTATGTGTTTAATTGTTCTAATAAACAGAAAGAAATTTTCTTAAAATGGTTATTTTATGGTGACGGGTCTTTTACAAATGAAAATAAATTATGGAAAATATCGGTATGTAGTAAAATAATGACTGGTCAAATTTGTAGATTATTAATGGAAACGGGTAGAATATTTTCATTATATCAATATCTTTCAACAGAAAGAGAGTATAATGGAAAATTGATGAAATCAAATTTCCCTATGACAACTATTCAAATACTAACTAAGGAGAATAGTTATATCACTAAAGAACATATTGGAAGTGTAGATTATGATGATAATGTTTATTGTGTATCAGTACCTAATAAAACTTTACTTGTTGAAAAATCAGGACAATTAGTATGGTGTGGTAATTCATGGATGAGTCCATCATCACCATATATCTATAATCCAAAAGAATGTGTAATCTTAGCTTATAAGAAAGACCGTATTAAGAAAGTTAAGGGTGAGCCACAATGGAAAGCCGAAATGGTTGACATGGAACAAGAAGATGGTACCGTAAAAACTAAAGCAGTTTATCAAGATGAAGATAAGAAAGAATTCATGTCTTTGGTTTATGGTCAGTGGGAATACTTTGCAGATACAAGACAACAAACCAAGGCAACTTTTTCTATGGATATTCCAATGAAGGCTATTAAAATCCTTACATATAGAAATGATATTGTTTTAGACCCATTTGCAGGTAGTGGAACTAGTTTATGTGCTGCAGAGATTGCTGACAGACAATGGGTTGGTATTGAATTAAGTGAAAAGTATTGTGAAGTGGCACGGAAACGAGTAGATGTTTTTATCAACGATAAAAAACAAACAAAAATAGAATTTGAATAGAAGGGTCGTAAGACCCTTTTTTTGTTTCTCTTGATATTTATAAAGAAAAACTATAATGAGTGATATAATCATTAGTGAGGAACAATTATTGAATATTCAAGAATTAATCTTGAAAGAAAACAAAATCCAATTAAATGAAAGTGAGTGGTATAATACCGTAGGAGATATATTAGGTCTTGTTGACCCAACACCTACTGTAGACTTCATAAATGGATTATCATACATATCTCAAGGAGACTATCTTTTTGGGCTATTATCATTAATTTCTGCAGTCCCATATTTTGGAGATGCGGTTGCCAAACCTGTAACAGGAGCTTTAAAAATTGGAAGTGCTGCAACCAAAGAAATAGAAATTGCGCTTAAAGCAGCTAAAGCGGGTGATTTTATAAAATCAGAAAAAATATTAACAAAACTTGCAGGAGAGCCAGGAGTTGTTGGTAATTTTGTAAGAACAAGTGAAAGTTGGGTTCCTAAAGTTAAAAATGTAATTGATAGAGTTCCATTTGGACCATTCAAAGGTTTAAAAAATACTGTAAACACTTGGTTTGAACTTTTTGCAAAAGCTTCTAAAAATAGTAAAGGTGTTGCTAAAACAGCTGGAGAATTAGCAACTAAAATCGCTTCAACAATATCAAAAGAAGAAAAAGTTACATTGTTATCTTCTTTCTTGAAAGATGCTAAAACAACTAGTTTCTTTAATAAAGCTAACTTTACTAAAGACCCTAAATCATTAATGAATTTATGGGGTGGAATGCCAAGATTATTTGGAAATGCAAATGCTAGAGCTTTGGTTAGAAAAACAAAGTTTTGGTTAGGATTTTTAGATTATATTGGATTGGGTAACTTTGTTGGGCCAGATGAAGTTGCAACTGCTTTAGGTGGTGAAGATGCTATGAAAAAGAAATTTGATGAGTATTTGTCAACTCCCGAAGCCGCTAAACATTTTCAAGATGACTTTGGTGGAGTTCAAACACCATCATCACAATCAAATCAACAAACAACTACATCATCTGATGTAGGTAGGACTGGCGCACAATCTATGTTTAAAAATATATTTGGAGGAATTCTTACAGACGCGTTATTCGGTTTATAAAAAAACTTAATGAAAAAATTAATAAAAGAGACAGGAATTAGAGACATTAAAGCTTTGAGTAACAGATACCCAAAAGCGGAAATTTATTTCCATCAAGATTTAGATGGTGTAACAACCGCTATTGCGATGAAAAAATACCTTGAAGATAATGGCATTGATGTTGTAGGAACACATATAATTCAGTATGGCGATAAAGAATTTTCTGTTAAGAAGATAGATGCGACAGGTGATGTAATGCCAGTGTTAGTTGACTTTGCGCATGGTAAACCAATGTTTGTAATTCATACCGACCACCATGATAGACAAGTTGGTGTGGAGAAAGGAACATCAAAACAATTTAGAGGAGCTCGTTCAAACGTTGAAACAATATCTCAAGTTGTTTCACCAAAAGATTTATTCCCATCATCAGACATATTATTAATTAATACAGTTGACTCAGCGGATTACGCAAAATATGATATCAACCCTGACCAAGTAGTTAACTATCTATATAGGATTGATAAGGACCAATCATTACAAAAGAATAAAATGTTATTGGGACTTGTTATTAATAAATTATTACTTGCTTTTAAGAACAAGCCAGGTTTCCTTGAAAGTTTAGTAATGGATTCACAACCATCTTTAATGTCTATATTGAATAACATTAAATCTTGGATGAAAAAAACAAATGCACCATCACCTGAAGAACTACAAAAAAATGCTGAAGGTTATAGAGAAACAATGAAAGATTTTCCTAAGGTAAGTGATAACATCATATTCCAATATGGTGGAGGTTCAATGTTTAAACCAGGTTCTTACGATAGATATACACCATTCAGAAACAATCCTGAAGCGGACTTTCTTATTATGGCTTGGCCTATGGGTTTGGTCCAAGCATCTTGTAATCCATTTAAAAAAGAAAGAGAACTTAAAGGTGTTAACTTAGGAGAAATTGCTCAAGAAGTATTAGGTAAATGGGAAAGTTCTTTGAAAGATAGAACAGTTCCGTTATCAACTATCAAATGGGTTAGTGAAACAGGTATCAATCCTGAAAGTGTTGGGTTCACATTCAAAGACTTCAATGCTTTATATGGTGACAAATATCAATCAAATGAAAGAGGTGATGAGGCTTTAGAATATATTGAATCCATAATGGAAAAACCATTTGGTGAGTTATCTGAAAAAGATTTGGATATTTTAGATAAGATTAATGTTAACGCTTGGGATTTAATTCAAGCTAACTCAGGAGGACATAAGTGTATTACTAATATCTCAGGTTTAAATTATTTGGGTAGAGGGAAAAGACCACCTCAAGGAAAATACAAATATGATTCTGAAAAAGAAGATTCGCCAATGGTTAAGTTTACCAAAATGGTTGCAACCGAATTTGAGAAAATATTAAAGGAAAAAATTAAAGGGGAAAAATCAGAATAAATACTCAACCTTATCACCTTTTTGGATACCTAATTTTTCACAGGTTCCCGCAGGTAATTCAAGTACAATATTCCCTTGGCCACAGAAATGGCCACATTCTTTTGTAGTACAAGGTGGACAATTATGATGTATTCTTGCAATATGATTATTCTTAATTATTATGATGTCTAAAGGTATTATGCAATTTTTCATCCAAAAACATTGTCTTTTACCTTCCATTAAAAAAAGTAATCCTTCAAAATTTTTATCAAACTTTTTTCCCATCATTCCAATTGATTGGGATTTTTTATCAATAAGGGTTTTGACTTTGAAAATATTTTTGTTTATTCTTACATTCATAACAATAAATACTATGGAAAACAAAAGATACGTCGGAGTACTAATTAAGTGTAATAAAGAAATACTTTTAGTTAAAAGAAGTACCGATGACCCAAGAAAATCTATTTGGACAATTCCTGGTGGAAAAATGATTGAAGGTTTAAAAATTAGAACAGCTGCTACTCAAATGTTATTCGACACTACGTCAATAGAGGTTAATGAAGAAGAATTACAAATGGTTGGATTAATTCCAAGAGAAAGTAAAGATGGGAAGAAAGATAAGGGATTAATGTATGTTTATATGTATGAAGCTAAACCTGCGTTACTGCCATTATTTGAAACATCTAACAAACCAAAAAAACACATTGACCATGGGTATTTTACGGTAGAACATATCCAATTAATGAATTGTGGGAAGCATTTACCAAAGTTTGTTGAAACTATTTTTAGTTAATTATTTGACTTTTAAGTACTTTGGTTTATATTTATAGTTCATTGTCTGAATAAGACAGAACACCTCCAAAAAAGTTTCATAAAATAATTGTTTGATTGAGAAATCTTTCTTACCTTTGTGAAACAATGTCCCACAAGTGTGTACTTTGAAAGAAATACTGAGCTTGTGGGATTTAATAAGAAAAAAGTTCTTTAAAATTATATTGCGCAGTAGAGAAGTGGTCATCTCGTGACTCTCATAAGGTCGAAATCGGTGGTTCGAATCCATCCTGACGCAACAACATAAGTTGGAGAACCGTGAGTCCGCGGATGGAAACAACCATAAGACGAGCATACGTCATACTAACTTACAAAAAAAAGTTTTACAAAGTGTTTGACTAATTGAAAAATTCTTTATATCTTTGTAAAACAATTCGGGACTAACCGTAAATTATACTTGAACGATGTTTACATCAAAGTAGAGTTGGAGTCTCGGAACTTTAAACAAATTAGCCTGTTCTACATAGAGTAGAAGGTCCAAAACGTGAAGGGTAATGTCACAATGGGAAAGATGAATTTGTTTGTAATTACCAAAAAAAAGTTTCACAAAAACTTGGAAGTATCAAAACTTTAACCTAATTTTGTGAAACAATTCAGGAAAGGGGTTGTAAATCCTACGAGAGTGGGTGTAAAAATTTTCCTCTTTCCTTTTTCAAAAAGAATTATTAATTTAAAAATATAATGGGGCCAGTGTCTCCTGTAAGCAGACACCAACGGCACCATCAACAGATAACCTAACGAGGTTATCATAATGTTCTTTGAATTTAAGAAATCGGCGGTCTATAGTCGTTAAATAAACTACGAAAGTAGTATAAAGTGAATCATTTGGTTAAATGATTTGCGGTTTTCTTCGGAGAGCTTGAGTAGACAAACGGGATATCATTTAACCTTTAGTACCGAGGGTGACACTGTAGAGAAAGTGGTTAGATGACGAGGCGGTCTGAGTCGTTTCGTTGAGGTGGGAACACCAACAAGAATAACTCGTAGAATTAGTGCAAGACATATGACCTCCAATCATACTATTGCGTAATTCAATATTATAGTTGTCTTAAAACCGAAAGGTAACGGTGATGTACAGGTGGTGCTGTTATCAGCTCGGTTAAAACTTACCAAAGTTTTGACTCAGGAGATGACTAAAAATATGAAGGACGGGAGTCCTTAGAGGGTAGTTCAGTATCGGGTTGTTCAAAAGATGACCTGTCTGGTTGGCGAACCGCTACCTTCAGAATTCAGAACCAAACACAATTGTTAATTATGATTTGACAATCTTATAAAA
>Ga0114962_10005274_pt1 | contig 10130 bp, 8 predicted proteins | sample C_130820_MF_Meta_FD_87017 | JGI IMG/M metagenome (GOLD analysis project Ga0114962, IMG submission 87017) | Freshwater microbial communities from Lake Croche, Canada to study carbon cycling - C_130820_MF_MetaG | ecosystem: Environmental > Aquatic > Freshwater > Lake | place: Lake Croche, Canada...
GAACACCCCGTTGAGCACGGTGTCCCACTGCTGCACCGTCATGGTCCGACCCTTGCCGTCCACCAGACTCATCTGGTTGTCCATCCCGGCCTGCGAGGTACCCGCACCGACGAACAACGCCGAGAACACGGCAACCAACACCACCAGAACACGACCGAGTGCCTTCATGGTCTCCCTAAAAAATTCGACGGTGACCCCTGAGGACCACAGGCGGAGGCAGAGGTTCCCCCAGTAGCGGCGAGGACAACTGCAGTTCAATGACCCGTGGAAGATATCGGTTGTTCGACGGTGCGGGCAACGCGAGGCGCAGCGTCCGATGACGCAAGTTTCCCGACCAGAAGTTAGCTGACTCTCGGACGGTACGTCCCGATTACGCGCTCAGCGAGTAGTAGCCGATGAGTCAGAGTCGCCCGGCCGTCGCGTCTGGAGCAGTACCGGGTGGCCGTTAGTAGCAGCGGTTTAATGGCTCAAACATTGTGTGGCGGAACGTTATCCAGCAACCAGCGATCCCGTTCGCCGTCGTGGGTGGAAGAGTCGAGATCACGTTCATCCGACGACGTCTGCGGAAGTTCGGTACCGAAGATCTTGTTAACTGCCGCCCGGTCGGGACGCGCTATGTTCATCACCCACCGGCCTTACTGTGACCAAGGTCACATGGCAGACGTTTCTGGTTGTCGCAGCGTCGAAACATGGTGTTTACAGGTCAGATCTCGAGGCTGGACAATTCGGTGATCACATGGGCGGCCATCGGCCCCAGGGTTGCCATGCCGTCGCGGACAGCCGCCCGCGAGTCAGCGAGGTTCACCACCAGGGTGCTGCCGGAGATACCTGCGAGGCCGCGGGATAACCCGGCTTCGGTGCTGCCGGCCGCGACACCCGAAGCGCGCAGCGCCTCTGCGATACCCGGCAACTCCCGGTCCAGAATTGTCCGGGTGGCTTCCGGTGCCACATCGCGTGGTGTAACGCCCGTCCCGCCAACCGAAATCACCAGATCAACGCCGCCGATGATCGCGGTGTTCAACGCTTTGAGGATTTCGGCCTCGTCGGCCGAGACCACCACGACGCCATCGACGACGAAACCCGCCTCGCCGAGCAACTCGGTGACCAACGGACCGCTGTTGTCCTCTTCGACCCCGCGCGCCCTGCGATCGTCGACGACCACAACCAACGCGCGCCCGGTCACCCCTTCAGGCTGTTCCATAGGAGTAACCGTATAACTGTCCGTCGGTGGCCGCGCGGAGTCCGAGACGACCGTCAGTGGGCGCTCGCTCATGACGGCTGCGGGCGCTTGACCCACCCCCCGGGCCAAGCGTCGCCGTCGGGTCCGCGTCGAGCCACCGCCGGCCGCGTGCCCGCGGGTCATTGATCCGCCTTTCCAAGCGTCACCTGGACGGTCTGATCGGCACCCGCGGAGTCGATGTAGGTCAACGTGAGTTTGTCTCCCGGCGCCCGAGAGCGGACAGCGGCCACCAGAGCGTTGGCGCTTCCGACGACTCGCTGATCGACCTTGGTGACCACGACACCGCCCGGCAGGCCCGCCGTGGCAGCCGGGCCGCCCTTGACGACTTCGACGATCTTGGCGCCGTGCATCGTCACGTCATTGCTGACCTGGACGCCCAGCGAGGCGTGCGATGCGGTACCGGTGCTGATCAACTCGTCGGCGATGCGCTTGGCCTGATCGACCGGAATCGCGAACCCCAGTCCGATCGAACCACTCTGGGCATCGGGTGAATCGCCACCGAGGGTGGCGATCGCTGAGTTGATGCCCACCAGTTCGCCGCTCATGTTCACCAGTGCGCCACCGGAGTTACCCGGGTTGATCGCCGCGTCGGTTTGGATGGCATCCAACACGGTGTTCTGGTTGTTGGCGTCGCCACCGGCGGCCACCGGCCGGTTCAGCGCACTGATGATGCCTGTGGTGACGGTGCCCTCAAGTCCAAGTGGCGAACCGATCGCCACAACGTCCTGTCCGACGCGCAGATCGGCCGACGACCCCAGACTGATCGGCGTCAGACCAGAGACCCCCTGTGCCCGAACCACCGCGATGTCACTGGCCGGATCCGTGCCGACAACGGTGAACGGCGCGGTGCTTCCGTCGGCGAACGTCACGGTGGACGTCATTGCGGCACTGGGATTTCCGCCCGGGCCAGCCTGATCTCCCCTGCCACCGGGCGCGCCGGGAACACCGGGCGCGCCGGGTACGACGGGAGCGCCCGGTCGGCCTGCCGCGCCGCCCTTAACGGCGGCGACGACGTGGTTGTTGGTCAGGATCAGCCCATCGGCGGACAAGACGATGCCCGACCCCTCCTCCGACGCGCGGCCCATCTTCGTCTCCAGTTTGACCACACTGGGCACTACCTTGGCTGCCACCTGCTCAACCGAGCCGATCGGAACATTGGCGGTCGGAATATTGCGTCCGTTCGGGGCCGCGGTGTCGATCGTGGTGACCGGGCCACCGCTGGGCTGAGCACTCATCGCAACCATGCCGCCGACGCCGGCGGACACAGCAGCGATGGCCAACGCGCCGGCCGTCAGTGCGATCGGCCGGAAGCGCTTGCGCACCGGTGCCGCCGGCGCCATCCCGGGGGTGCCGACGGGGCGCGGGCCTCGATAGGGGTCATGGGCGGGCCCGTAGGGCGGCTGGGCGCTCCCGTAGGGCGGCTGGGCGCTCCCGTAGCGCCAGTCATACGGCTGGGAATACCCGGCCGGGTTGTGGCCCGGCGCCGCTTGCTGATTCGGCACTCGTTGGCCGGGCTGCTGCGGTGACGAATAACGCGGGTCTTCGGTCATGGTCGCTTGTTTGCTCTTTCTGGCTAGAGACGCGCGAACGCGATGGCGTGTTGAGACAAGCTTGCCGTGCACTACTGAGAATCGACTGAGATGACACTCGGTACGGACGATGCGGTGACGTCATCAGGGCCGAAATCGCTGATTCTCGGCATGATTTCGCTATGGGCGGACTCTGACCGGTAGACCGACGCGGTCGGCTGCCCGGGCAAAAGAACATAAAAAGTTGTTCCGGGAGGCTCACCCCCGGGGATCGTCTCGCCGATCCGGATCATTCCGCCGTGTTTCACCACAACCTGCTTGACAATCGCCAGACCCAAACCGGAACCCGGCATGGCGCGCGCCGACGTGGAGCGGTAGAAACGCTCGAACACCAAGCCTCGTTCTTCCGGCGAGATACCCGTTCCCTGATCGGAGACAACCAATTCGGCGTGGGCAGCGTCGACCTGCCGCAGGGTCAGCCCCACCGTACCGCCAGGCGGACTCCACTTCGCGGCGTTGTCCAGCAGGTTGAGCACCGCACGGGACAATCCCGCTGCATCGCCGTGAACCTGCCAGCCTATGACGTCGACGACGAAGTGAATATCGTTGCGCCGACGGCGAACCCGCTCCAGGCTGCGCTCGACGACCTCGGTCAGCTCGACATCCTCGAGCATGGCGCCGTGGGAATTATCGTCGCGGGTGAGATCCACGAGATCACCGACGAGAGTGGACAATTCCTCGATCTGGCCGATGACATCGAACCGCAGCTCGGCTAATTCGCTCTCCGGAATGGGTGGCGCACCCGGAGCACCGGAGGCCATCAACAACTCGACGTTGGTGCGCAGCGACGTCAGCGGCGTCTTCAGCTCGTGGCCCGCGTCAGCAACCAGACGAGCCTGCCGGTCCCGGGATTCAGCCAGGGAACGCAACATCGAATTGAAAGCCTCGGTGAGCCGGGCCAACTCGTCGCTACCGACCACCGGGATGGGGCGCAGATCATCGGTTCGAGCCACCCGTTCGGCCGCCTCGGTGAGCCGGCCGACCGGCCGTAGACCGGTTCGGGCCACCATGCCGCCGGCCACCGCGGCGATCACCACACCGATGCCGCCGACCGCGAGTAGCACCCATTTGAGTTTGTTCATCACCGCGTTGGTGGGCTGCAGACTCTTCGAGATCAACAGCGAGCTGCCGTTAGGCAGATGTATCGCCAGGACACGTTGGTCGCCGACCGTACGGCGCGACATGAACAATTCGCCGTGGATCACGGCCTTCTCAGGCTGCCCGACCGGCAGGGACTGACCCTGCTGATTTGCGGTGTAGATAGATCGGCCGGGGTTCACCAACATGGCGTTGACGTCGGAGTAGGCGGTGCCCTCGATGGCCTTCGCCGGGTCGGCGGCCAGTGAGCCGCTGGCGATCAGCAATTGGGCCCGGCTCTGTAACTGGTTGTCGATATCGGTGTAGAGCGCCGCCGATACCACCGCGTACACCGCGACCGCCATCAACACGACGACCATCGCCACCATCGACATCGCGAGCAGCATCACTCGCCATCGCAACGACAGCGACGTGGTTGCTCTCCCCGGCCTGCCCAGTTTCTGAGCTCGCCGCTTCAGTCCGAACATCAGGGCGGTGTCTCACGCAGCACGTAACCCACGCCGCGAACGGTGTGGATCAGCCGCGATTCTCCTTCTGCTTCGGTCTTGCGCCGCAAGTAACCGACGTACACCTCAAGTGCGTTGCCCGAGGTCGGAAAATCGAAACCCCACACCTCTTCGAGGATCCTGCTGCGGGTGAGCACCCGGCGCGGGTTAGCGATCAGCATTTCCAGCAGTGAAAACTCGGTACGGGTGAGACTTATCGCCCGCGTTCCGCGATGCACCTCGCGGGTCGAGGGATCCAGCGTTAGATCAGCGAACGTCATGACCGCGCCGTCACCGGCCTCCTCCGGGCCGGTGCGGCGCAGCAGTGCCCGCAGTCTGGCCAGGAGTTCCTCGAGCGCGAAGGGCTTGGGCAGGTAATCATCGGCGCCGGCGTCCAGGCCCGACACCCGCTCAGACACCGAATCGCGAGCAGTAAGTACGAGGATCGGGAGATCATCTCCGGTGCTGCGAAGTTGACGGCACACCTCCAGTCCGTCCAACCGGGGCATCATCACGTCGAGCACGAGCGCATCGGGGCGTTCGTTGGTGATTGCCTCCAGCGCCTCCACGCCATCTTCGGCGAGATCGACGGTATAGCCGTTGAAGGACAGGGAACGCCGCAGCGACTCCCGCACCGCACGATCGTCATCCACTACAAGTATGCGCACGGTGACTAGTGTCAACCAACCGTCTTAGATTCGTCTGAGAGACGCGCCGCAGGAGCAGGCGATTCGCTCGCGGATGAACGATTCAGCGCTTGTCGAGATCGATGAGGCCGAGGCGGGCGGCCTTGAGCAGCCGGCGCGGAACCTTGTGCTGACGGCCACCGACGGACACGGTGACGAGACCGGTGGCGGTCGCTTTCCACTGCGCACGCCGACTGCGGGTGTTCGAGCGCGACATCCGGCGCTTGGGCACAGCCATGACGAAAGATCTCCTTGTGAGTGCTGCCGCGCAGACGGGCGGCTGAGTGTGACCAAGGATAGCCGCTGAAGGGCGTCTTCTCCAAAGCGGGCGGGCATTGACACAGGTCCGGACGCAGCGGTTAACCTACCGGTTGGTTGAACCGATGATCGGCTCGACCGACGTGGGAGGCAGGACGGCGCATGACGGCTGACCCCGACCCGGCGACGGGCCCAGTGCGGATAGGCAACTGTTCGGGCTTTTACGGCGACCGACTCGGCGCAATGATCGAAATGCTCACCGGTGGTGACCTGGACTACCTCACCGGCGATTACCTGGCCGAACTCACCATGCTCATCCTGGGCCGGGACCGGATGAAGAGCCCCGAGCGCGGGTACGCCAAAACTTTCCTGACCCAACTCGAGCAGTGCCTAGGTACCGCGCAGGACCGCGGCGTACGGATCGTCGCCAACGCCGGAGGTCTGAATCCGGCGGGCCTGGCGGCGGCGGTTCGGGCACTCGCAGAGAAATTGGCCATCCCGGTGACGGTTGCCCACGTCGAGGGTGACGATCTGCTGCCCCGGGCCGCAGAACTCCCACTCGGCCTCTCATTCGGCGCGGACTCACCCCTGACGGCCAACGCCTACCTGGGCGCCTGGGGCATCGTCGAGTGCCTGAACTCCGGTGCCGACATCGTGGTCACCGGCCGGGTCACCGATGCGTCGGTAGTGGTCGGCCCGGCGGCCGCCTACTTCGGCTGGGCTCGCCACGACTACGACCGACTGGCCGGCGCTGTGGTGGCCGGACATGTCATCGAATGCGGCACCCAGGCGACCGGAGGCAACTACTCGTTTTTCACCGAGGTGGCCGATCTGGGCCATGCCGGCTTCCCGCTGGCCGAGATTCATGCCGATGGCTCCTCGGTGATCACCAAACATCCGGGCACCGGCGGACAGGTGAGCGTCGGCACAGTCACTGCGCAGTTGCTCTACGAGATCGGCGGCGCCCGATACGCCAACCCCGACGCGACCGCCCGGTTCGACACGGTCGCGCTGAGCGACGACGGACCCGACCGGGTGCGGATCAGCGGCGTGCGGGGCGAGCCGCCGCCGCCGACGCTCAAGGTCTCGCTCAACAGTATTGGCGGGTTCCGCAACACCGCGACCTTCGTACTCACCGGACTAGACATTGACGCCAAGGCGGACCTGCTGCGCCGTCAACTGGAGACCGGACTGAGCGTGAAACCCGCCGAGGTGCAGTGGAACCTCGCTCGCACCGACCAGCCCGACGCTGATTCCGAGCAGACGGCGAGCGCTCTGCTGACGTGTACCGTTCGCGACCCTGACCAAGACATCGTCGGGCGTCGATTCTCCTCGGCCGCAGTCGAACTCGCGCTGGCGAGCTATCCGGGATTCCACACCACCGCCCCGCCCGCGGATGCAGCGGTCTACGGAGTATTCACCGCCGGGTATGTGCCGGCCGCCGCGGTAGACCATATCGCCGTGCACGCCGACGGCACTCGGGTACCGATCGCCGCGCCCACGCGCACGCTCGAACTCAGCTGCGCCGATACCCCGCCGCTGCCCGTGCCATTGGCCGGCGGCCCTACGCGGCGGATGCCACTGGGCACCGTCGCCGGCGCCCGCAGCGGAGATAAGGGCGGTAGTGCGAACATCGGAGTGTGGGTGCGCACCGACGCCCAATGGCGATGGCTGGCCAATGCCCTGACGGTCGACGCCCTGCGCGAACTGCTTCCGGAAGCGGCCGATCTGCCGATCTCCCGACACCTGCTGCCCCAACTCCGCGCGGTCAATTTCGTCATCGAGAATATTCTCGGTAGGGGTGTGGCCTACCAGGCCAGGTTCGACCCCCAGGCCAAAGGCCTCGGCGAGTGGTTACGCAGCCGCCACGTCGACATCCCAGAGGAGCTTGTCTCGTGAGCATCTGGACCACGCCAGAACGGCAGCAACTGCGTAAAACGGTGCGCGCCTTCGCCGAACGCGAGATTCTGCCCCATGTCGACGGATGGGAGCGCATCGGCGAACTGCCCCGTGATCTCAGCCTTCGGGCAGGCGCGGCCGGTCTGCTCGGGGTCGGATTTCCCGAGGAGGTCGGCGGTGACGGTGGCGACGCGGCCGATACCGCCATCATCTGCGAGGAACTGCATGAGGCCGGAACCCCCGGCGGGGTGTTCGCCTCGCTGTTCACCGTCGGCATCGCGGTGCCACACATGATCGCCAGCGGCGACCAACGGCTGATCGAAAAGTTCGTCCGCCCCACCCTTGGCGGCCAATTGATCGGTTCGCTGGCGATCACCGAACCCGGCGGAGGCTCCGACATGGGGCACCTTCGCACCATCGCCGTTCGCGACGGCGACCACTATGTAGTCAACGGCGCCAAGACCTACATCACCTCCGCCGTGCGCGGCGACTACGTGGTGGCCGCGGTGCGCACCGGCGGTCCCGGCGCTGCCGGTCTCTCACTGTTGGTCATTGAGAAGGGCACGCCGGGATTCGAAGTCAGCCGCAGGCTGGAGAAGATGGGCTGGCGGTCATCGGATACCGCCGAGCTTTCGTTCGTCGACGCCCGGGTGCCGGCCGAGAATCTGGTGGGCGCGGAGAACTCCGGCTTCGTCCAGATCGCGCAGGCCTTCGTGGCTGAGCGCATCGGCCTTGCCGTACAGGCATACTCAAGCGCGCAGCGCTGCCTGGATATCACCGTGCAGTGGTGCCGCGACCGTGAGACGTTTGGCCGACCGCTGATCTCCCGGCAGACAGTGCAGAACACGCTGACGGAAATGGCCCGGCGCACCGATGTGGCGCGGGTGTACTCCCGCAATGTGGTGGAGCGTCAACTGGCGGGAGAGGACAACCTGATCACCGCGGCATGCTTCGCCAAGAACACAGCAGTTGAGGCCGGCGAATGGGTGGCCAGCCAAGGCGTGCAACTCTTCGGCGGGATGGGCTACATGACCGAGTCGGAGATCGAACGTCAGTACCGAGATATGCGGATCCTCGGCATCGGCGGCGGGACCACCGAAATTCTCACCGGCCTGGCCGCCAAGTCGCTGGGTTATCAGACATGACGCGATATCAGACATGACGGCCCTGCGCACCACGGTGGACCCATCCGGTCCAACCTATGCCGACGCCGCTGAGGCGATGGCCGACAAGCTGGCCGAACTCGACGCAGAGTTGGCCACGGCACTGGCGGGCGGCGGTCCCAAATATGTTGAGCGCCATCATGCGCGCGGCAAACTGACCGCACGCGAACGCATCGAACTACTCGTTGACGAGGACTCGCCGTTCCTGGAACTGTGCGCGCTGGCCGCCTACGGAACAGACTTCACCACAGGCGCCAGCGTGGTGACCGGTATCGGCGTGGTCGAAGGTACCGAGTGCATGCTGGTAGCCCACGATCCGACCGTCAAAGGCGGTACCTCGAACCCCTGGACACTGAAAAAAGTGTTGCGCGCCAATCAGATCGCGCGGGAGAACCGTCTTCCGATGATTTCACTGGTGGAGTCCGGCGGGGCCGACCTGCCCACCCAGAAGGAGATCTTCATTCCGGGCGGCCAGATGTTCCGGGACCTGACCCGGCTGTCGGCCGCCGGTATTCCGACCATCGCCCTCGTATTCGGCAACTCCACCGCCGGTGGCGCATACATCCCCGGCATGTCCGATTACGTGGTGATGATCAAGGAGCGCTCGAAGGTGTTCCTGGCCGGACCGCCACTGGTGAAGATGGCCACCGGGGAGGAGTCCGACGACGAATCGCTCGGCGGGGCTGAGATGCATGCCCGAACATCAGGACTGGCCGACTACTTCGCCACCGACGAGCGTGACGCCATCGGCCTCGGCCGACGCATTGTCGCCCGGCTGAATTGGGTCAAACAAGGTCCGCGGCCGCATCCCACCATCGACCCGTTGGCCGACCCTGAGGAACTGCTCGGAATCGTCCCGGCCGACCTGCGCTTCCCGTTCGATCCGCGGGAAGTGATCGCCCGGATAGTCGACGGTTCGGACTTCGATGAGTTCAAACCGCTCTACGGGGCTTCGCTGGTCACCGGATGGGCACGCGTGCACGGCTACCCGATCGGCATATTGGCCAACGCCCGCGGCGTGCTGTTCAGCCAGGAGTCGCAGAAGGCCACCCAATTCATCCAGTTGGCCAATCAGTCGAACACCCCACTGTTATTCCTGCACAACACCACCGGCTACATGGTGGGTAAGGCCTACGAGGAAGGCGGCATGATCAAACACGGCGCGATGATGATCAATGCCGTGTCGAACTCCACCGTCCCGCACATCTCCCTGCTGATCGGGTCGTCCTACGGTGCCGGCCACTACGGCATGTGCGGGCGGGCCTATGACCCCCGGTTCCTGTTCGCCTGGCCGAGTGCGAAATCGGCCGTGATGGGCGGAGCGCAGTTGGCCGGGGTGCTGTCGATCGTCAACCGGGCCGCCACCGAGGCACGGGGACAGCAGGTCGACGAGGCCGCCGACACCGCACTGCGGGCTGCGGTTGAGGCGCAGATTGAAGCGGAATCGCTGCCGATGTTCCTGTCCGGACGGCTCTACGACGACGGGGTCATCGATCCCCGCGACACCCGGACCGTGTTGGGAATGTGTTTGTCCGCCATCGCCAATGGGCCGGTCGAGGGGACGTCGAACTTCGGCGTCTTCCGGATGTGAGGGCGGCCAGCCCAATGTCTATCACCCGAGTCCTGGTTGCCAACCGCGGCGAGATCGCCCGCCGGGTCTTCGCCACCTGCCGGCGCCTCGGCATCGGCACCATCGCGGTCTACACCGACCA
>Ga0114962_10005276_pt1 | contig 10127 bp, 8 predicted proteins | sample C_130820_MF_Meta_FD_87017 | JGI IMG/M metagenome (GOLD analysis project Ga0114962, IMG submission 87017) | Freshwater microbial communities from Lake Croche, Canada to study carbon cycling - C_130820_MF_MetaG | ecosystem: Environmental > Aquatic > Freshwater > Lake | place: Lake Croche, Canada...
GTGCCAAATTTGGTAATACATGTTGCACTGCAGCATAAGTGGTTTCAATACTTGCTATGCCAGCTTTCGCATTTTCAAATTCAACCGTCTTGCCATCCCAGTCTTGAGGAATATGATGTGAGCTAATACAATCCACAATCCCATCTTCGATAGCTTTAATTAAAGCTGTTTGATCCTTTTTGGTTCTTAATGGAGGAAAAACTTTTAATAAAGTATCGTAATTGTTTAAATCATCTTCCGTGAAAAATAAATGATAAGGTGTTACACTACAGGTTAAATTTAATCCTTCTTTTTTAGCTGCAGCTATTAATGCAATTCCTTTTTCGGTGCTTACACTAGTTATATGAAGCTTAGATTGAGTGTATCTTAATAACTCAATATCCCTTGCAATGATTAATTCTTCGGCAATGGCAGGAATACCTGCTAAACCTAATTTTGTAGAAACGAGGCCTTCATTCATCAAGCCTAAACTTCCTAAGCTTTTATCAATGGGCATTTGAATAGCAACTCCTTCAAAAGCTTTTACATATTGCAATGCTTTCAAAAAAAGTAAAGTGGACTGAACAGGGTAGAGACCGTCACTGAATGCAACTGCTCCATTACTATGCATATCTATCATTTCTGCTAAATCCTTGCCTTCAATTTTTTTAGAAATTGCGCCAATTGGTAAAATATGTATAGGTAAATCCTGACTATGTTGTTTAATATAAGTGACTTGCGATTTAGTATCTACAGTGGGCTTGGTATTTGGAAGACTAAATACAGTTGTATAACCACCTACTTGAGCGGCTTTAGCACCTGAGTCAAGTGTTTCTCTATTTTCCATGCCTGGATCACAAAAATGTACAAATGGGTCTACAAAACCAGGACTCACAAAACAATCCTTTCCATCAATAATTTGATCTGCATTTTGGGTGCAGTTATCTTCAATGGAAACAATTTTGTGATGATCTATTAGAATATCCTTGATTTTGCCATTAAAAGGCGAATTAGTATCGGCAATTTTGACCTGCTTGATTAAGGTTGTCATTAAGTCAATAATATTTAATGCAATATACCTCGTTTTTTCGATTTCGGGCTATATTTGCTCCCGATTTTCGGGTGGTAGCGCAGTCCGGTAGCGTACACGTCTGGGGGGCGTGTGGTCGCAGGTTCAAATCCTGTTCACCCGACCAAAAAAGGAAATATAAGCCACAACGAAAGTTGTGGCTTATTGTTTTAAAGAACGCACAAATCAAGCTTGCTTGAATTTGTAAGTGAATTAAAACAATACAGACCACGAAGTGGGCTGATATTTATATGCTTTTCCAGCGAGGAAAACAGGATTAATGGAGCGAAGCGACATAAATATTGTCAGGGTGTAATCATTAAACGAAAGCTTTGATCGAATCTTCCTTTTCCTTTATTCAATTATTTCATAAATTTATTACCTAATAATTTAACTATGCCACAACAAATCAAAATCCTTAAAACCATAATGGTTTTATTGGTTAGTTTTTTCTTTACCGCTTCCTATGCACAAAATAAAGCCGAAGCCTCCAAAGTAGAAGCTATGAAAACAAAAGCTTTACAAATTGTAGAATCAAAAGCTAAGAATATTCAAGAAATGGTGGATATGGTTTTTAGTTTTGGTGAACTAGGATTTCAAGAATTTGAAACATCAAAATATTTAACAGGGATATTGGAAAAAAATGGGTTTACTATTGAAAGAAATCTTTCTGGAATTCCTACCTCTTGGATGGCCAAATGGGGAAACGGAAGTCCTATAATAGCCTTGGGTAGTGATATTGATTGTATACCAAAAGCTTCTCAAAAACCAGGTGTTGCTTATAAATCGCCAATTGTGGAAGGTGCGCCAGGTCATGGAGAAGGACATAATTCTGGTCAATCAGTAATTATATATGCAGCAATTGCTGCAAAACAAATTATGGAAGAAAATCATATTCCTGGCACTTTGATTATTTGGCCGGGCGTAGCAGAAGAATTATTGGGAAGTAAAGCATGGTATGTTAGAGATGGATATTTTAAAAATGTAGATGCTTGTATATTTACCCATGTAAGTAATGATTTTACCACTAATTATGGAGATGGAGGAGACAATGGATTAGTAAGTGTTCAATTCGAGTTTGCAGGTGAAGCAGCACATGCAGCTGGAGCGCCTTGGAGAGGTAAGAGTGCTTTAGATGCAGTTGAATTAATGAACGTTGGATGGAATTACAAGAGAGAACATTTAAAACCAACACAAAGATCTCATTATGTCATTAAAGATGGGGGTGACCAACCTAATGTTGTTCCATCAGCAGCTAGTGTTTGGTATTATTTTAGAGAAAGAAACTACGATGATATTTTAAAAAACTACCAGGCTGGGTTAAAAATAGCTGATGGTGCAGCCATGATGACTGATACCAAAGTTTCTAGTAAAATATTAGGAACTGCTTGGCCAGGTCATTTTAATAAACCGTTGGCAGAAGCAATGTTTAAGAATATTCAAAAAGTAGGTATGCCAAAATGGTCGGAGGATGATGAAAAACTAGCCATTGCTGTTCAAAAATTATTAGAAGCTCCTGAAAAAGACATGAAAGGAAATCCAATTCATGGAATGAACAAAAAAATAGATTCCTTAGAAGGTTCTGTACCATTTTCTTGGGGTGGCGGATCGGATGACATTGCCGATATTTCATGGAATGTTCCAACCATTGTTTTAAGGTATCCTGCTAATATTGATGGTACCAAAGGACATCATTGGGGAGATGCCATTGCTATGGCAACACCAATAGCACATAAAGGAAGTTTAGCTGGCGCAAAAGCAACTGCTATGACCTTGATTGATATTTTTACGACACCTAAAATAGTTTCAGATGCAAAGGATTATTTTGTAAACGTGCAAACAAAAAATACAAAATATAAACCCTTTTTATCCGCAACAGATCCTGCTCCCATTTATTTAAATAAAGAAATAATGGATAAGTATAGGGATAAAATGAAACCTTATTATTATCAACCGGAAAAATATGCTACCTATTTAGATCAGTTAGGAATTCATTATCCAACTTTAGATCAAAAGTAAGATTAACAAAAAGGCGGCCCGAAAGCCGCCTTTTTTATTTGATTAGAATTTGCTTTAATTTTTCTTGATCTCCCAAGAATACATCTAGGTCAACCTCTCCATTAATTCCTTCAACTTTTCCATGCTGGTTGTATTGTAAAAACAAAACTTCGTTTTTATCAAATTTTGGTCTTAAGTGATATTTTGTATTAAAATAAAGCCATACAGGGTAGTCATTTACTTTTCCAAGCATATTTCTTTTGAAATAATAATAAGATGAATAGATGATTGGCTTAACTCCATAATATTTTTCAGCTAGCTTTAACCAAATATTTACTTTTTGCATATCTATATCATCATCCTCAACATCTAATATAGGCGGTAAATCATTTGTGTTTAATGTTACACTATTCCTATAATTTTCAAACTGTACTTCAGCAGATGAATTAGATTTAAAGAAATGATAAGCACCTCTTGTTAATTTTATATTTTTTGCAATACTCCAACAACTAGGAAATTTTTTGTCATTTATTTTAATGCCTTCGGTTGCTTTCATAATGCAAAAATTATTTTTACTTTTTACTAATTCCCAATTTTCAACATCATTATAATGCGAAATATCAATGCCTCTTATTTTATAATTTTCACTTTTAAATGATACTAGGTTATTAAAATAATTTAGGTATAAATAAGTAAATATCAGCGTCAGAATGACAAATATAATGATGAGTATTTTCCAGTTTTTTTTCATTTTGAAACTATTTATTTCATTAATATTCAAATATATTAATGAAAGTATATGAGTATAACAATTCGTAATACTTTAACTTCGCATTATGAATTTTAGCGAATTAAACCTTAATACCTCTCTTTTAAATGCATTGGAGGATTTAAAATACCAACATCCAACCACTATTCAACATAGGGTATTTCCTATTGTAATGTCGGGTAGGGATGTATGTGGTATTGCACAAACAGGAACTGGTAAAACTTTCGCCTATTTATTGCCTTGTTTAAGACAATGGAAATTTGATAAAAATAAAGCCCCTCAAATTTTAATTTTAGTCCCAACCAGGGAGTTGGTGGTTCAAGTAGTGGAAGCTGCTAAGAAACTAACCAAATACATGAACGTAACTACCGTAGGTGTTTTTGGCGGGGTAAATATTAATACGCAAGCTATTGAAGTGGAAAAGGGTGCAGATCTGATTGTTGCAACGCCTGGTAGATTATTTGATTTAATCATGAATGGTTCCATTAAGACTAAAACTATTAAAAGATTGGTCATTGATGAAATGGATGAGATGTTGAATTTGGGATTCAGAAAGCAAATCACAAACATTTTAGAATTACTACCTCAAAAAAGACAAAACTTATTATTTTCTGCAACTATTACAGAAGATGTAGAAAAATTAATGGATGATTATTTTACGGCACCCGAAAGAGTAGAAGCAGCACCAACGGGAACGCCACTTGAAAATATCATTCAAACTGGTTATGAAGTACCTAATTTTAATACCAAAGTTAATTTATTAGAATTGTTATTGTCTTCTGATGAGACCATGACCAAGGTATTAATATTTGCAGCCACTAAAAGTTTGGCAGATCAATTATATGATAAATTAATTGAATTATTCCCGGATATTGTTGGTGTCATTCACTCAAACAAAGAACAAAATTATCGTTTTAATACGGTGAACCAATTTAAAGCAGGCGTATTTAAATATATTATCTCAACCGATGTAATGGCCCGTGGTATTGATGTTGCAGAAGTTACTCATGTTATCAATTTTGATACACCAGATGTTCCTGAAAATTATATTCATAGAATAGGAAGAACCGGTAGAGCAGATAAAAAAGGAATTGCCATCACCTTTATTACACCTAAGGAAACAAAAGAAAGAGCAGCCATAGAATCCTTAATGAAACAGCCAATACCTGTACAAGCTTTGCCCGAAAATTTAGCCATATCTGAAATTTTAACCGAGGACGAAAAGCCAAAAGTAAGGATGAAGATTATTCAAATTAAGGTGCCCAAGAAAGAAGAATCTGGCCCTGCGTTTCATGAAAAGTCTTTAAAGAACCAAAAGGTAAATGTGCGTAAGAGTCATAAAGATGCAATGACAAAAAAATATGGTAAACCCAAAAAGAGAAAGCCGAAAAAATAGCAAAAAAAAGCCCTTAAATTATATTAAGGGCTTTTTTATTGAATTAAAATCTTTCAAAGTTGCTAAAGAAAAAATTGCCTTCGATGGCAGCATTTTCATCACTGTCGCTTCCATGAACGGCATTCTCACCTATAGAACTAGCATATTTTTTACGAATAGTACCTTCTGCGGCATCTTTAAAATTGGTTGCTCCAATTAAGGTTCTAAAATCAGCTACCGCATTATCTTTTTCTAAAATGGCAGCAACGATTGGGCCACTACTCATAAATTCTACTAATTCGCCATAAAACGGTCTTTCTTTATGTACTTCATAGAACTGTCCAGCCTGAGCAGGGGTTAAACGAATCCATTTCATCGCTTTCACAGCAAAACCAGCCTGTATAATTTGGTCTAGAATTGCTCCAGTAAAGCCTTTTGAGGTTGCATCTGGCTTAATCATTGTAAATGTTCTGTTGCTCATGTGTTTTTCTTTAAAATGTTTCTAATTGTGGGCGCAAATTTACACAAAAACATTGGTTTTGCCCTAAATTTGTGCCCTAATGCTGCATATACAAGAGTTTTTCCCAAAATTAAATAAGCCTTTCAAAGGGGTAATTACCTGTCATCAAAAACCAGATGGTGATGCAATGGGTTCAAGTTTGGCACTTTTCCATTTTTTAAAACAATTAGGACATGATGTTAAAGTGATAGCACCTACAAATTGGGCCAATTTTTTAGATTGGATGCCAGGTGTGGATGAAGTAATTGATTTTGAAGCAAATAGACCACTATCTACTCAAATTATAAATGATGCAGATTTTGTATTTTGTCTTGATTTCAATATCCTACATCGTACAAAGCATTTAGAACCGATCATTGTTAATTCAAAATCGATAAAAATATTAATTGACCACCACCAGCAACCAGACACGGCTAGTTTTGGTTTTGGAATTAGTGATGTTAAAATGAGTTCTACTTGTGAAATGATTTATGATTTTATTGTACAATCTGGACATAGCAATTTAATTAATTTAGACATTGCAGCATGTTTATATACAGGATTAATGACGGACACCGGTTCTTTCCGCTTTCCTTCTACCACCGCTTCAGTTCATAAAATAGTTGCTCATTTGAAAGAATTAGGATTGCAACATTCAATTATTCATGAAAACATTTATGATCAAGGTAGTGAAGCAAGATTAAAATTTATGGGAAATGCTTTTTTATATAGAATGCAGGTTTTCCCGGAATTGAACACAGCCATCATGGCCATTCCAAAAACGGATATATATAAGTTTGAATTAAGAACAGGAGATACAGAAGGATTGGTAAATTATTTATTATCTATTCATGGAATTAGATTGGCTGCAATTGTAATAGATAGAGAAGAAGAACGTAAATGGAGTTTTAGAAGCAAGGGATTATTTGATGTAAATATTTTTGCAAGAACTCATTTTGAAGGTGGGGGACATGCAAATGCTGCAGGCGGGAGATCCTCAAAATCGGTTGATGAAACCGCACAAGATTTTATAGAAATTATTAAAACATATAAAAACCAATTAACACAATAAATAAAAATGATAAAATCAACAGTAAAATTAACATTAGCTATTGTATTATTAGCTAGTTGTAAACAAAAGCCAGTAGATAAAACCGAAAACGGAATAACTGGTCAATTAGAAAAAACACCTTCTGGGATGGTGTATAAAATCGTTCATGCGAATGAGAATGAGAAGCTAATCCAACAAGGACAAATTGCTAAAATCAACATTACTTATTCAATCAAAGATTCAATTTTACAAACAACAGTTGGTAAAATGCCAGGTTATGTAAAATTTGATACTGCTTTACTAAAACAATCTAAATATGATTTTATTGAAATTTTCAATAAGTTCAAAAAAGGAGATAAGGTAGAATTTTCTTTGAGTATTGATACATTAGCAAAAATGGGCGCTGTACAAATTAATAACATTTTCAAAAAAGGAGATTTTATTATAGGAAAACTTGAAGTGATTGATATCTTTAATACAGATGAATTAGCAAAAGCAGATGGTATAAAAGAATCCAACAATTTCAAGGAAAGTCAAAAAAAATCTATTAGAGATTATTTAGCAAAGAATAATATTAAAAATGCTGTTGAAACTCCAGAAGGTGTTTTTGTAGTTGTTAAAACACCTGGCGATGCTACTAACAAAGTAGATAGCACAAAACAAGCAGCAGTCAATTACAAAGGTTACCACTTAAATGGAACTACTTTTGATACCAACATGAAACCAGGCGGTACACCATTAGTTGTAAGAATTTTTGAGTCACAAGTAATTCCAGGTTGGTATTATGGATTAACTTATTTTGCTAAAGGTGGTACTGGGACTTTATACATCCCATCTTATTTAGCTTACGGCGAACAAGGCGCAGGTGCTGAAATAAAACCAAATGAAAGTATCGCATTTGATATAGAAGTGTTAGATGTTAAAAAGAAAGAAGCTTTGCCAAAACAACCCACTGCTAGTCCTAAATAATTAGTTATAATAACTAAAATATTTATTAAAAAGCTCCTAGTTAATCAAATGATTAGGAGCTTTTTAATTGCATTTATCTAATAAGTTGATTACTTCTGTTGCTTCCTTTACATCATGAACACGTAAAATTGATGCGCCATTTAAAACACCAAGCGTATTTAATACGGTTGTTCCATTTAATGCATCTTCAGGAGTAATATTTAATGTTTTATAAATACTTGATTTTCTTGAAACGCCTAATAAAATTGGTAACTTTAAAATTTTAAGTTGAGTAAGTTCTTTTACAATGGTAAAATTCTCTTCAATGGTTTTACCAAATCCAAAACCTGGATCTATTACCCAATTTTCAATTCCATTTTGTGCTAATATTTTTTTCTTTTCTATAAAGTAAGAAATTAGCTCCTCCATAATATTTTTTCTAGTAGGTACCTCATGCATAGTTTCAAAACCACCAGTTAAATGCATGCCAATATATCCTGCATGGTAGGATGCAACCACTTTAAACATGTTTTCGTCAAAACTTCCACAACTAATATCATTTATAATGTTTGCACCTAACTTTAGGCAGGCTTCAGCTACTTTACTGTTAAAAGTATCAATAGAAATGATGAGGTTAGGGTAGGCTAATCGAATGGCCTCTAAAATGGGTAATAAATTAGCTAACTCTTGCTTAAGGTCTATTAATTGTGCACCTGGTCTTGTACTTTGACCACCTAAATCGATGATATTTGCCCCTTGCTTTATAAAAATTTCGGCCATTTTTACCGAAGATTCAATTGTTTTAATTCTACTTGCTTCATAAAAGGAATCTAGAGTAATATTCATAATTCCCATTACTTGTGGGCTTTTTATTTCCCAGGTACAATTTTGAGCAGGAATTTTGAACATAGTTTTATTTTAAAAGCGTTATGCAGTATCTTGCAAGTGTCCAAAGTTATTAACTAACCACGAAATTTGAACTTTTTTAATGAGCCAAACTTCTGCACAATATGATCAAGCCATTGCTTCATGCAGTGATATATTTTTCAAAAAAACCAAAGACTATGGAACAGCTTGGCGCGTCCTGAGAATAATTTCGGTGGTGGATCAGATATTTATTAAAGCATTAAGAATCAGAACCATTCAAGATGTTGGTACCCAAAAAGTAGGGGATGATATTAAAGATGAATTTAAAGGCATAATAAATTATGCGGTTATTGGTTTGGTTCAATTAAAATTGAATGACCCCAAAGTAGAAGATTTACCTGTTATTCAAGTGCAAAATTTATACAAAGAATATGTTGAATTTTCAAAATCAACCATGTTAGATAAAAACCATGATTATGGTGAAGCATGGAGAGATATGAGCCAAGAAAGTTTTGCAGATTTAATTTTAGTGAAACTATTGCGTGTTAGACAAATATTAAACAACGACGGAAAAACATTAATTAGCGAAGGCATTGATGCTAATTTTGTGGATATATTAAATTACGCAGTTTTTGCTTTAATCTTAATTGAAGAAGGAAAACACTAGTTAATTTATTTAAATTATAATCAAAACAAATTATGCAAAAGTTTTTATCAATTTTGCGATGGAGTGTAGGTATACTTTTTATTTTATCTGGATTGATAAAAGCCAATGATCCATTAGGGCTTAGTTATAAAATGGACGAATTTTTAAACGTTTGGGGGATTGTTTTATATTCAGATAAGATTACCGTTTTTTTTGCGGTATTTATGAATATTTTAGAAATTGTTGCTGGTATCGCCATCATTATAAAATTCCCATATAAATTTACCTTGTGGTTATTATTTGGGTTAATCATATTTTTCTCATTTCTAACTGGTTATGCTTTATTTTCTGGTAAAATTAAAACCTGTGGGTGTTTTGGAGATTGTATCCCACTTACTCCTAAAACATCTTTTATAAAGGATATTTTACTTTTTGTTTCAATTGTAATTTTATTATTTACAAGTAAAAAAGTAAAGTCGAAAATTAAATTACCATTAGGCCTTACCGTCATTTTAATTTCAATTTTTTCTATTGGTTATGGTCAATATTATGTTTTGAATCACCTACCATTTATCGACTGCCTTCCTTATAAAGTAGGCAATGATATTGTTGAGAAAATGAAACTGCCTGCAGGAGCCGTTCCAGATAGTGTAGATGTAAAAATGGAGTTTGAAAAAAATGGAAAAATTTATGCTTTTAGTCCTACTAATTTACCTGACGATTTTGACTCAACTTATATTCCAAAAGGAAGAAAAGATGTTATCATTAAAGGCAATGGAATGAAAGCAGAAATCGTAGATTTTTATTTAAGGGCCTTATCTGGGGTAGATTCTACTAAAACTGTTTTTGCCAATCCAAATCCTTATGTTTTAATCTTTACGGAAAACATTGACCCAACTATTCCATGGGATATTTTATTAAAAAAA